>SESA01000013.1_pt1 | contig 158692 bp, 135 predicted proteins | sample 3171451 | NCBI WGS metagenome assembly SESA01 (sample SAMN06051862, study PRJNA518727) | freshwater metagenome | biome: subpolar coniferous forest; feature: holomictic lake; material: water; isolation source: holomictic Lake 227, 8 m depth | place: Canada: near Kenora, Ontario | collected...
TGTTGCAGAGGATCTGAATGGATTCAGATCAAAGGATTTTTTTGGTTATTCCTTAATAACCAACGAAGTGGTGGGATTTCAACCAGCTAAATCTACGTGGGATATCCTCTTTACCAAATATGTATCGGTTCAGCCCGACGGAACCCCGTACCCTGTTGTTGGTGTATTGTCCAACGACAGTGTGAAGGTGAAGCATTTTCACCCGGTTTCGATTTTCTACAATGATTTTGGCCCGGGCAGCTGGGATTCAACACGTTCGCCCATCGGCTGGAACTGGAAGAAATTTGACCTGGAGAACTTCGTTTATGTCGTTCCCGATACCAATGTCTACTTTGTCAGGCAGGTGAAAGGAGATGTTTATAAGCTTTATTTTACGGGTTTCTCAGGAAGTTCAACCGGGGCAGTGACTTTTGTAACGGGTAAAGCCGCCGGTGCCGGAATAGCCCCCCTTAATGACAATGATATTCAAGTCAGTATATTTCCCAATCCTGCCACGACCAGGATTAATTTCAATGTGACCGGTGGAACCGGTGAAGACCTTACGTTTACTCTTACAGATCTGGCAGGCCGACAACTCCGTGCAGATCGTCCGGGACGAAAGGCTGATGGGCTGTGTGCTTATTCAATGGATGTAACCGGGGTGCAACCCGGGGTTTATTTTGTGACCGTTTTTACTGCAGCTTCAAAAACGGTAACCAAAATAATCATCACCCGTTAGGCATGACCAAAGGACCATTCAGTTTTCTAATCGGACTCCTTAGTCTTTTGACCGTAACCGTTGGTTACGGTCAAAAGGCTTTTATCAGGATAATGGATCAGAAAAGCCATGAACCGGTTTCCTTCGCCCATGTTTGCTTTGAAGGGTTGAAATCGGGTTTGCCAAAATATGGTCTCACCGATCTCAATGGGACCGTACCGAATGATGTAAAAGAAATTTCGAAAGTAGCCATCAGTTACATGGGCTATGCCACCTGTTTTGACACGATAAAACCGGGTGAATCCATTGAGATACAGCTTTATCCAAAGGTGTTAAACATGGATGAAGTTGTGGTTACGGCCCAGTATACCCCTGAGCGGGCCGATAAATCCATTTACAAGGTCGAAGTGATTAATTCCCGCCAGATTGAGCAAAAGGCAGCCACCAATATGGCCGACCTGCTGAAAGACCAGTCGACCATGAGGGTAACCCAGGATGGCGTGCTTGGAACAAGTTTACGTATACAGGGCATGTCGGGAGAAAATATTAAATTCCTCCAGGACGGAGTTCCCCTGATCGGCCGGATGAACGGGAATTTCGATCTCAACCAGATCAACCTGTTCAATGTTGATCATGTGGAGGTGATCGAAGGTCCCATGTCGGTAATCTACGGGAGCAACGCTCTGGCGGGGGTCATCAATATAATTACCAAGGAAAATAAATCTTCTGTTTTTAGTACTTCGGCCAGTGCGTATACTGAATCTGTCGGTGTTTACAATTTTGATGGTGCGGTGTCAATCAATCAAGGCAAGCATGGGTTTTCACTGGATGGCGGCCGTAATTTCTTCGGTGGCTATTCGCCGGTTGACACCAGCCGTGCGCAGACTTTCAAGCCGCGCCGACAGTATTTTTTTGATGGGTACTATACCTTTACAAACAACGTTTTAAAACTCAAGATTGCCGGAGATTACTTCAATGAATTGCTGGTTGACAAGGGTCCGTTGCTTGGTCCTTACAATGAAACTGCTTTTGATAACCATTTCACTACGATAAGATATTCGGGGCGTGCCGATGCCTCCATCAAACTTGGTAAAAGCCATTTCATCAGCCTGCTGGGTTCCTGGTCGGGGTATGACCGCGTAAGGGAGACAATTTACAAGGATCTTACCACACTCACCGAGACTGTGGTCCCCCAGTCGTGGGCCCAGGACACCACCACCATCAACAACCTCGTTGCCCGCGGAACCTTTGCCAGGAGCAATCCCCTCAGTAAATTCAACTACCAGGCCGGGTTTGATTTCAACCTTGAAAGCGGGACCGGGAAAAAGATTGCAGATTACAAGCAGGAAATAGGCGATTATGCTGCTTTCCTGAGTGTCAAGTGGGACCCATTGCGGAAGGCGGGAAACCCCGACAGGGTTGTTCTGTCAATCCAGCCAGGAATCCGGGTAATTTACAATACCAAATACAATGCACCGCTGGTATATGCCCTGAGTGCCAGGTGGAACATTGTTGAACCCTTAAGCCTGAGGTTCTCCTATTCCAGGGGATTCCGATCACCCTCCATCAAAGAGTTATACCTCGTATTTGTGGATGTAAACCACAACGTTCTGGGCAACCCGGATCTGAAAGCAGAAAAGTCAAATAATTTCAACCTTAACCTGAACTGGACCGTTGAAAAAAGAAAGGTGGCCTGGTCAGTTGATGTGAGCGGATTTTACAATTTTATTGAGAATGTGATCCTCCTGGCGCAAACCGGCAACAGTCTGGAATATAGTTATGAAAACGTCAGCAGGTACAAAAGTGCAGGTGTTCAGCTTGGTTGTTCCTATTCCATCTACCCGGCGTTTAAATTGCAGCTGGGATTTGCTGAAACCGGCATCACCGGCAGTCCTGATGCTTCCATCGGCTATGAACCCTTCAAATGGTCAACAGAGGTTACACTCAGCCCTTCCTATCATTTCAACAAGCCGGATATCACACTTTCGCTGTTCTACAAATATTCGGGAGCAGCACCGCAACTCATTTTTAATGAGAAGGTCTTAAGCTGGCAATGGGTTGATCCGTATAATACCATGGATTTTACGGCAGGCAAAGGATTCTGGAACAGCAGGATCCGCCTCTCCGCCGGCGTAAAAAACATTTTCGACACCACCATCATTCCAACTACCGGCGGCGCAGGCGGCGCTCACAGCGGGGGCGACGGCGGAATGAACATTGGTTGGGGAAGAACCCTGTTTTTGAAACTGTCATTTCAATTCAACAAGTACAAATGATACGGCCAGGAAAAATAATGTTTCTTCTTATGTGCAGTCTTGCATTGCACGCTTGTTTCAAGGAGGATGAAATGGTCACCCCGCATCCAAGGGGCGATGTCAGGACCGATACGATTGCCATGACCGAAAACTACCTCCTCCAGGTTTTTTTTGATCTGAATTCAGGCAAGGTGGTAAGTTCTGATGCGAAGACTTCGACTGATCTTGGGTTCGAGTGCAGTGAGCGCGGCTGGCATGTGATCCTGAATACCAGTGATTTTATGAAAGTTTCTGATCTGGGCGAAGTGACTTTCGGGCAGGCATACGATACCACCGGGTTGAAAATGCGCTTTGATAAATCGGATGGGAATCCTGATTCGAATGCCATCGGCCAGTGGTTTACCGTGACCGGGAACGATACTGTTTCGAACAGGCATGTATATGCGGTCAGCCGTGGCATGGATGAACTGGGAAACCCGCTTGGGCTGTACCAGGTGATTTTTGACAGCCTGAAAAGAGGCAGTTATTATTTTCGCTATGCGGCCCTGTCGGGAGGCACCATCTCGGCGGGAATTGTGAAAAAAGATCTGGCAGTCAACTATATCTTTTTTAACCTGAAATCAGGAAACATGGTTTCATTGGAACCTCCAAAGCAAAGCTACGACCTGATATTTACCCAGTATACCACCATGCTTTATACTGACCAGGGAATTCCCTATCCCTATCTTGTTACCGGCGTTCTGCTAAACCGCTACAAGGTTGAAGCAATCATGGACTCTGCTGCCGAATTCCAGTCAATCACACTGGATAAAGCGATGAAAATGCAATTTTCAAGTTCCATTGATGCCCTTGGTTATGACTGGAAATATTACAATTTTTCGACCGGGGTATACACCATCAGGCCAAATCTGAACTATATCATTCACGGAGTATCGGGGTTTTATTATAAACTCCGTTTCGTTGGCTTTTATAACAAAGACGGGTTGAAGGGCTACCCGGTTATTGAATATCAGCTCCTCTGAATTCTCCTTTCTCAAAATCATTATCCTGTTTCACACTCCCGAATAGTAATTATCTTCGGGCCGTGCTAAGAACAATACGTGCATGGTTGCATCTTTTATTCCCCAAATGTTTTTATCATTGCAGGCAAAACTTTATTATAAGCTGAATGTCAATGGAACACATGATCAGAAAATACAGCAATGGAGAGGTTACGGTTGTGTGGCAACCCGATAAATGCATTCATTCCTCGATATGCTGGAGGAATCCGGAAGGATTGCCGGAGGTTTTCAGACCGGATGAAAAACCATGGATTGATATTTATGCAGCAGAAACAGACGAGATCATCGAAACGGTGAAAAAATGTCCCTCACGCGCATTGACTTACTTTATGAATGAAACAGAAAGTGCACCCGTCGAGGTGGAAGATGAGAAACAAGAAGGGAAGAGTGATTGTGTGGTCACTGTGATGAATAATGGTCCATTGTTGATTTATGGGAACATTACGATCAAAGATGCGAAGGGCAACGAAACCCAAAGGAGCAATGTAACTTCATTTTGCCGCTGCGCACGTTCGAAGCAAAAACCTTTTTGTGATGGAACGCATCATGATATTCAATTTGATGAATGATTTTTTTTCTTTTATAATGAGAGAAAACAACAAACAGGGGATACAATTTATCCCTGTATCGAAAGTTTGTGAAATATTGCATAATTTTACCGCATCATGCAATAGGACCATCACGAGAGAATTATAACCAGCAGAGATGTAATACATTGAATTTTTAAGATTGCCCGCCTTTTTGCCACGCTCGCGATGCTTTTATTCCATTTATTTATTTGAACTGATTGCCTGTTCATTTGAATCAGTTGGATTTTATTATTTTCCAGTTTTGTATGTTGACGACAGTTCTCTCAACATTGACTGAAAAATGGATTTATCTGCAGTTTACCGAGGTTAGCGAATTCAATGGTAAAGAAAAAGAAAAATGGATAAAGACGGAAAGCAACCAGATCAGGGGAGGTTTCGGGAAGAGGCGGAAGCGATCCTGAAAAACAGACCGGGCAAAAATGATGCATCCCTTTCCCAGGAAGAGGCACGCAAACTCATTCAGGAGATGGAGTTGCATCAGATTGAACTGGAATTGCAGGTGAATGAACTCATCCGGGAAAAAAACCACCCAAAGAATACTGCTGATGAGCATTCTGAATTATATGATATCGGACGTGATTTTCTTTTACAAAGTGAAACCGATCTTAATTATGCCCAGCGTATGGCTAACATGGGAAGCTGGGAATACAATTTTATCACCGGAAAAACAAAATGGTCGGAGAACCAGTACCGCATGTTTGGACTGGAACCATTTAAAACAGAAATATCAAGAGATGACTTTAAAACGATGGTTCATCCCGATGATGTGCACATATTGGATGAAACGCTACAAGAGATAATCAGGAATAAAAATAATTCAACCATTGATTTGCGAATAATCATGGCTGATGGGACTATTAAATGGATACAGAATTATATAGTACCAATTTTTGATGGAGGTGCAATAACAGGGATAAAAGGTGTAAACATCGATATCACCAAAGAAAAGTATCATAAGGAAGAAATAAAAGATCTTAACACAAACCTAGAAAAGAAAATTGCAATCAGAACGCAACTGCTTGCTGAAACCAATGAAAACCTTCAGAAAGAGATAGAGGAACGCAAAAGGGTGGCTGAAGCATTGGAAGAGGCCCTGGACCGGATTAAAAAAATTGCCAGTAGTGTGCCGGGGGTGGTTTACCAGTACCGCTTGCGCCCTGACGGTACTTCCTGTTTTCCTTATGCAAGCGAAGGGATCTGTGACATATACAGGGTCAGACCTGAAGAAGTATCTGAAGATGCCTCGGCTGTATTTTCCAAACTGCATCCTGACGATGTGGATGGCGTTGTTGCCTCCATTACGGAATCGGCAAAAAACCAGACCATTTGGCGGGATGAATACCGGGTAAAGTTTGATAACGGAGAAGTGCGTTGGGTCTCGAGCAATGCAGCACCACAAATGGAAAATGATGGTTCAGTGCTCTGGCATGGATTTATCAAGGATATAACTGACCGCAAACTGGCTGATGAGGAGCTTGAAGAGAGCAGGGAAAAGTACCGGGGATTATCTGAAGCATCGATTGAAGCAATTTTCTTTTCCGAAAAGGGTGTTTGTATTGAACAAAACCTGGCTGCGGAAAAGATGTTTGGTTATACTTCAGAAGAAGCTTTAACCAGGTACGGAACAGACTGGATTGTGCCGGAGGACAGGGAGATGGTCATGAAAAATATGCTCGCAGGCATTAAAGAACCATATGAAGCCACCGCATTAAGAAAAGATGGAACAACGTTCCCATGTGCATTGCAGGGAAAGATGATGCATTATAAGGGAAGAGATGTCCGGGTGACTTCCATGACAGACATCACCAGGCGAAAGAAGGCAGAAATACTATTGGAACAGACCAGGCATAATTATGAAATCTTTTTCAATACCATCGATGATTTTCTTTTTGTTCTCGATGAACAGGGGAACATGATCCACACGAATACCACGGTTACCAGCAGGCTTGAATATTCAATACAGGAGCTTTTGGGAGAATCGGTTCTTATGACCCACCCGGCCGAACGGCGTGAAGAGGCCGGCAGGATTGTGGGTGAAATGCTGGCGGGGACTGCTGATTATTGTCCGGTTCCCCTGATCACGAAATCGGGTAATTATGTTCCAGTTGAAACAAGGGTGAAACCTGGTTTCTGGGATGGAAAACCGGCTATTTTCGGAGTAAGCAAGGACATCTCAAAAATAAAACTTTCGGAGGAAAAATTCTCCAAAGCATTTCAGTCAAATTCTACCCTGATGGCCATTTCTAATGAAGATGGCAGATTTTTGGATGTGAATGAAAGATTTCTTGAAACTTTAGGCTATTTACGTGAAGAAGTTTTAAATAAAACTTCACAGGAGTTACACATTTTCAGAGATTCTGGTTGGCGTGAAAGAATGACTGAAGAGTTAAAACAGAATATTCCTGTCAGGGAGGTTGAAGTTGTGGTAGTTAAAAAAGACGGTTTGGAAGTAACGGGATTGTTTTCAGCGGATACGATTTATATTGGAAAAGATTTGTGTTTATTAACGATGATGGTTGACATCACAGCGCGCAAACAGGCGGAGGAAGAAATCAGAAAGGCAAGGAATGAGGCAGAGAAGGCGAATCTTGCAAAGAGTGAGTTCCTCTCGCGCATGAGCCATGAATTAAGGACCCCCATGAATTCAATACTGGGTTTTGCTCAATTGATGATGATGGGAGACCTGAATCCGGCGCATAAGAAGGGAGTGAATCATATTATAAACAGTGGGACACACCTGCTTACTTTAATCAATGAAATTCTCGATATTTCGCGGATAGAGGCGGGACGTATAACATTATCGCTGGAACCCGTAAAATTGAACAGTGTAATCCTGGAGATGATCGACATTATCCAGCCGAATGCCTCCAAGCGTAATCTTCGTGTTGAGTTTGAACAAACTCCTTCAAATCTCCTCTATGTTAAAGCCGACCGTCAGCGATTGAAACAGGTGCTGCTTAATTTGATCAACAATGCAGTGAAGTACAACAGGGAAGGGGGGTCTGTCACGATAAGAACTGAATTACATCAGGTATCTGCCGCGGATGTTCCCATGGTCCGTATTTCAGTCATAGATTCAGGTGTCGGGATCAGCAGGGAAGAATTCAGCAAGCTTTTTCTCCCGTTTGAACGGATAGGGGCGGAGAGGTCCGACACTGAGGGGACCGGACTCGGACTTGCAGTGGTAAAGAAACTGATGGATGTAATGGGCGGAGTGGTCGGTGTTGAAAGCATCGTGGGACAGGGAAGCACATTCTGGATTGATCTGCCGCAAGCTGAGAGCATGGAAAGTCAGATAGCCCGAGTATCAGAAGTATCAGAAGAAGATATGATCGCAATGGAAAAGAAGGGAACCATTCTATACATTGAAGATAACATTTCCAATGCTGATCTTGTGCATGAAATTCTTGAAAACCATCGTCCGGCAATCCATCTGGTGACCTCAATGTATGGGTCACAGGCTGTAAAACTGACCAAAGAGATTCATCCTGATCTAATTTTACTCGACCTTGACCTACCCGACATGCATGGAAGCCAGGTGTTGGCAAAACTTAAGGAAGATAGTGAAACATGCCGGATTCCCGTGGCCATTATAAGTGCCGATGCCATGCCGCAGATGATCGAACAGTTAATGCTGGCGGGGGCTGAAGATTATTTAACCAAACCTCTGGATATCATTGGTTTTCTGCTGATGATAGATGGGTGGATCGAAAACCATCCATAATTAAAATATATTGAACCGATGATGGATATATCGTTAAAGGATGCTAAGATTTTAATCGTCGATGATCAGCAAGCCAACCTTGACATGTTGGTTGGGTTACTCGAATTTAAAGGGTATTCAAATTTGAAAGCCATAACCGACCCGAGGCTGGTTCATGGATTGATGGAGTCTTTCAATCCTGATATTATATTGCTTGATTTATTGATGCCTTACCTCACCGGATTTGAGGTGATGGAGGATATTAAAAAGATTGTTCCGGAGGGAGAATATTTTCCGATACTGGTACTTACAGCGGATATGACTATCCAGACAAAACAAAGGGCATTGGCAAATGGAGCAAAAGATTTTCTTGTCAAACCATTTGACCTGATTGAAGCCAGTCTGCGGATTAATATTCTGCTTGAAGCCCGATACCTGCATCAGCAACTTGAGAATCAAAATAAGTTGTTGGAGGAAAAAGTTTGGGAGCGTACAATGGAGGTGGTTGGTAAAAATGTTGAACTGGAGGCAGCCAGGGAAAAAGCTGAAGCAAGCGACCGGCTGAAAACTGCTTTTATGCAGAATATTTCACATGAGGTGCGCACCCCGCTGAATGGAATAGTTGGTTTCGGGAATTTGCTTGCTGAAGCTGATCTTTCCAGTGAAGACAGAAAGCTGTACATTTCACTTCTGAAGGTATCAAGCAATCGACTGGTAAATACCATGACCGATTATATGGATATTGCTTTAATTGCATCCTCTTCTATGGAAGTTCATCGAAAGGCTGTAAACATCGTGGATATTCTCAAAGAATTAGAAAGTAAATTCCAGAATCAGATCGGCATTAAAAAACTCACATTTGAGCTTAAAATTCCGTGGCATGCTGAAGAATTCTTCATTGAAACCGATCCTGAACTTTTCAGAAAAATCCTATCCCATCTGCTTGACAATGCCATTAAATTCACGCAACAGGGATCCATTACCCTTGGATACTCATTCGGGTCAGATAAACTTGAATTTTTCATAACAGATACAGGTGTTGGTATTTCTGATGAAAAAAAGGATATGATTTTTGAGAGTTTTATTCAGGAGAATTCAGAAATGACCCGGGGTTATGAAGGCAGCGGACTCGGTTTGTCAATTATAACAGGAATATTGAGGCTTCTTGGAGGCGAAATCAGGGTTGAATCGGCAAAGGGAGAAGGTACCTCCTTTTTCTTTACACTTCCGGTTCAACCTGGTTTCAATGATTTTGTTGAAGGCGATGCAGCCGGGTTGAAAAATGAATCTCCCTTGATCCCGGTTTTCCTGGTTGCAGACGACGAGTATGCTCATCGCGTTTATATGGAATCATTTCTGAAAAAAATCGCATCCGTGATATTCCTTGCCAAGAATGGCAGGGAAGCAGTGGATTTAATCCATGAACATTCCGAAATATCCATGGTATTGATGGATTTGAAAATGCCAGTGATGGATGGGTTTGAGGCAACGAAAGAGATTAAGTCATTCAGGAAAGATCTTCCGGTCATTGCAGTAACCGCTTATGCCATGTCGGGGGATGAGAAAAGGGCATATGATTGCGGTTGTGACGATTATATTGTCAAGCCAACCAGCATTGAGGAACTGCTGCTAAAACTTAAAAAGTTCGGGATCGGGAATTGATCATACCAAGCTTCCTGTAAAAAGGTCAGGTAAAAACAAGCGTCACAGTTTGTTTCACATCCGGGTGGAGGCTTAATGCAACCGGGCAGTTCTTTACCGCATATTCTATTATTTTCTTCTCCTTTTCCGAATAATTGACCGATGGGAAAGTCAGTTCAATAATGATTTCCGCAATCCGCCTGGGTGGTTCCTGGGTCATGACCTTGGTGATCACCAGTTTCGTCCCGTCAATGTTGAAATTGTGGGTGCGTGCAGCAATCCCCATGATCGTGATCATGCAACTGCCCAGCGCTGCCGCAACGAGATCGGTTGGCGAAAAGTATTCCCCTTTCCCCTGGTTGTCGGGAGGGGCATCGGTGAAGAGTTTGATCCCCGACCGGATATGGGTGGCTTCGGTACGAAGTTCGCCCATGTAAATGGTTTCTACGGTTGCCATTTTTTTAATTTACGATATACGATTTACGATTTACGATTGCTATTTATAGCCGATTGCAGCGTAACCTACCCAGTGATGCATGTTTGCAATGGCGGTCTTTCCCATGTTCAGGTCTTCAACCGGAATGGCTTGCTGCATAATTGAATTGCTGTATCCCAACAATATTCCCCTGGATGGATTCGATCGCAGGTTCTGCTCCATGTAAAATGCGGTGAGTAACCCGAATGGCACCGAATAACGACCGCACCAGGTCCATCGGTATGCCCGGAAATTGGTGTCCTGCACGGTATATTCTGAAAACTGCCTGAGTTTGGGTTTTGTAATTTCTCCCAGGAGACAATGGTTGATGATCTCATATTCATGCGACAATGCCTTATTGTACCCAGCGCTGTCGCACCCGTACTGTGCATAATTCTGCCCGCCCCAGTCCTCATCGCCGTAATGCACAGCATCAGTCGAGATGACGATCGCAACATCCTTGTTCCAGCCAAGGTTCATCTCCTGCATCATTTTGGTAACAGCCAGTGCCAATGAACCTGCCAGTGCATCCATTTTGCTGAACGACATGGAGGGGATAAGGATCGGCACAATCTCAATTTTCCGGTTGTAATACTGCAGCACCGGGATAAGCGCCTCGAGCGAATGTTCAGCCTGCTGCAGCGAATCGTGGATGATATAGGTAGACCGCGGCAACTGGTTCATGATCTTTTCGCGCAGGATGGAGACCTTCACCGGGCCATAGGGTTCAGCCCACCGGTCGAAGCCGTCGAAGACCATTTTATCCTCCAGCCCAAATTTTTTGGCCTGATGGGCCACCCCGATCAGGATGACAGTTGATGCTTTTACATTACGCAAAACAGCCGGATACAGCCAGCCTGCATAGGTGTAATCATCGTGGGGACAAATGGCAACCTTCCAGGGAGTGAATTTTTTGATGTCATTGCGGGCCCATGCATTCAGGATTTTTTGCCCCTGGATATTAAAGATACGGTTCATGACCGAATCCATTTGCCATGCCTGCGTAGCAAAGCCAACCTTGTCAACCGGTTTGCGAACCTTTTCAGGAGGCATTCCGCCAGCCAGCAGCATCAGGAAAGCAATAAGAAACCAATTTCGAAGAAACATCTTTAATTACGAATTACGAATTACGATTTTTTTACTCCATTACTCCATTACTTCATTACTTCATCACTTTTCACCCTGTCACCCTGTTACCCTGTTACAAACCTAAGTAATTTTTTGATATTTTTGCAAAACATTTCATATCCTCAACTTGCATCAACTTTTATCTTCACAACTGAATTTCCGCGATCTTGGCGGGATACGGACCATTGATGGCCGGATGGTCAGGCCAGGGATCCTTTTCCGCAGCGGCGATTTGTTTTCACTTCAGGCTGAAGATATCCGGCGGCTGGAAGAGATGAAACTCGCCTCCATCGTTGATTTACGTGCAAAACGTGAAATTGACGTCCGACCGGATAAGCAGATCGGTACGGTGAATGAGGTCATTCACATTGACATTCATGATGCAGCGCGGGACAAGGCACAAAAATTTCTTGAAACCAATGATGCAGACGGATTGGAAACCGTGCTGATCGGCGATTATGTCAGGATGGTCAACATCCACCAGGATGACTTCCGTAGATTTCTTGAAGTTCTGGCAAACACTGGCAACCTTCCACTGGTATACCATTGTGCGGCAGGGAAAGATCGTACAGGTCTTGCCACCGTATTCTTTTTATCGGCGCTTGGAGTTGACCTGGAAAACATCTGGGCTGATTACATGGATTCGAACATCTATTCCGAACCCACCATCCTCCGGATCATCCGGAAAGTAACCGAATCGGGAATGAAGGGTGAATTACTCCGGCCATTGCTGGAGGTGCGCAAGGAGTATCTTCAGGCTGCGCTGGATGAAATTGATCTAAAATACGGCGGGTTGCAAAGTTTTGTGATCGAAGTCCTGAAAGCAGATTGTGAGAAACTGCAAAAGAAATATTTGGCTGTATGAAGGTGTAATTTGTCAAGCGTCACGTGTCACGATTTCAATGATTCCCCTGTTCCCATCAAGCCTCACCAGATCTCCATCCCGGAGGAATCTTTTTGAACCTTTGGCTCCGACCACTGCCGGGATCCCGTATTCGCGGGCTACAACGGCGCCATGTGAAAGCGGGCTGCCTATTTCGGTGATCAGCCCGGCAATAATGCTGAAATAAGGGGTCCATCCGATGTCGGTAAAGGAGGCGACCATAATTTCCCCTTCAAGCAGTTGTTCCGCATCGGCGAGCGAATGGATGATGCGGGCACGGCCTTCAACAACGCCTCCGCTTACGGGAGTTCCCATCAACTGTCCTTCATGGATTTCAATTTTCACCTCCTGCTCCAGCGGTTCCGGTATGCCGAAACTCACCTCCTCGAAGATCAGTTTATCCAGTTCAGGCAATATTGAACGGCGTTTATTGGCTTTCAGCTTCCATTCGGGGTTGTGATCGCCCAGCAACAGGCCGATCTCTTCATGGGTGAGAAAGTAGATCTGATCCGGATCATCAAACAACCCCGCCTCCGTCATGGCATTTGCCAGGTTCCGGTATCCTTTCCGAATGGTACTCACCATTTTGATGGATAACGCCTTGGAGATTTCCCGCCGGGCGACCGCTTTACGCGCAGTGGGAATCATGGTCCGAAGGATGCTTCGTTTTACCAGCGACAGGTGACTGAGCGCCTGTGTGATCTCGTTATGAACATTGTGGGATACATGTTTCACCTCCCCAATCCGCACACGGGTTTGAAGCGTCCGAATGAGTTGCTGCGGGTTCTCCTCCCATGTTTTCTCCCGGAGTTCCGATTCACGCACACACCGGTGCCCGTGGCGTTCGATAAACGCGCTGAACTGGTTCCTGATTTCCAGAGGGGCATCCGTTTGAAGCATTTTCAGCGCTTCGGCAGGGGAGGATGTTGAAAACTGACTGGAAAACTGCGGGTCCTTGCGGATCAGGGATGCAAACCGATCCAGGGATTTTACCGCGTCGGCGCTTTCGATTTCCGGAATATTCAGCAGGAGCATGGTGGCAATGTGGTGATCATTCGCTGTCGGCAGCCGTTTTTCACCGGTCATGATGCGGATAAAAGCAGAATAGAGGGTGCCCGACTGTGCAGAGGTTCCCAAATGATATCCAAATCCAAAACCAAGCAATAACCTCCCTTTTCCAAGGTTGGTGTGTGACTGCTGCATGGTACCTGAGGTGTCGATCCTGAAACCGGCCTCCAATTTTCTGAGGTGTTCAAGGTGCTTCGCAGCCCTTGCCGTGTTGATAACCTGGCGAAAGAAATTGATTACACGGATGGGCCCGATGCGCTCCGGCTTTGCGTCAATTCCGGGGAACACCTTCCCGCTGAGAGCAAATTGAACATCTGAGGCTTTGTTGAGCCAGACACTTTTCGGGTAATCCATCATGTTGCTCATGTTGATGAACAACCGGTTGTAAAACATCTGGATGTATCGGGGAGCAGTGCGGTCCTTCAGTTTAAATGCTCCCGCACGGTGCGCCAGGACGGTCATTCCATAATCGATCGCCTCAGCACTGACTGACCATGTGAGGGGCGTTGCCACGCCCGGCATCATCTCCCCGATATTGCCAAGGGTCCATATATCTCCGCTATGCCCTTTTACCGAATCGAGTTCGTTGTAATGTACGTCATTCAATGTGGTTACCGGTCGCACCTGCAGCCAATGCAAGTTGCCTTCATGGTCGATGACCCATTCGAGATCGACCGGTTTTTTCAGGTGATTTTCAGCTTGCAGTGTGCCATCCAGGATCTCTTTCAGATGTTTTTCATCCAGGAGATGCCCGTTTTTTCCCACTTCAATTCGGAGGTTTGAACCACTGCGGAATATTTCATAGTGATGGGCATCTTTCATGCCGCTCACCAATTCTTCCCCTTTCCCGGTCACGGCATTGACCATAATTTTATCCCAACGGTTGTTCACAGGGTTTACCGAAAAAACGACCCCTGCAACACGGGCATCCACCATGTTTTGTATGACAACCGAGATGCGCAGATCAGCATCCGACAAAAGATTATCGGAGTAGGAGATGACGCGCCCGGCTCCTGCTGCCTCAACACATTTGGCTATGGCAGCTTTGATATCTTCAAATGAATGGAGATCCAGGAAGGTTTCAAACTGGCCTGCAAAGGAGGCGGCGTGCCCATCTTCGCTGATGGCCGAGGATCGAACTGCTTTGGGACCATTCCCCAGCCTGTCGAGGTAGCTCCGCAGAATTGCATCATCAATCTGGTGGCCTGTCGGGTGAATCAGAACAAACGCTGCAGGAACCCTGAACCCCAGGCTCATCAGCAATTGCAACCCCTTCGCTTTTCCACCAACCGGTTCGTCCTGAATATCTTGAATAAATTTGATCAACTTCTTAAATTAAGCCGCAAAACACTAAATGAATTCACCACGGATTCATGGAATCAAACCTTATATTTATCTGCATGAAATCCGAATTCAACCATACCAACGCCATCGGCTCCATCGAATTTGTAGGTGCCAATGCCTTCGCGCATCATGTATTTGCCATCATGGAGGTAGGGAAATTCTCCATGCCGCCAGAATTCCAAACGGTGAATCTTTCCACTGCGGGTCTTTATTTCAATAACTCCGTGATCGGGGAGTAGCTTTTCCTTTGAAACGGTCTCCAGGTCGGTACACTCTGTAATCGCATCGGTTGTTCCATCGGCTGCAGTGATAAAACCAGCTGTAAGCCGGCCCAGGAACTGCCATTTGATCGTAGTCACTGTCCAGTGGATGCCGGCATCGGATACCCCGGTGATCCAGTAGTGCCTGTCCCAGGTAATCCAGTTCCGGGAGCCAAAGGAGTGGTCGCGTGAGGCCATCATGTTCAGGTGGAATACATTGTCATCGAGCGTAATGGTCCCCTTGAACCTGCCGGTTTGCTCATAATGAACCTGGTGTGTGTCTTTCATGTGGAAGAAAAATTCCCTGGTCCATTTTTCAGAGGAAATGGCATGTGCGATGGCGCTGTGATCGGAACTCTTGGCAAAATCGTAAATCGGATGATCGCCGGTAAATACCAGATTCGTCTTGCAGGCGTGGGCTTTGCCATTGGGGTCGTATACGATGCCTTCGTAGGTAACCCGCCAGATCTGGCCGGTCTCGATGGGCTCCCATTTAAGTGCGCCCTGCTGAAACCCGGGACCTTCGGCACCCGGCGAACTTTTCAATCCGAAAAAGCCCTGGCCCTTCAGGAAGAAATCAAACCAATATTCATTGCTGCGCTTTGGTTCCCTGAATGCCATGCGGGTAATGAATGCATTTCCCTCCTTGTCGCCTCCGTAAAAATAGGAACTATCGTTCGGATAGGGTTGTTTCTGGTCGACATGTTTCTGTTCAAGATAGTCGACGGGGTATTGCCGGCTTTTGGTTCGTTTTACCATTTGCCTGGCGATGAGTTGTTTGAGCATGTCTTAGTTTTTGAGGCGCAAAAATAATAATTTATCAGGCGCGTCCGCGGCCTTTTTTAGTTTTACGATCTTTTCCCGGGAAGAACCTGTCATCACGACCTTTTGCCATCTCCTCCTCCCATGGTTTACGCTTCTTTTCCGGATCGCCCGACTCCTGTTTTTCTTTTGGTTTATAGCTTTTTTCAGTGACTTTGGATTCCTTAGAACCGCCGTATTCTTTTCCTCCCCTGAAATCTTTTCCTCCTTTATATTCCTTTTTTCCCTTGAAGTTGTCCTTCTTCCCAAAGGTCCGGCGTTCGTTCACCTGGACCTGCGACTGGCCAGGAGCAACATGGACCGAGAGATTTGAACCATTGTATTCAGCTTCACTCAGCGCCTGGGTCAGGTAACTGGCAAACTCGGTATCCACTTCAAAAACCCCGTCATTTTTACCAAGGGTGATATCGCCGATACGGATCCTTTTACCCGGGCTGTTCGCATTGATCAGTTCAATGAGGGTATTGGGATAAAGGCCATCGCCTTTGCCGACATTGATCGACAGGCGGGTAAAAGAGGAGACCTCTTTCCTTGGTTCGCCGCGGGTTCCTTTGTCGCGGAACGATTCCTTGCCCCCTTTGTCGCGGAACGATTCCTTGCCCTTTTCCTCGTACACATTGATATCCTTGGCATTCCTGTAGTATTCAAGGAAACGGTTGAATTCAAGTGCAACGAAACGTTTGATCACATCTTCTTTCTCGAGCCATTCCAGTTTACGGTAGATCGAAGGAAGGAATGGATCAATTTCAGCATGTTCGATTTCAACATTTTCCATTTTATTGATCAGGTTGAACAGCTGTTTTTCACAGATCTCACGCCCCCCGGGAACTTTGGCGGGAATGAAAGATTTGTTTATCAGTTTTTCTATCTGGCGGATGAGATGTCTTTCCTTCAGGTTGATGATCGCAATGGATGTTCCCGCTTTTCCGGCACGGCCGGTTCGCCCGCTGCGGTGCGTATAGGCTGAAAGGTCATCCGGCAGGGCATAATTGATGATGTGGGTAAGATCATTTACATCAAGTCCGCGCGCTGCCACATCCGTCGCCACAAGCAGCTGCACATGCCTGATCCTGAATTTCTGCATCACGCTGTCGCGCTGAATCTGTGAGAGGTCGCCATGCAATGCCTCGGCATTGTAACCGTCGGCGATCAGTTTATCGGCAATCTCCTGGGTGTCGATCCGGGTGCGGCAAAAGACGATCCCGTAAATGGAGGGGTAGAAGTCAACAATGCGTTTCAGCGCAGTGTATTTATCCTTGGCGTGCACGGTATAAAAGAGATGCTTGATGTTCTCGGCCCCGGCATTGCGATCGCCAATGGTGATCTCCACCGGCTTTTTCATGTAATTCTTGGCAATGATGGCTACCTCCCTGGGCATGGTGGCCGAAAACAGCAGGGTGTTCCGGTCTTCAGGCACCTCGGCAAGAATGTCGTTGATGCTGTCGAGAAATCCCATGTTCAGCATCTCATCAGCCTCATCAAGGACCACAGCGCGCACACAGGTGAGTTTAATCGCCTTTCTTCTCATCAGGTCGAGCAACCGTCCGGGCGTGGCAACCACAATCTGAACCCCCTTTTTCAGTGCTTTGATCTGGACCTCCATGCTGCTGCCGCCATACACCGGTAAAACTTTCAGGTCGTCAACATATTTTGCAAAATCGTTCAGGTCTCCTGCAATCTGCACACACAACTCCCGGGTCGGACAAAGGACCAGGGCCTGGGGCAAATGGTTATCCGTATCGGTTTGCTGAATCAACGGCAAGCCGTAAGCTGCCGTTTTCCCTGTCCCGGTCTGAGCCAGGGCCACAATATCGGTTTTATCGCCAAGCAATAAAGGGATCACCTTTTCCTGCACAGGCATTGGAACTTCGAAACCAAGGTCAACGAGGGCAAGCACAATTTCTTTGCTTATACCCAATTCTTCAAATGTACTCATGGAATTATCTTATTAGTATTTATTTAATCTTTTCTTAATACAACAAATTTTATTTCATGGCCATCCTCATTGGCCGAAAAATCGATTTCACGTACCAACCCTGGCGTCTCAAGCAGTGACCGGAGGGTGGTTTTGGTTTCAACAACAGCAAACCAATTGTCCCAGATGACCTTATCACCGGGTTGCAACAGACTGACATTTCTCATGGTAAGGTCACGACGCCGGAGACCATTGAAATGGTCAATGTTCATCGATTCGCTGAGGTATGGATGGGTATACAGCATTTTGTTCTGGGGCGGAACAGGATTTTGAGCCATATAGGAAGCAACTGCCTTCGCCATGGTTTGCTCCCTGGTAGCCTTCATGTCATTCGAAAAGCGGATCGCAGCCGGGTTGTGGGTAAAGGGGAAAATGACTACATAGGTAACAAGCAGTCCACCCATAATGCGCGTGACAACTTTTTTTCCCGGGATTATTTCCAGAGTCAGCAGGTTAAATCCCCTTAGCGCCATCAGGCTTATCAGTGGTGCAGCGCCAAGAAGGACACGCTTTAATCCCATTGAGTTGAAGATGCCCAGATACCAGAAAAGAGAATGGGCGATGAAAAAAAGGAAAAATCCGGCAAAAATCAGGATGGTCTCATCGGGTGATATCATTCCTTTTTTTCGGATCCAATGCCACAGGTAGCTGAAAATACCGGCCACCAATAAGAGGTACAGCGGAACTCCAATCACGTAATTCATCTGGGTCACGAAATGGAGCAGGGGGCCGCTTCCATACTTCGCATCCAGGCTGCCATAGGGTATTTTGGTGAAAATCCACAGCAGGTCATGGTGAACGGAATATCCGGCAAAGGAATACAGGATATGCCCGGCCAGCAGCCAGGGAATATATTTCCATTGCCTTTTGCAGAGCAGCCAGCCCCCGAACACCACGATAATGATCAACCCCTCGGAGCGAACAAAAGGCATCAGGGATACCACGACCGCTGCAGCAAGGTATTTTCGGTGGATGGCAAGGAAAATGGCGCCAATGAGGAACAACGCAAAAAGGGGTTCCGTAAGGCCTGAAAAGGTAAGAATATACTGAAGCGGCATAAAGATCAGGAAAACGACTCCCAGCAACGGGTTCGGCATTCCAAGTGAACGGGCTGTCAGGTAGGTGAGGTACAAAGTAAGCAAAGAGACCGAGAGATTGAACAACTTCATCCCGTTAAAACCAAATTGGGCAAACGGCGAACTGATCAGCACGAACAAAGGTTTGGCCCAATGATCAAAGTAAAGTTCAGGATGAACGGGCGCATACCTGGCAAACAGGTAATGCATGATGCTGTCGCCGCTGTCGCCGGTGCCGTCAAAAAACACAATGGTCATCACCCCTGCCAGCCCATAAGCTAAAAGCACCAGGTAAATTGCATTCTGTTTAAAATATTGAACCAGCTTGTCTTTCACGTTTTACTAAAAATATTAACATTCAATGGTCATTGGTCATTCCTTTATCCGCAGGGCCGCCAATCCTCCCTCTGCGGTCTCCCTGTATATTCTCGGCAGGTCATGCCCGGTCTGCTTCATGGCCTGGATCACCCGGTCGAAACTTACGATGTGGTGCCCATCGGAGAGCAGGGCATACATGTTGGCATCAAGGGCACGGGCGGCGCCAAAGGCATTTCGTTCAATGCACGGAATCTGGACCAGGCCCAGCAAGGGATCACATGTAAGTCCCAGGAAATGTTCCATGGCAATGGAGGCCGCATATTCAACCTGGCCCGGCGTTCCGCCGAACATTTGTTCAGCAGCAGCTGCTGCCATTGAACTTGCACTGCCGATCTCTCCCTGGCATCCGACCTCGGCGCCGGAAATGGAGGCGTTGGTCTTGATCAGGTTTCCAATGAGCCCGGCCGTAGCCAATCCCCTTAAGATCTTTTTTTCGGAGAAATCATACTGCGTTTTTAACAGGTAGAGCACAGCAGGGATAACTCCGCAGGAGCCGCAGGTAGGGGCGGTGACAATTTTCCCACCGGCGGCATTTTCTTCTGAAACAGCCAGGGCATAGGCAAAGGTGAATGCACGCCGTGCCAGGGTTCCCTTGAAACTCCGGGCCTTTGTGTAGAAGGATGATGATTTACGGGGGAGATTTAACCGCCCGGGAAGTACTCCTTCAGTTTCAATACCGCGTTCAATAGCCTCCTGCATCACCTTCCATACCTCCGCAAGGTGATCCCATAGGTCGGGCGATTCGTGTTGTTCAACAAATTCCCACATGGTCCTTCCGTTTTCCTCGCACCATTTCAGCACTTCACTCATGGTCGTCAGCGGATAGATCAGGCTGTTCGGGTTCCTTTGTCCGGTATCGCTGATATCGCCACCACCGATGCTGTAAATGGTCCAGGTATCGCGCACATTGTCCAGCTTATCCAATGCCTCGAATGTGAGTCCGTTGGGGTGGGCTGGTAAAAATATCTCCGGTTCCCATAAAACCTCCGTGCTGAAAGGGTGCAACGCTTCCGTTAAGGCTTTATCCGTCATATGGCCCTTTCCTGTTGCCGCCAGACTTCCATACAGGGTGACCCTGAATTTTTTTATTCCCGGGTTCCTGGCTTTAAAAATTTCAGCAGCTTTACGTGGTCCCATGGTATGGCTGCTGGACGGGCCATAACCAATTTTAAATATTTCTTTGATCGATTCCATAGTCCATAGAAAATGAAAGAAAAGGCCGTCGTAACTCAGGACGGCCAATTTCCGAATAAACCTGTCTTGTGATCCACTTAGATATACTTCGGTACCGTGAAGAAAAATGTCGCCCCTTTCCCAACTTCTCCGGTTGCCCAAATTTTGCCTCCGTGTTTCTCAACAATACGTTTTACCGTTGAAAGTCCTACTCCCGTTCCCGGGAATTCATCCTGCGAATGAAGCCGTACAAAAGGGGTAAAGAGGTTATGAGCCTGGTTTGGGTTAAACCCGGCGCCGTTATCTTTAACAAACACAGTTGTATGAGTTTCATTGGGTTGGGTCCCGATATATATTTCCGGATTGGCCGTGTATGAGGTATACTTCCATGCATTTCCAAGCAGGTTTTTCATGACAACCATCAGAAGGCTGGGATCGCCGGAGACATAAATACCCTCTTCGACCATGAACCTGATCTCCCGCTCCGGGTTGTCCTGCCGCGTCCAGTCAATGACCTTTTTTGACAGATCGGTGAGGTCAACTTTCTGCAAGTCGACCTTGATATTGCCTGAACGTGAAAACTGAAGCAGGTCGCTGATCATGTCCACCATCGATCGCACAGTATTCAGGATGGTATCCAGGTATGAGTTGTCCTCGTCATTAAATTCCTTCTCATGCTTTTGTTTGAGCAGTTGCGTGCTGACGCTGATATAGTTAAGCGGTGTTCGCAGATCATGGGAAATGGTGTAGGAGAAGGATTCCAAATCACGATTGGCAATGGCGAGGTGCTCGTTGGTCTGCTGCAACTGTTTCTGAGCCTCTGTCAACGCCTGGTTTTGTTCAATGGATGTTTCATAAACCGACAGCAGAAGATCGAGAATCTGCTTTCTCTCTGAGTTAATGGCATACCTGTTCCCTTTGAACATGATCTCGAGCATCATATCGGTATTGCCCGCACTCCGCAGTTCGCGGTTGGCAAGAAGGTAATTGACCCTGGATAACAGGTACTTTGATTCAAATGGTTTGGTGATGAAATTATCGGCACCGACCTGCAATCCCCGGATGATATCCAGCGGATCATGCAGCGAGGTAAGAAGGATCACAGGCACATCCATCAGAGAAGGGGTTGATTTCAGCTTTTCGCAGAATTCAAACCCATCCATGACAGGCATCAGGACATCAGAAATGATGAGCATTGGAAGCTCCTCATTTGCAGCATCGAACGCTTCGGCCCCATGGTGGAATACCTTGACTTTATAACCATGTTGCTTTAGCAAGGCTTTCACCATGGTGGATTCGACCAGGGAGTCTTCCACCACCATGATGTAACCTTCCATGTCTCCATGCCTGAGAATATGGCTCATATTATCCCATTTTCACAACCAGGTCGGCGAGGCGGCATGAGTATCCGTATTCATTGTCATACCATGCAATGACCTTTACAAGGTTTCCGCCGAGGACCTTGGTCAACTCTGAATCATATACCGAAGAATGATTATTGCCAATAATGTCGCAGCTTACCAGTGGTTCGTCAAGATATTGCAGGACCCCTTTCATCGGGCCGTTTGCGGCAGCCTTCATGGCAGCATGAATTTCGTCCTTGGTCACATCGCGGTTCAGTTCACAGGTGAGATCAACAAGTGATCCATCCGGGGTCGGAACGCGCACTGCAAACCCGTCCATCTTACCTTCAAGTTCAGGAATAACCAGGCCGATGGCCTTTGCAGCACCGGTCTTGGTCGGAATGATCGAAACAGCAGCCGCACGTGCCCTGCGGAGGTCTTTGTGGGGAGCATCCAGGATGATCTGGTCATTGGTGTAACTGTGAATGGTATTCATCAGCCCTTTTTTAATTCCGAAACTGTCGTTCAGGACTTTGGCGATGGGTGCAAGGCAGTTCGTGGTGCAGGAAGCATTCGAGATCAACTTCATTTCAGAAGTCATTGTATTGTCATTTACGCCGAGAACGATGGTGGCATCCACATCCGTTTTATTGTCGGACGGGACGGAGAGTAAAACTTTCTTGGCTCCGGCTGTAATGTGTTTGGTCATCTTTTCGCGGGTGCGGAAGATGCCGGTACATTCGACCACAATGTCAACACCAAGGGCTCCCCAGGGAAGATTTGCAGGATCTTTTTCAGCCATGACCTTGAATTTCTTTCCATTGACGATCATGCTGTCACCTTCAACTGATACTTCACCTGAAAATGTTCCATGAACAGAATCATATTTAAATAGATGTGCCAGTGTTTTGGCATCTGTAAGATCATTGATCGCAACTACTTCAACGTTGCTTTTTGCAATAAGTGCGCGGTAAGTTAGGCGGCCTATGCGCCCGAATCCGTTAATTCCAACTTTAATTGTTCCCATTGTACGTAATTGTTAATTTATAATATTTTAACTCATAAAAAATGCAAAATTAAGGATTTAAATGTTAGTAAAAAAAACCTGTGATTAATTTTGCCGGGAACCAATAAAAGTTATAGATTTATCCGCATCAATCCCTGTGGCATGAATAAAATTTTTGTCGTTTCCGATGGCACCGGCAGGACCGCGGAACAAACGCTCATGGCTGCCCTGACTCAATTCCCCGGGACCGAGGTGGATGTCATTCAAAAGGGCGATGTCCGGACGGAATCCCAGATTGAGGAAATTGTGGCGGAAGTGGTCGTGCACAGGGGTTTCATTGTACATACGCTGGTTTCGGAATCATTGCGCGAAGATATGCTTCGCATCAGCCGTATACATAACATTGACGCCATTGACCTGATGGGGCCGCTCTTATCAAGGCTCGCCCACCATTTTGCCGATTCGCCCACCGGGGAGCCCGGACTTTTCTTTTCGTTGAATAAAGAGTATTTCAAACGCATTGATTCCATGCAATTTGCATTTAACCACGATGACGGTCAGCGCGGTGAAGAATATGACAAAGCGGAGATCGTCCTGGTTGGGGTGTCGCGGACCTTCAAAACGCCCCTCAGTATCTACCTCGCATTTAAGGGCTGGTTTGTAGCCAACTATCCCATCGTCATGGGAATCGATCTTCCCGATTCGCTTTCCAACATGCCGCATGGCAGCGTTTTCGGACTGATGACGCAGGCGCACGACCTCTCCAGCCTGCGTCTCGTCAGGCAGCAATATCTGGGGGGAGCGACCGGCGAATATTCGTCGGTTGACTTTGTCAGGAAGGAGCTTAGCTATGCGCAAAACATTTTCAACCGGTTTGAATGGCCGGTGATCCAGGTGACCAACAAACCGATCGAAGAGATTGCTTCCGAAATCCTGGCCATCAAAAGACGCATCAGAAAGGGTGGAAATTAAATAATTTACCGTAAATTTGCAAGGGTACAGTCTTCAACACTATTTTCATGTCTAAAACAAAATACATTTTCGTCACCGGCGGAGTGACCTCCTCATTGGGGAAGGGAATCATCTCCTCCTCGATTGCAAAACTGCTTGTTGCACGGGGATTTAAGGTGACCATCCAAAAACTTGATCCCTACATCAACATCGATCCTGGAACACTGAATCCCTACGAACATGGAGAATGTTTTGTAACGGAAGATGGTGCTGAGACTGATCTTGACCTTGGACACTATGAGCGTTTTTCCAATGTGCCCACTTCGCAGGCCAACAATGTAACCACTGGCGTGATTTATCAGTCGGTGATTACCAAGGAACGGAAAGGGGAATATCTTGGCGAAACTGTCCAGGTAATTCCGCATATCACCGATGAAATCAAATATCGCGTCAAGTTGCTTGCCAACCGTGGAGATTACGACTTCATCATCACCGAAATCGGAGGTACCGTGGGTGACATTGAATCGCTTCCGTTCATTGAAGCTGTGCGTCAGTTGCGTTGGGAACTGGGAAACGATTGTGTGGTGGTGCATCTTACCCTGGTCCCCTACCTTGCAGCAGCCGGTGAATTGAAAACAAAACCTACCCAGCATTCGGTTAAAACCTTGCTTGAATCTGGAGTTCAGCCTGATATTATTGTTTGCCGTACAGAGAAACATCTTACGGAGGGCATCCGCAATAAGATTGCCCTGTTCTGCAATGTCAGCCCGACATCGGTCATTGAATGCATCGATGCCGAGTCTATTTATGACGTGCCGGTCCTGATGCGCCAGGAAAACCTTGACCTGGAGATACTCAAGAAGACCATGATGCCCAGTGATAAGGAACCTGATCTTTCTGACTGGGAACAGTTCCTGTATGCGCTCAAGCATCCCTCCAGCGAGGTGAATATCGGGCTGGTCGGGAAATACGTTGAACTGAAGGATGCCTATAAATCGATCAATGAATCGTTTATTCATGCCGGTGCGATCAACGGGGTACGCGTCAAGGTTCAAACCTTCCATTCCGAATTTATTGACGAATCGAATGTGGCTGAAAAATTGGGCAAGCTGGATGGTATTCTCGTAGCTCCCGGTTTTGGCGAGCGTGGGATCGAAGGCAAGATCACCGCCATAAAATATGCGCGTGAACAAAAAATTCCCTTCTTCGGGATTTGCTTAGGCATGCAGTGTGCCGTGATTGAATTTGGCAGGAATGTGCTTGGTCTCAAAGGCGCTCATTCCACCGAATTTAATAAAATCACGCCCTACCCGGTGATAGATATGATGGAGATGCAAAAAAAGATCTCGGGCCTTGGAGGCACCATGCGCCTTGGATCGTATCCATGCAAACTGAGTAAAAATTCAAAAGCCTTTGGCGTGTATGAACAGGAAAATATTTCGGAACGTCATCGGCACAGGTTTGAATTTAACAATGAGTTTGTTGAGGTATACACCAAAGCTGGTTTGAAACCGGTTGGTTTGAACGAGAAGGACAATCTTATTGAGATCATGGAACTCGAAGGTCATCCATGGTTTATCGGGGTGCAGTTCCACCCTGAATATAAGAGCACCGTCGCACGGCCGCACCCGCTTTTTGTCAGTTTTGTAAAAGCTGCAAAGGAATACGCAGACAGATAATAACAATTTTGTACCTTTGCACCCATTTTTCCAACAATCGCTATGAATAAAAACACCATCATCGGACTTGTCCTGATATTCGGGATTTTCATCATTTACAGTTACCTGATGAGCCCCTCGCAGGAACAACAACTTCAGATGAAGCGCAAAGCCGATTCTGCCTATCTTGCAAGCCAGGCCCGTCGTGATTCGGACATCAGGGCACTCGCCCGCGACAGGGCTCTCCAAATGGCCAGGCAAAAGGAAAAGGTACTCGCCACCGGTCAGAAACTCGATTCCATGACGGTGCTGCGCCTGACGATGAAAGATGAATTGGGGGCATTTGCCAACGCTGCCGTTGGAAAAGACACTTCTTTTTCAATTGAAAATGATGTTTATACCATTAAAATTGCCGCCCGGGGCGGGAAAATTACCCAGGTTGAGCTGAAGGATTATCGCACCTGGGATCAGCGTCCGCTTTTATTGCTGGATAAAGATTCACTTGAATTCGGGCTCTCCTTTTTCTCAAACAACAGGATCATCAACACAAACAATCTCTATTTTCAGCCTTTCTGGCCCGATCAGAAGAATAACGGTCAGTCAATGATTAAAGTGACCGGGAAGGATTCAGTAAGGTTTGGCATGCGCCTGTTCGTGGCGGCAAACGATACCTCCATCGACCCGACAAAATATATCGAATATATTTATACCGTGAGGGGAGATGAATACATGCTTCGCTACTCGGTTAAATTGGTGAACATGGCCGATGTGGTTGACCCTTCAACCAAATACCTGGTGCTTAACTGGAATGAAAACCTGAAGCGGCAGGAGAAGAGCCTGAACATGGAGCGGATGAGTACCGGCTTATTCTACAAGTATTCTGAAGATAAGGTAGATAACCTGTCGGAAACCAAGGATGAAGAGAAGATCCTCAAGAACGAACGGCTGAAATGGATATCCTATAAGCAGCAGTTTTTTACGAGCACGATCATAGCGGATGAATTTTTCAGCGATCCGAAATTGAAGGTGGCTACCTTGCCGGGTGGCAACCACTACCTGAAAACCATGACTACCGAAGTCGGGATACCTTATGTTCCGAAGGAGAGTAAAGTGATTGGCATGTCCATGTACTTTGGTCCCAACAAATATTACGGGTTGAAAAGATATCATCATGACCTGGAGAAACAGATCCCCCTGGGATGGGGCTTTTTCCTGATGGCCTGGATCAACATCTACGCCGTAATTCCGGTATTCACCTTCTTTGGTAATTTTGGCTGGAACTACGGAATCATCATCCTGATCCTGACCATAATCCTGAAAATTATCCTGTTCCCCATTGCCTTCAAAACCTACAAGTCATCTGCAAAGATGAAGGTTCTGAAACCGGAAATCGATGAATTAACCAAGAGATATCCGAAGAAAGAGGATGCCATGAAAAAGCAGTCCGCGACCATGGAATTATACAAAAAAGCCGGGGTGAACCCGATGGCGGGTTGCATTCCCTTGTTGCTGCAGATGCCGATCCTGATTGCCATGTTTCGCTTTTTCCCCTCCTCCATCGAACTTCGTCAGCAGGCATTTCTCTGGGCAAAAGACCTTTCGTCGTACGATTCAATATGGACCTTCCCGAATGGCTTTACCATTCCCTACTATGGTGACCACGTCAGTTTGTTTGCCCTGCTCATGACCATCTCCAGCGTGCTTTATACCAAGATCAACGAGCAGATGATGGGCTCCCAGCAAACACAGATGCCCGGGATGAAAACCATGATGTACCTCATGCCGGTCATGTTCCTTTTCTGGTTCAACGATTACTCATCCGGGTTGAGCTATTATTACCTGCTGGCCAACCTGCTCACCTTTGCCCAGATTTATATCATCCGCGCAACGATTGATGAGAAAAAACTCCATGCACAGATTGAAGCCAACAAGAAAAAAACGGTGAAGAAATCAGGATTCCAGAAACGCCTTGAAGATATGGCCAAGAAACGCGGGTATCCTGTTAAGAAATAATTCGTCACTCGTCATTCGTCACTCAGACAGGTAACCTAAAAATTTCGATAGTCCCATTTTCTTTTTTTCATCGAAATCGTAGGAGATATTGTTCTCAAGGTACGAAAGGCAATCGTCACAACCTGGCAGTTTATCACTGAAATATTCAAGCGACTCACGTTTGTGGCTCACTCCCCAGGCAAGGGCCCGGCTGAACTGCATCAGCCGGTCATCATCCAGTTTTTTGCGTGAAACCCACGCTGCAAAGACAAATGGCAACCCGGTATAATCGATCCAGGCTTCTGCAAGGTCATAAACATAAGGGAAATTCGGCCTGATCCCGAAGGTCTTGTCCCCAATGGCTACCAGCGACTCCAGATTATCCATCGAGAGGGCCTCACCCGATTTCAGGTTTTTCCATTGCGGGTCAATCTTCCAGGATCTCTTTGCAAGCACCTTGACCAGCTCAACAGAGGTGCGCGAATCATAGTCAAGGTAAACCTGGCTTATCTTTTCCAATGGGACCTTTGACAGAAGTAACACGGTTTTTACTTCACCCACAGCACCAATACAATGGTCGGAAATATGATGGAACTGCCCGATCCCGGGCAACGCACCCACCGGAACCAGGGCGATGTCGACCGTTCCGTTTTCCAGCTTTTCAGCACAGATGGAGGGAACATCCAGCTCAAGTGCGAAATTTTGTAATAGTCCGGATTCCCTTATCCCGTAAACAAATGGGAATGTATTCAGATAGGAGACGGCAGATATTTTCAGTAGTTCCATAAGACAGGTTTCTCACGCAAAAATACGCGATTTGGCATTCAGGTTTCCCAACAATACAAATTTCTTTACCTTTGCGGTTCATCCGGCACCTTCTGAATTTGAAAAAATCTCTGGCTTTTCTGATTCTGTTAGTTTTGCTTTTCAACTCGATTGGATATTATCTCCTTTTTGAAGTGAAGAGACATGTAATTAAAAAGGAGATGCAGGCTGCCATTCAGCATCGTTCCTCAAAAATGGTCATCCTGAAAATCGACCACCCGGAAAAGGATCGTGAATTCCAGCGGATCGATAAAAAGGAGTTCAGGTACAAAGGCGCCATGTATGATATTGTCAGGGAAATATCAACCGGGAATACCACGGTGTTTGTTTGTATCCATGATGTCAAAGAGACCGGACTTTTTGCCGGACTGAAACAGGAGCCCAAAAACAGGGACCATCCGGCTCTATGGGATCACCAGGTGATGATCTTTTCGTCCATTCCGGCCATCGAACTTAACATGGACGGATTCTCCGAGCTACTGTTCCCGAAACTCGAAATCTCTATTAATTCTCCAACTCTTGGCACCTGGAGTCCTCCTCCTGAGTTAGCCTAGCATTGCCTCTTCCTTTATTATTTTTATTTTCATGCACAGCTGTCGCCAACGGCTCTGTTAAAATATATATTTAACCCCATTCAAATGAGATTAACTAAAATACTTTTTTTATTCCTGGTTTTCTGCGCTGTTTCAGCGCAAAGCCAGAAGATTAAAGTCCTGGACAAATCTGACCTTCAGCCCATCGGGCAGGTCAATATTTCTAATTCCGGCAAAACTGTCATGGTTGTGACCAACGCGGATGGTGTAGCTGATCTCACTGGTTTTAAAGCAGATGAGTCAATTAATTTTACGCATGTAGCATTCCAGGCATTCAGCGTTTTAAAATCCGAAGTTCCCTCATCGGGGTGTATCTATCTTACTGAAAATGTGATCAAACTCGACGAATATGTGGTTACAGGGAACAGGGCTGAAGAAAAAAGATCTGATCTGCCCAACAAAATCGAGGTGATCCAGGCCAAGGATATCGCTTTCCAGAACCCGCAGAATGCCGGGATCATGCTTGAACAAACCGGACAGGTGTTCGTTCAAACCAGCCAGTTGGGTGGTGGCAGCCCGGTACTGCGCGGTTTCGAAGCCAACAAAGTCCTGCTGGTTGTTGATGGAATTCGCATGAACAATGCAATTTATCGTGCTGGCCATTTGCAGAATGCGATTACTGTTGACCCTTTCGGATTGGCTTCGACGGAGATCCTGTATGGTCCGGGTTCCACCGTGTATGGAAGCGATGCCCTGGGTGGTGTCATCAACTTCATTACAAAGGATCCGGTGTTGTCAACAACCGGAAAAACAGAGATTCATGGAAGCCTGCTTGGGCGGTTTTCATCTGCAAACACGGAGAAAACAGGTGGTATCAATCTTAACCTTGGATGGAACAAACTGGCTCTTCTCCTGAATTTCTCTTACAGCGATTTTGGCGATCTCCGCGAAGGCAGGGTATGCAACCCGGCCTATGGTACATTTGGCCAGCGCCTCTTTTATGCCGACCGTGTGAATGATAATGACGTTACTGTTGCCAACGAAAAGCCATGGATACAGAAAGGTTCTGCATATTCACAGTACAATTTCCTGGGTAAAGTACTTTTCCAGCCATCAGTTCACAGCCGTTACATCATCAATGTCCAGTACTCGAATTCGAGTAACATACCTCGCTATGACCGGTTGACTGAGATGCAGAACGACAGCACCATGACCTATGCCGAATGGTATTACGGACCGCAATCCCGTTTCCTCGGCTCACTGAAGGCAGAATACAATGTAAATGGTGTTATCTTCGATCACTCCTCAATTATCGTTGGTTACCAGTATGTTAAGGAAGACCGGATCCAGCGTGGCTTTGGAAGTTCGAAAAAGAAATACAACCTTGAAACAGTCGGGGTATTCTCAGTGAATGCAGATTTTGATAAAAAGATCTGTGCCAGTGATAAACTCTACTACGGCATCGAACTTGATTACAACAAAGTTGGATCCACCGCGTACAATGAGAATATTAATACCGGCAGCATTACCTACGACCGTGCAACACGGTTTCCCGACCAGAAGGCCAACATGATGTATCTTTCTGCATTCCTGTCGAATAACTGGCAGATCGGAAAAGTGCTGGAATTTTCACAGGGACTCCGTTTCAATTATGTGACCATGAACGCAGCCTACTCCGATACCATGGTGAAAATAGCAGCCATCCCGTTCGATCCGAACATTTCCCAGAAGAATGCCGCATTGAACGGCTATCTGGGCCTTCTTGCAAAACCCGGATACGACTGGAAATTCTCGCTGGTCGGTTCCAGCGGATTCAGGGCGCCCAATATGGATGATCTAACCAAAATCAATGTTGTGGAGGCGCAGACCATTGTTGTTCCCAACCCAGACCTGAAACCCGAATATTCGTACAATCTTGAACTTTCTGTTGCCAAAACGATCCTCGGGAAGGTAAGGATTGAGGGAACCGGCTTTTACAACTGGCTGAGGAATGCACAGGTAATCAGGCCGTTTGCCTACAATGGTCAGGATTCAATTACCATGGACGGGGTTAAATACCAGACCCTTGCACCTGTGAACACTGGCAGCGCATACATCTGCGGACTGCAGGGAAGCATCCTGGCCCAGGTTACCCGTTCATTTTCAATCCTGAGCAACCTTACCTATACTTACGGATATGACGAAACGGCAGGATTGCCGCTTGATCACATTCCACCGGTGTTTGGAATGACCTCCTTCCGCCTCGAAGTAACGAAATTCAAGGGTGATTTCTACGTTGTGTACAATGGATGGAAGCGCATGAGCCAATACAGCAACAGCGGTGAAGACAATGAACGGTACGCCACCCAGTATGGGATGCCGGCATGGTATACCCTGAACCTGAAATTAAGCTACCAGATTGAACGTCACGTGAATGTTGAGTTGGGTTTGGAGAATATCACGGATGAAAATTACAGGAAATTTTCTTCAGGCATCAGCAGCCCCGGGCGTAATTTCATTGTTGCGGTTCGTGCCAATCTCTAGCAACTGTTGATGAATGGCCAGGACCTGGGGAATGACAAGTTCGGAGCCGTCATTGCGGATGATGAAATTTGCCAGCAGCGATTTCTCTGTTTCTTCAATTTGAAACTGCATCCGCCGAAGTACAGAATGGCCATCGATGTTGTCTCTTTTCATGACACGGTCGATGGCTGTTTCTTTTGGACAGGAAACATGAATAACATAATCATATTCCTTGCCGGACCCGCTTTCAAAGATGATGGCCGCCTCCTGCATCACGTAAGGTTTTCCTGTTTGAAGGTTTGCCCAGTTGCGGAAATCCTCCTTAACACGCGGATGGAGAATCGAATTTAAAATGAGAAGCGCTTTCTCATCGGTGAAAACAATGGATGCCAGCGACCGGCGGTTTACCTCATGATTGTTGGTGAGGATGCCATAGCCGAAATGCTTGATGACCGCATTTTTAACATTCGGATCATCCAGGAACTTTTTTGATTCCCTGTCGGCATTATAAACGGGAATCCCCAGTACAGAGAAAATCTCTGAGACCATGGTTTTGCCGCTTCCAATGTTCCCGGTAAGACCTATTTTTAACATCAGTCAGTGCTTCTTTGGTATGGTTTTCATGTCAATGTGATGCATCAGGCTGTCCGACAGGTGCATCACCGTGTCTTTTCCACCTACCTGCATCCTGATAAAGGTACTGGATGTGCGGGCAGGAATGCGCTTTATCGATGACTTCTCGAATTCAAAAAAAAGCGTGTCGGGCGAAACAAAATAGACATCGCTCGGGAAATTCGACTGTGCAATGATCTCCTTTCCGATCCGGTTTGTCACCAGGTATCCCAGGATATGATCGCCGCTGTTCGTTAATCGCACATTGCGCAGGCTGACTTCGAATTCCCTGTCCTGTTTGATGATGAATTGCTCAGAGAAAAATTCAAAGCCCTGCACCTTGATCCGCAGATTCATCGTTGAATCGGAACAGCCCGTCATTTTTAGGTTTCCGGGTACATGGGTAAAATTCAAACGGTACTCGATCGAATAGTAATAGTCTTTGGAGAGCCTTACCAGCGTCCAAATAAAAATTGAAATAACCAGGCACACAATGAAAACAGGCAAGTGATTCCTGAATTTTTCACTGCGGCGTTGCCGGGCATTTCCGATGAATTCAAGAAAATCGGATTTCATCGGTCGATGGTTTTGAACAATTTACTTCGCTTCGATGGTCTGGGTGTTGTCCATGGCGACGGCTGTTTTCTCAACGCGGAGCCGTACATTGTTTTCAACTTCGATTGTTACGGTAGTTTCCTGGATCTCAACAATCCGGCCATGTATGCCACCAATGGTGATTATTTTCTGTCCCTTCTGGAGGTTTTCTTTGAATTTTTTCTGATCTTTTGACCGCTTCATCTGAGGACGGATAAAAAAGAAATAGAAGACGACAATGATCAGCAAAAGGGGTAAAAATGACATCCAGCCACTCTGCTGTCCGCCCTGGCCCTGAGGAGTCATCAATAGGATATTCAAAAGGTTTGTCATAAAAATTGCGATTTTAGATTTACGAATTAAGAACTACGATTTTTTTCACTATCTGACCAGCTACTTTTCTGTTGCCGGATTCACCACCTGGGCTTTGATCCTGATGATGGTGGTATTGGGTTGGGTGTTGGAAACGACGACTACATTTTTATTCTGGAATCCTCTTTTCCCATTGCTGTTGAATGCCACTTTCACGGTTCCCGATTCTCCCGGGCGAACGGGCATCTTAGGGTAGGAGGGAACGGTACACCCGCACGAGGTGGATACCTCTGCAATGATGAGATCGGATTTGCCGGTATTCTTAAAATTAAAGATATAGGAAACTGTCTCACCTTCAAGAATCCGGCCAAAATCATGCTCGGTTTCAGTAAAGGTAATGACCGGAAGCGCATCATGATTGGCTTTGCCACTGGCCGAATTGGGATTGTTCACCACATCGGTTGAAAGGGTCCCCTCCCCGTTTGGACCACCCTGGTTGCATCCCCACATCAGGAGGAGGGTTATCATTAGAAATAGTTGGGAAAGTTTTTTCTGAAGCATGTTTTGACTCCTTGTATTGCAGTGCAAAGTTATGAAAAATATTCATAATTTTACAGCAATGCGTATCTACCTCATTGGTTATATGGCCTCGGGAAAATCGAAACTGGGGCGCCTGCTTGCTGAAAAGCTTGGGTTCTCGTTCCTGGACCTCGATCATCTGTTCGAACAGCAGTTCCGTATCAGGGTCCTTGATTTTTTTGAAAAATATGATGAAGCAGGGTTCAGAACGATCGAACAATCGCTTCTACTCGAAACGATAAATTATGATGATGTTGTAATCGCCACAGGAGGAGGAACCCCCTGCTTTTTCGACAACATGCGTTTTATAAAGGAATCGGGGGTTTCAATTTACCTGAAATGGGAAGTGTCCGACCTGATCGGACGCTTGCAGCAGGCCAAATGGAAAAGGCCCTTGCTTAAGGCCATGCCGGTGAATGATTTTGAAGCGAACGTCAGTTCACAGATTGAACAGCGTAAATTTTATTATGAACAGGCAGATTTTACAGTCGATGCAAAAAGACTGAATCCCGACAAGCTCGTTGAATGGATCCATAGCCGGCAGGGGTAGCCTTTCTTCTGAATGAATATGACCTGAACAATTAACAGATTCCCTCCCGCAATCTCAGCAGCGCAACATTTTCAACATGGTGTGTATGTGGAAACATATCTATCGGCTGACATTTTTCCATCAGGTAGTGTTCGTTCATCAGGGCCAGGTCCCTGGCCTGGGTTGCCGGATTGCAGCTGACATAAACGACCTTTGATGGTTTTGCATCCAGGATGGCGTGCACAACTTTTTCGTGCATCCCGTTTCGGGGTGGATCGGTGATGATAATATCCGGTCTGCCGTTTGATTCAAAAAAAGCAGGGGTCAGCATCTTCTCGGCCTCCCCGGCGAAAAAGAAGGTATTTTGGATTCCGTTGATCCGGGCGTTGACTTTCGCGTCGGCAATGGCTGCTTCCACTGATTCAATCCCAATGACCCTCTGAACATACGGGGCGATGTAATTGGCGATGGTCCCAGTTCCGGTATAGAGATCGTATACATGTTCATCGCCGGTGAATTCTGCAAATTCTGCAGCCGTCCTGTAAAGGTTCACTGCCTGGAACGAGTTGGTCTGGAAAAATGAGGCAGGCCCGATCCTGAATTCAATCTCTTTGCCTCCCGGGCGGAATGACGGCATTGTCTCGATGATATAGGGATCACCCCGGAACAGGTTAAAGCCGAGGTCGTAGATGGTGTCGTTCTGTTTGGGGTTGATCACATAGAATAGACTGGTTATTTCGGGGAACCGGGCTGCAAGATGATCAAGCATTACAGGGATGATATCATCTTCGTGGCGGAAAACCATGATCACCATAAAACCCCCGGCTTCGGTATTTCGGATGATCAGGTTGCGAAGGAAGCCCTGCCAGGTGCGCACATCGTAGAAACTTAGCTTATGTTCAACGGCAAATTTCCGCATTTCAGTCCGGATGGCATTGGACGGATCCTTTTGGTGAAAACATTCCTGAATATCGACGACCTTGTCAAAAAACTGGGGAATATGAAATCCCAACGCATCGGTGTTTACAGTTCCCGACTCCCGGATGCGGTCATCATCAGTCAGCCAGCGATGGTTTGAAAAGGTGAAGTCAAGCTTGTTCCGGTAATACCTGATTTTTGGTGAAGATAAAATGGGCAGGATGGTTGGATTTTCCAGTTTTCCAATCCGGGTGAAACTGTCGAAAACCTGTTTTTGCTTATAGAACAGCTGATCTTCATATTTCATGTTTTGCCAGCGGCATCCGCCACACAATCCGAAATGGGTGCAGTGTGGCTCAATTCTCTTGGAAGAGGCCGTGTGCAGAAAAACCGCCTTTCCTTCAAGATATCTTTTTTTCTTTCGGGTCAGCTGGACATCCACCACATCGCCGGGCACTACGAAGGGCACAAATATGATCTGGTCGTTGATCTTTCCTACGGCCATGCCCTCTGATCCGGCATCGATGATCTCGACCGATTTATAAATGACTGGTTGCAGGTTCTTCATGATCTGGTCTCTCTTTCCCTGTAATGCAGCGAATCGCCCCATTCACCGTACCCGATGGTATCGCCTGCCATGTAGATGCGTGTTTCGAGGCAGCTTTTACATTCTTCGGCCTCTTCGTCAATGCAGGGTTTGTTTTCGTAAAGGAGATAATCCTGGCGGTATTTCACGGGAGTAAGGTTGGGCATGATGACGTTGGCGCCAACCATCAGGGCTTTTTCCCGGCCCTGCGGGTCAATGGCCTGCATGGCCGTGGTGGCCGCAATGTTGATGTTTTTCATCATGATCCGTAAAATCGCAACCATTTTCAAGGCCAGGTCAAAGCGCTCCGTAAGGGGTACAAGTTTATCTTTAAATTGATAAAGCGGGGTGTCAGCATGTTCAATATATGGACCCATGCCTGCCATGTCAATATCGAACTCACGAAAAAAAAGCAGGTCATCGGCCAGGTCGGAGAGGGTTTGAAACGGCAGGCCGATCATGACGCCGGTACCAACCTGGTAACCGACTTTCCGAAGCAATTTCAAGGCATCGAGCCGGTTCTGATAGTTGTGGGTTTTATTGTGTGGATGCAATTTGCCATACAACTCCGGATTTGAAACTTCTATTCGCAACAGATAACGGTGAGATCCGGCCTCCATCCAGCGGCGGTAAGTCTCTTCGCTTTGTTCCCCCAGTGAAAGCGTCACATGCATTTTCCCTTCCGATTGCTCCGTGATCCTTTTCAGCAGGGATTCAATTTTGGAAACGAACCGCTGGTTCGTCTGCTCACCCGATTGAATCACAATGGAGGCATAATGATTCACTTCAGCGTACCTGACTGCCTCAAGAACCTCTTCATCGCTCATCTGGTAACGGGCATAACGGCTGTTCCCGGCCCGGATCCCGCAATAGTAACAGTTTTTCCTGCAAAAATTGGCGTACTCGATCAATCCCCTGAAATAGACCTTATTCCCGACAAACGCGGCTTTCGTCTCTTTGGCCTTTGTGAAAAGAGACAGCCGCTCTTTCCCTGCGGTCCCCAAAAGATAAATGAGATCGTTACGGGTCAGAAAAGGTTTTTCTACAATTTTTTCAACAGTGGGCAAAATCATGGATTTATATTAATACTTTAGCAACATTACAAGTAATGTTATTTTTGCAGTAAAATTACTATTTTTACGCACATTTTTGATTGTATTTTTCAGGGAATTCAGCATTATTCACAGGCAAACACACATTTTATGAGTGACGTAATCAAAACGGTACTGATCGATGATGATAAAAGTGCCATCATTATTCTCCAGACGCTGTTAACTTCCAATTTCCCGAATGTTGAGATCGTCGGAACGGCCAACAATGTAAGTGAAGCTATTTTTCTGATCGATGCGATCAAGCCTGAACTGGTATTCCTGGATATTAACCTGCCCGATGGCAAAGGATTCGATGTCATCGAACGTGTCTCATACAGGGCTTTCCAGATAATTTTTGTAACCGCTTTTGATAAATATGCCGTCAGGGCTTTTGAATTTTCGGCGCTCCATTACCTGGTTAAACCGGTTAACCTTGAAGTGCTGAAAAATGCGATTGAACGTTTCCATGAGAACAAGGTCGACGACATTGATTCCAGGCTGAGGGTTTTGCGCGATTCTCTAAAAAATAAGAATGAAAAGATCATCATCCCTTCAACCGATGGTTTGAATATCGTGAAACTTGGCGACATCATCCGCCTGGAGGCGAGCGATGTTTACACCCTTTTTTACATGACCACCGGTCAGCGCTTTGTCGCGTCAAAGCCGCTGAATAATTATGAAAAAATCCTGGAAGATCTCCCTTTTTCGCGCGTTCACAGCAAACACCTGATCAACCTTATGTTTGTGAAACGATATGTGAAGGGAAAAGGTGGTTCCATCATCCTTGAGGATAATACCGAGGTTGAAGTGTCGGTGAGGAAAAAAGCTGATTTTCTTGAAAAGCTGAAAAACTATGCCCGGTTCGTTTAAACGTTGAACCGGATGTGCAGGATATCCCCGTCACCCACCACGTAATTTTTACCTTCTACCATCAACTTCCCGTGTTCCTTGCAGGCATGCTCAGATCCCAGCTGGATAAAATCATTGTATTTCATCACCTCTGCGCGGATAAATCCACGTTCCAGGTCGCTGTGAATAACGCCTGCTGCCTGGGGCGCTGTCATGCCGTTTTTAATGGTCCACGCACGAACCTCCTTGGGCCCGGCCGTGAAGAAGCATTGCAGGTCAAGCATCTGGAATGCAACCCTGACCAGACGGTTCACGCCAGGTTCGGTTAAACCGGCATCAGACAGGAACATGTTCCGGTCCTCTTCAGTTTCAAGTTCGGCAATCTCAGATTCCATCCTTGCAGCGATAACCAGCACTACGGCATTTTCATCCTTTACCGATTCGATGAACCTGGATGAATATTCGTTTCCGCTTATCGCAGAGGCATCATCTACATTGCAAACATACATGACGGGCTTGTCGCTCAAAAGGAACATGTCATCCAGAAACCGGCGTTCATCAACCGAAACGGGCGCTGTGCGTGCTGACTGGAATGATTCAAGATGGGCTTTCAGGGTATTGAGAACCTCCACCCCGTGCCTTGCATCCTTGTCTCCGGTTTTGCCCAGCTTCTCCATCCTGATGATCTTTTTTTCCACCGATTCAAGGTCTTTGATCTGCAGTTCCAGGTCAACGATCTCCTTGTCACGCACTGCATTTACCGAGCCTTCGAGATGAGGCATCTGCGGATCATCAAAACAACGGATCACATGGATGAGGGCATCCACATTGCGAATGTCGGACAGGAACTTATTTCCTTCGGTTTGACTGCCGCCTTTTGAAAGACCAGGAATGTCAACCATCTCAATGGTGGTCGGAACCACCTTCACCGATTTGATCAGCTGATCGATGGCATAGAGACGGGCATCGGGAACATTCATCACGCCAAGGTTCGACTTGGTGCCGGCAAAGGCAGCCTTGTGCGTTTCCGCACGGTTATTTGAAATACAATTGAACAGCGTGGTTTTCCCTGAACTTGATAGACCGATAATTCCGCATTTTAATGGCATAAAGAAGCATTTTAGGGTGCAAAAGTAGGTAAAAAGTACTTCATTCCACCATGATCCTCACAGAGCTTGCCTCCAGGTAGCTGCCCTTACCGGGATGGAGCGGATCGAATAGTACATCCAGGTATGATCGATATGAAGCGGTAACGGGATACCAGCTTTGTTCCATCAGAGTAAGTCGCATTGAGTCGAGCGACAGGGTGGGGAACATGGCAGCCATGCTCTTGGGCAAGGCAGGCAATGTCATGAATGTGACTGTGTCGGGTCCGTGAACGGTCCATGCGAAAGCGAGGTAGTCAGCATCCTGAAAATGCCAGGTTGCCTTGGTTTCCGTATACGATCCGGATACGGAAAACCTGACGCTCCCGGCTGACGGATGAATGCCGGAGATGACAGCTCCTGTTTTGACAAACTCGCCAGGGATGGGGCCAAATTTTGAGTAGGTATAGGTACTTGCCGAATCCCAGTTCTGGACCAATTCGAGATAGGTGTGGAAGTTTGCAAATGCTGACGGAGGATAGCTGACAACAATTTTGTCTTTGGCCGTGCCATCCCCCAATACTTCATCTGTTGTTACCATAAGGGCAGAATAATCGCTTGTGTCATTATAACCTGACACCCTGGCCAGGAAATCCTGAGCCGTTACCGGCAGTGAAATCGTGCGGGTTTCGGCTGCCTGCATGGTGGTAAGGTCGATTTCCAGGCTGGTACCGGCAGCCAATCCGCTTTTCCACTTATACATAGGTCCGGCAGCTCCATTGAGCTTAATATACAACGAATCAGGGGATTTGTATACCGGCAGGCTGCCGGCGTCTGCAAAGGTCAGGTTTGAGTACCCGGAGCTTGAATAGAGGATCAGGTCAGAATGCTGCGGAACATTCGTTAGGCTGTAGCTTGCATCACCGGTTGAAACGAGTCGGTTCCCCCTCATGGTCCATTCTGCAGGAAGTACGTGGGTATAGGTGTTGATGGTAACAAGGAAATTATGCATATCGGGATCCCATGTTGCAACCGTTACCTGGTATGGGGGTGTGGTGGTCTTATAGGTGGAAAGCACCAGCCTGGGATTACCGGTCACGCTGGTATCAGCCAGGGATTTCCCGGCGGCATCAGAGACGAATACGATGGCCCCAAGCTTCGGATTAATGAAATTGTTTGTAAAATTAATCGTCATAAGTACCTGCTTATCAGGGACAGGTGTGTCGTCCTGCTTTTTTTTACATGAAATGCTGATCAGCAGAAGGAACACGATGACAATGGGAAACCAGGAATGGAATTTGAATTTATTTTGGTTTTTCATTTTTATTCGTTTGTGCAAATTTAAATACAAAGGAACACACAATTGATTTACGAATGACGAATGAGGAATGACGAATTTCGAATAATAGGACAAATGAGCCCTCAACAAACAGCTCGAAAAAGCCTGGACGGAGCTGAAGGTCAAATAGAAGCAGGGTATAATTCAATCTTCTCTTGTGAATTCCAAATTTTCTTCCTACTTTTGCACTCCATTTTCAAAGGGGTGGAGATGAAAAGCGTTCTTTATTTAATCCCCCGTCAGTTAACCAAATGTTAAACCCGGTTGGTGCTTTCGCACCGCCACAAAGCAAAATTGAATGACTCCTGAAGAAATGAATGAAAACGTGGAGCAGAACATTGAGCCCATTGTAGAAAAAGTTGAACCTGCTGAACCCGAAGCCGCCCAGGTGGAAGAAGTTGTTGCAGAAGTTGTTGCAGAACCTGTTGTTGAAGTTGTTTCAGAACCTGCAGTAGAAATTGTTACCGAAGCTGTTGCCGAACCCGTTGCAGAATCCGTTGAGGAACCTGTAGCAGCAACACCGGAAAAAAAGAGCAGAAGAACACCTGTTGCCCCTGTATCACTGGCCGATTTTGACTGGGATGCCATTGGAAAGAAACATGAAATCTATTCCAGTGATGAACGCAAAAAGCTGGAAGAGACTTATGACCAGACCCTGCGCGCCATCCAGGATCATGAAGTGATTGAAGGTACGGTGGTCACCATGACCAACCGCGAAGTGATTGTGAACATCGGCTTCAAAAGCGATGGTGTGATTCAGATGAACGAATTCCGTTATAATCCCGAACTCAAGATCGGGGATAAAGTGGAAGTTTATATTGAAAACCAGGAAGATACCAGTGGACAGCTGTTATTGTCACACAAAAAGGCCCGCATCCTGAAATCATGGGAACGTATCAATGACGCCTACGAAAAACAGGAAATTATCAAGGGTTATGTAAAATCACGCACCAAAGGCGGTCTCATCGTCGATATTTTTGGCATTGAAGCATTCCTCCCTGGTTCACAGATCGATGTGAAACCCATCCGCGATTACGATGTGTATGTTGATAAAGTAATGGAATTCAAGGTTGTGAAGATCAACCACGAATACAAGAATGTGGTTGTTTCGCACAAGGCCCTCATCGAAGACGAACTCGAAGCGCAGAAGGCAGAAATCATCAAGAGACTTGAAAAAGGTCAGATCCTTGAAGGCACCGTTAAGAACATCACCAGCTATGGTGTATTTGTTGACCTCGGTGGCGTGGATGGTCTCATTCACATTACCGACCTCAGCTGGGGCCGTATCAATCATCCTGAAGAGATCGTAAAACTCGATCAGAAAATCAAGGTGGTTATTCTCGATTTCGATGAAAACAAGAAGCGCATTGCCCTTGGTCTCAAACAGCTTACCCCGCATCCATGGGATTCATTGAACCAGGAGTTGAAAATCGGCGACAAGGTTAAAGGTAAAGTGGTGGTTATTGCCGATTACGGCGCCTTCGTTGAAATCACAACGGGTGTTGAAGGACTCATCCATGTTTCCGAAATGTCCTGGTCACAGCACCTGCGCACTGCCCATGATTTCCTCAAGGTTGGTCAGGAGGTGGAAGCGGTTATCCTCACACTCGATCGCGAAGAACGCAAAATGTCGATGGGCATCAAGCAACTCATTCCTGATCCATGGGCCAATATCAAAGAGAAATACCCACTCAAGTCAAAACATACCGCTACCGTTCGCAACTTTACCAATTTCGGTATTTTCGTCGAACTGGAGGAGGGTGTAGATGGACTTATTCACATTTCCGACCTGAGCTGGTCGAAAAAAATCAAACATCCTGCCGAATTTACCAAGATTGGCGAAAGCATTGAAGTGATGGTGCTTGATGTGGATGTGGATAACCGTCGTCTCAGCCTTGGACACAAACAACTCGAAGAAAACCCATGGGATGTATTCGAGAATGTATTTGCTGTTGGTTCGGTTCATGTTGGAACCATCGTCAGCATGAGTGACAAGGGCGCGATTGTTGCCCTGCCTTATGGCGTTGAAGGGTTTGCCCCGCTCCGTCATCTTGGCAAGGAGGATAACACCCAGGCGAAAGAGGAAGAAGCAATGGACTTCAAGGTGATCGAATTCTCGAAGGAGAACAAGAAGATCATCCTCTCGCACAGCAAGATCCACCAGGATGTTGCCTATGCAGAGAAGAACAAGGAGGCCAAAGTCGGTCAGAAAAAGGAAAGCGATACCAAGAAAGCGGTTAAGAAACTCAAGGATAACCTGGAGAAGACAACCCTTGGCGATATCGAATCCCTGGCTAATCTGAAAGCTGATATGGTTAAGGCCGAAAATCTGGCCCGCGACACCAAACCGGCAAAACAGGAACCAGCTATCGAAGCTGAGCCAACCGAAGAAGAACCGAAGGCTGAATAATCTGCCATGACCTTCTCGTTGACTGTCCTGGGAAGCAATGCTGCCATCCCGGCTAACAACAGAAACCTAAGCGCTCATTTGCTCAATGCAAATGAGCGCTTCTTTTTAATTGACTGCGGGGAGGGAACCCAGTTCCAGTTGCGCAGGTACCATATATCCTTCCAGAGGATAAAGCGCATCTTCATCAGCCATCTTCACGGAGATCATTTTTTTGGACTGATAGGTCTGCTCCATTCCATGCATTTGCTGGGCCGCAAGGAGGAACTCCATCTTTATGCGCCTGCAGCGCTTCAGTCCATCATTGATATACAGATGGAGGCCTCGGAAACCCGGCTTATCTACCCCCTGATTTTCCATTCCCTGCAAATGGATCAACCTGATCTTGTCTGCGAGGAAGAACGGATTTCAGTTCACAGCTTTCCGCTTAATCACAGAATTCCCACCTGCGGCTTCGTGTTTCGTGAGAAAAACCCACCCCGAAAAGTGCCGGTTGCACGCTCCTATGCCTATTGCAGCGATACAGGTTATTCTGAAGCGATCATTCCCTTCGTCACCGGCGTTGACCTGCTATACCATGAAGCCACCTTCATGCAGGATAAGGCGGCCGCCGCCGTGGAGAAGCTGCATGCCACAGCCATCGATGCGGCAACCATCGCCGCCATGGCGAAGGTGAAAAAATTGCTGATCGGTCACTTTTCTGCCCGTTACGAAGATATTGCTCCATTGCTTGCCGAAGCCCGGTCAGTATTTCCTGAGACTTATGCAGCCGAAGAGGGAGAGGTGATGGCCATTTAATTACGAATTACGAATGACGATTTCTGTCACACGTCACGCGTCACGCGTCACGCGTCACGACCATTTGCTCTGTTACTTTTTTTACCTTTACAACCTCAACTTAACTTCAAATTTATGAATCGTACAGTTATCTTATTCGCCGCAATGGGATTAATTATCGGATCAGTAGTCGGGCAGGGGACCAACCCGTTTTTTGAAAAGTGGACAACCCCTTTTGAGGTTCCTCCTTTCGAACAGATTAAAAATGAGCATTATATGCCGGCATTCCTGGAGGGGATGAAGCAGCAGCAGGCTGAGATTGCAGCCATCGTGAACAACACGGATGCCCCTACTTTTGAAAATACCATCGTGTTGCTTGACAACAGCGGTGAATTGCTTGATAAGGTCAGCTCCGTTTTTTATGCATTGAATGGTGCAAACACGAATAAGGAGATGCAGGATATTGCCAGGCAACTTTCGCCGGTCATGTCAAAACATTCGGACGATATCAGCCTGAATCCCGGGTTATTCAAAAAGATCAAGGAATTATATGAAAGCCGGGATAGGATGAAGCTGGATGCAGATCAGCGGAAGCTTCTGGAGGAGAAATACAAAGGGTTTGTCAGGGGCGGAGCCAACCTTGAACCTGCCCAACAGGAAAAACTCAGGGAGCTGAATAAACAGATCAGCATGCTCCAGCTCAACTTCGGGCAGAACCTACTGGCAGAGACCAATTCTTTTAAACTCGTGATCGATGATCAGAAGGAACTTTCGGGTTTGCCTCCGGGTGCAATTGCCGCGGCCTCTGAAGCTGCCGATGAGAATCCTGAGACCAGGGGGAAATGGGTGTTTTCTCTGCAGAACCCCAGCATCATGCCATTCCTCCAGTTTGCTGACAGCCGCATGCTTCGTGAAAAGATCTTCAGCGCCTATATCAACCGCTGCAACAATAACAATGACAAGGACAATAAAGCGGTCATTGAAAAGCTGATTCCCCTGCGCCTGGAAAAGGCGAATCTGATGGGTTTCGAAACCTGGGCCGACTTTGCCCTGGATGACCGCATGGCAAAAAAGCCCGCGAATGTGTATAAACTGCTGGAACAGGTATGGACACCGGCCATTGCAAAGGCGAAGGAAGAAGAAACCGCAATGCAGCAATTCATTGATCATGAGGGCGGAGCTTTCCAGCTTGAGGCCTGGGATTGGCGCTACTACAACGAAAAGGTGATGAAACAGCGTTTTGACCTCGATGAGGAGATGCTGAAACCCTATTTCAAGCTTGATAATGTCAGGGATGGGATCTTCCATGTTGCCAATAAATTGTATGGGATCACCTTCACCGAAGTGAAAAATGCCCCTAAATATTTTCCGGATGTGAAGCTCTATGAGTGTAAGGATGCTGATGGCAAACACCTTGGCGCACTATATCTCGATTTTCATCCCAGGGCCAGCAAACGCGGTGGCGCATGGTGCGGGAGCTATCGGTCGCAGTCGTATAAGGATGGAAAGCGTGTTGCCCCGGTGATGACCATCGTGTGCAATTTCTCGGGACCTACCAAAGATAAACCTGCCTTACTCACTCCCGATGAGGCCGAAACCTTTTTCCATGAATTTGGCCATGCTTTGAACGGGTTGCTTAAGAATGTGAAATACCAGGGGATTTCTGGTGTTCCGCGTGATTTTGTCGAGTTGCCTTCCCAGATTATGGAACACTGGGCCTTTGAACCGGATGTATTGAAAGTGTACGCCAAACATTATCTTACCGGGAAGGTCATTCCGCAGGAACTCGTTGATAAAATGATCAAAAGCGGCAAATACGGACAGGGGTTCAAAACGACCGAGTACCTTGCAGCCTGCATCCTTGACATGGATTATCACACCACCAAAGAGCTGAAGGACCTGAAAGTACTGACCTTTGAATCGAATTCGATGAACCGGATCGGTTTGATCCCGCAGATACTGCCAAGGTACCGTTCAACCTATTTCCAGCATACCATGACCGGAGGATACACGGCAGGATACTATAGTTACATCTGGGCTGAAGTGCTTGATGCTGATGCTTTCCAGGCATTCAAAGAGGCAGGCAATATTTTTGATAAGACCACAGCCTCGAAATTCAGAAAATGTATCCTCGAAAGGGGAGGATCGAAAGATGCCATGGAATTGTATGTCGATTTCAGGGGACATGAACCAACCATTGATGCATTGCTGGAAAACCGGGGATTGAAATAAACCGGCTAAAGCAGGGCATCGTACAGGATTTCGATCGGATGTAAGGCTTTCCGTCCTGTTCCATCCTCGATCTGGTGCCGGCACGATGTTCCCGGGGCGGCAATGATCATGTCGGGGGTGGTTTTTCTTATTTCAGGAAAAAGAACAAGTTCACCTACTTTCATCGAAACATCATAGTGTTCCTTCTCATAACCGAATGAGCCGGCCATGCCGCAGCATCCCGATTTGATCTCCTCAACCTGGTAATTGACCGGTATCGAAAGCATCTTTTTCGTTGGCTCTACCGATGCCAGGGCTTTCTGATGACAATGGCCATGTAGTTTGATCACTTTCGCATCACTGGTAAACATGGACCCGAGATTTTTTGTTTTCAGCTCCATGGCGATGAATTCATCAAACATCAGTGCATTCTCCGCAAGCTTTACGGCTGCGGGCCTGAGCTGTGCATCGGCCAGATCGGGGTATTCGTCTCGGAAGGCAAGAATGGCCGATGGTTCAATGCCGATTAAAGGTGTTTCGCTGGTGATGAGATCCTGCAACTTTCGGATATTTTCATTGGCCAGTGTTTTGGCTTTTCTGACCAGTCCTTTTGAAAGGTAGGTTCGGCCGCTCTCTCCATGATCCGGAATGATGACCCTGTACCCGATCGAATTCAGCAATTTGATGGCTTTAATTCCGATCTCTACATCGTTGAAGTTTGAGAATTCGTCGGCAAATAAATACACGGTTTTTAATGGTTTCGGACCTGCGGCTGCAATGGGTACATACATCCCCGACGAAAGATTCCTGGCCGCCCATGTACGGAGGGTGGTTGAATAAAGCAGCGGGATGTTACGTTTGGGGGCAAAACCCAAAAGTTTCTTGGTGATCCCCGAGAGGGTCTTATTTTTCTGGAAGAAATTGAACAGGGCAGGGGCGATGCTGCCCAGCCGGTTGACGGAAGTGATATAGGCGATAAGCCTCGAGCGGAGCGGTATCCCGTTGGCGTCGTACCAGTGCTGCAGAAATTCAGCCTTCAGTTTGGCGATATCCACGTTCGAAGGGCACTCCGACTTGCAGGCCTTACACGACAGGCACATATCCATCACTTCATAGATTCCCTGGTGGTCGAATGGATTTGCCTTCACCGAATTGGTCAGGAATTCCCTGAGGATGTTTGCCCTGGCCCGCGTGGTGGCTGTTTCATCCTTCATTGCCATGTACGATGGGCACATCCAGTGGCCGGTGATGACCGTGTTGCGGCAATCGCCCGAACCATTGCACTGTTCGGTTGCCCGCAGGATTCCATGGCTGGCCGAAAAATCGAACACGGTCGGGATGTTTCTCACCGGTTTCCCCGGCTCAAAACGAAGGCTGGTGTTCATTTTAGGAGTCCCGACAATTTTATTGGGATTGAAAATATGACCCGGATCCCACAGGTCCTTTATCTCCTGGAACAGCTGGTAGTTCTGCTCCCCAAGCATCAGTGGGATGAATTCCCCCCGTAACCGGCCATCACCATGTTCACCAGAAAGTGACCCATTGAATTTCTTGACCAGCTTCGCAGTTTCCAGCGCAACTGTGTGGAAAAGTTCTGCATCGGCGGGATCTTTGAGATTCAGCACCGGCCGCAGATGCAGTTCCCCCGAACCTACATGGGCATAATACACACAATCAAGACCTAAACCGGCCAGCATCTGGTTGAATTCCTGGATGTACTCCGGAAGGAGATCAGGCTTTACAGCAGTATCTTCCGTCACAGGGACAGGTTTGCGGTCGCCGGGATAATTGGAAAGCACTCCCAGTCCGGCTTTGCGAAGATCCCACACCTTTTTGACATCCGGAGGGAAAACAATCGGGAAATGATATCCCAGTCCGTTCAATTGAAGATCGGCAACCAGTTTATCGTAGATGCCTAGGATCTCATCCCGTGTGTTTCGTGCAAATTCGATGATCAGGATGGCTCCCGGATCGCCATCGATGAAAAAACGGTTCTGGCGCTGGGTGATGTTGTCTCTCGTACAATCCATGATGGCCTTGTCCATCAGTTCGACCGACCCCGGCTTATATTTCAGAGCTACAAGATTGGCCTTCAGCGATTCGGCAACCGTGTGACAGTGTACGCATACCAGGGCTCTCTCTTTGGGAGGCAATGGAACCAGGTTGAGCTTGATCTCGGTCATGAACATCAGCGTGCCTTCCGAGCCGGCGATCAGTTTGCTGAAGTTAAAGCGTGACACGTGACGCGTGACGCGTGACGGAGAAAATGATTCATCATTCGTCAATCCAAACGGTTCACTGTCAAGCAACAGGTCGAGCGCATACCCGGTATTGCGCCGGTGGATCTCCGGGTCAGGGTATTCCTTTCGGATGTTTTCCTGGTTTTGGGGATTTGAGAGGATCCCAGTCATCTGGCGGTATATCCTGTTTTCGAGGGTTTCGCCGATAGATTTTTTCCTGAATTCTTCGGGCAAAAGTTCTTTGAACTCCACCTCCGACCCATCACTCAGAAACCCCCTGACCGAGATTACATGGTCGCGGGTACTTCCGTAGAGGATGGAGTGGGCGCCGCATGAATTGTTGCCAACCATTCCGCCCATCATACACCGGCTGGAGGTGCTGGTCTCGGGTCCGAAGAAGAGCCCCGACTTTTCAACCACTTTATTCAATTCATCGAGGATGACGCCCGGTTGCACGCGGATCCAATGTTCGTCAGCATTGATCTCAAGAATGTTCGTCATGTACCGTGAAACATCCACCACCAGGCCGGCGCCAACCACCTGCCCGGCCAGGGAGGTGCCGGCAGTTCTCGGTATCAGCGGAATGCCTTCAGCACCTGCAAAGGTGATCAGCTTTTTAATGTCGGCTGCATTTTTCGGACGGGCTACCCCCGATGGAATTTCCCGGTAGGCCGAAGCATCGGTGGCATAGAGAAGACGCTGGGTTTGATCGGTGAAGATATCTCCTTCAAACTGGGCCCTCAGTATGTCAATTTTAGTTTTCAGTAAATTGAGATCCATCATTTCATCTTATGGAGAAGGTCAAAATAGGCGGGTGAATTTTTAAGTGCTTCGAAATCAGACTGTTGCATCATTCTTGATTTGTCGGAAAAACCTTTGCCGACGGCTGTTTCCAGCTGTTTAACCGCGGCAGTGGTGTCATTTTGCTGAACAAGGATGATGGCGCGCATGAAATTCGGTTCGGGGTTCTGCTGATCGGCTATTTCATAAATTGCGATCACCTTTTTTGCCAGGTCCGGATCATGCTGCTTCATGGCTTCATTTGCATTTGAATAGCAAACGAGACTGAGGAAGGTCTTCAACCGGGCGTTCATCAGGGTATCTTCGGGATTCAACCCCATCATGTGCTGACTGTCCATGCGGGAAACCCGTTTTTTCCACCATGCCTCGCCCTTTGTAAAAATGGCATTCATGAGCAATTGCTGCTCATCGGCCTCTTTCTTCAGAATTTGAGCGCGGTATGCCGCCTGTTTTTTATATTCCGGAAGTTGCTCCAGTGTTCGAAGCTCATTGTTAAAATGATCCGTTGAAATCAATCCTTCCGCAAACTGGATGGCCTCCCTGCATGCTTCTGCAGCTGCGATCAGGTGATTTTCGGACTTTGCACCGGAAATCCGGCTGTCAAAGCGCGACATGATCCGGTTAATGACCGTGTCATTGCGTTTCATGGTCCCGTCTTTCATTGCATTGAGGGTGATCCATTGAAATCCCTCTTCCATAACTCCGGCCGGGGGCCAGGCATGGGGGCCGGGGAAAGTGGTTATAAAATGACGGAGCCCCAACTGGGAAAGGATTTCGTTCAGCTGAACCATCTCATTCAGGTTGAAGTCAGCAGTGCCGGCAATGCCAAAGTAATCGAATTTATACGACGGTGGCTGGGCCCCGACGGGAAATCCGGCCCCGCACCCGATCACTCCCTTCACCTCGCTGTGAAACATGGCGGCTATGGTAGCAGCCCGCGAACCACCGGAAAAACCGGCCACATAGATCCGGTTCGTATCAACAGGGTAAACCTCATGTACCTCGGCAAGCAGGCCTGTAATAAATTTACTGGTGAGATTTCCGGGTTGTCCGTTTTTCGAATCATTCGAACCAAGAAGTATGAATCCATATTGGTCCGCCAGCTCCCGGTATATTTTTACAGGCCTTAGCCCTGATGCGCCGGGATCAAAGGCAATGATGACAGGATAGACGGCTTTATTCTCTCCACAGCCAGCCGGGAGATACAGCGCATAGGAGATATCTTTGTCAACGAATCCTGAAATCCGCTCATGAATCACTCCGGGTTTAGGAAGCCGGAAATTTTTTACAGTTGTTTCATTACCACCGGATGAACAGGATGGCGTGGTTCCAAGAAATATGAGTGCAATACAGAACAGGAGGGATCGTTTCACTTTTTGTAGAAATTGGTGGACTCGAAAATTTTATCAGCCGATTTGGCAATGAAACCGCTGTAGAGCTTTCCATCCCGGTCGGGATACCGCCTGGCAAACTCATAATAACATCCGGGGATTTCATTTATTCCTTCCACGAAACTGAATTTCACCATTTCGGCACGTGTGCTCGACTGTTCAAGCAACTCCTCCGGTGTTCCCTGGATCTCTCCGCCGGCATCATTCAGCAGGAATCCATGTGATTTTAAAAATGTGTTTACTTTTTCGAGCGAGTCGAATTTCTTGAGGCCATTCACGCTGACCGTGAAATGGTTGGCACAGAAACCGTTTACATACAGCCAGGCTGCGTATTCCGATTCTTTCCTGAGTTTCTCATACACGGAGAATGACGGCGTCCCGGAAACATTGCCGGCATAGATCAGCCCATCGGAATTGTAAACGGACGAAGGGATGCGGGCAATCCAATCCTTTACAGTCTGCTGCACGAACGGACTGAACTGATCCGTAAGCAACTCACTGATGAACACGCGGGGCGCATGCGGATCTGTTTTATGCTCAAAATGCTTCGCATAAAGCTTCTTGGCTTCAAAGGTGTAATCTCCCTTGAATTCATAACCCTGGCCGAGGAAAACTGTGGCAAGTTTATCCACGCCAATGGCCTGATCCCTGAAGGTGCGAAATGCAATGTGATCATTGATCACAGTTTCCCCTTCTGCATGAAACAGGTCATAGACTTTCCGGGTCGAAGGATTCCGGTCGGTGTAGCCCATCCACAACCGGGAAAAAACATGCATATAATCCATAAGAAACCGTTTGGAAATCAAATGTACGGAAAGATCATGATACATCAAAAATATCGTTTTAACCGTTTTCTTATTAATTTAGCCATACGATTGTCAACTACCCTGACTGGGGCTGGGTTAAAATGCAAAACTGAAAAAATGGAATACATTGATTATTACAAAATTCTGGAGATTGACAAAGGTGCCAGCATTGCCGATATTAAAAAGGCCTATCGGCGGCTGGCCCGGAAATACCACCCTGACCTGAATCCGAATGATAAGACCTCCAAAACAAAGTTTCAACAGATCAATGAGGCCAATGAGGTACTGAGCGACCCGGAAAAGAGGAGCAAATACGACAAATATGGGAATGACTGGAAGCATGCTGAAGAATTCGAGAAGGCAGGCCCGCAGCGGGGGCAATACAGAAGCTCACCGGGGAGGCAGCAGGATGCAGGAAATTTTTCACAGGGTGATTTTTCCGATTTTTTTGAATCTATGTTTGGCGGGACTCCCGGTGGCAAAAGAGGCGGCCAGGTTAAATACCGGGGGCAGGACTTTAATGCTGAGCTTCAACTGAACCTCGAAGATGTGTATAAAACCCACAAACGGACTTTGACAGTCAATGGTAAAAATATCCGGCTTACCATTCCGGCTGGCGTTGAGAATGGTCAAACCATTAAAATTGCCGGGCACGGCAGCCAGGGGCTTAATGGCGGACCCAACGGAGACCTGTACATAACCTTTTCAATTGCCAACCACACAAAATTTAAACGGGAAGGCAATAACCTGTATGCCAATGTGGAGATTGATCTCTATACCGCAGTGTTGGGGGGTGAGATCACCGTCGATACCTTTGACGGGATGGTTAAACTGCAGGTGAAGCCTGGAACCCAGAGCGGATCAAAAGTAAAACTGAAAGGGAAGGGTTTTCCTGTCTATAAAAGCGAGGGAGAATTCGGGGACCTGTATCTTACCTATCAAATGAAAGTTCCTGTAAACCTGACTCAGAAGGAGAAGGAGCTGTTCAAAGAATTATCCAAAATTCATCATCATGGAAACTGAAAATTTAATTACCGTTGATCAGTTCTGCGGACATTATAATATCGAGTTCTCATTTATTGACTCCCTTCACGAATTTGGCCTGGTTCATATAACTGAAATTGAGGAAACCAGGTATATCTATCTGGAGCAGGTCAACGAGCTGGAACGGATGATTCGCCTGCACTATGACCTGGATATAAATGTTGAAGGCATTGACGCTATCTCACACATGCTCCGGCGAGTTGACCAGTTGCAGGATGAGTTGAGACTTCTGAAAAACAGGCTCAGGTTATACGAAGCAGAGTAAACATGCCCGTTTGACAAAGCTTTTCACAAGTTGTATATTTGAATTCAATTTGAATATTTTGAATTATGGATAAAAATGCTGATCAGGTTGCACAGCTTCAGGAAAAACTCGAGTTTCTTCTGAAAAAACAAGCCGCCTTTCAAAGAGAATTGAATGATTTACAAAGCGAGATTATCTTGCTGAGATCATCTGGAACCAAAACTGAGGATGTCGAAAACCAGTCGCAACCCTTCCCCGAATTTCATGCCCGTCAACCAGAAGTCCCGGTTGCCCGATTTCAGGAAGATCAGCCCGCTCTTCATGCTGATCCGGTGATTGTTGAAAATGTACCAGCCGCCGATCAAACCCCAAAACAGCTCCCTGCTGACCCCTCCCCCAAAAAAGAGCCGAAAATTAAACGGGATTTTGAAAAATTCATAGGTGAAAATCTCATCAATAAAGTGGGTATCATCATCACCATCATTGGGGTTGGTATCGGAGCGAAGTATGCGATTGACCATGATCTGATCAGCCCCTGGACAAGAATTATCCTCGGTTACCTTGTGGGGTTGGGATTGCTTGGTTTTGCTGTATGGCTGAAGAAACAATTTGAAAATTTCAGCGCCGTTCTCCTGAGCGGAGCCATAGCCATTGTCTATTTTATCACCTTTGCCGCCTTCGATTTCTATGGATTAATTCCGCAGGGGATCACCTTTGGGCTGATGGTGTTTTTTACTGTTTTTGGAGTTGGATCAGCGATTACCTATAACAGGCAAATAATCGCTCACATCGGCCTGGTCGGGGCCTATGCCGTCCCCTTTCTCCTGGGCGATAAATCGGGAAGCCTCCTGTTCCTTTTCAGCTACATAACCATCATCAATGCCGGGATCCTTGTAATTTCATTCGTGAAGTACTGGAAACCGCTCTTATATTCATCCTTTATCGTTACCTGGCTTATCTTTCTCACATGGTTCATCCCGAACTATAAAATGGAGGATCACTTTGGATTGTCCCTGACCTTTATATCCATTTTCTTTGCACAATTCTACCTGATCTTTCTTGCGTACAAAATATTGAAAAAGGAGAAATTTGAGATAGAGGATATCTTACTGCTGCTGGCGAACTCCGCTGTGTTCTACGGATTTGGTTATGACATTCTGCGGGGGAATCAAACCGGAGAAAAATTTCTTGGATTGTTTACCCTGGGGAATGCAGTGGTTCATGGATTGGTTGGTTTAGTGGTTTATGGACGAAAAGCAACCGACCGGAAATTGTTGTCTTTCCTGGTTGGAATGGCCGTTGTTTTTATAACCATCGCCATCCCTGTTGAGTTTGACGGGAAATGGGTTACGCTGTTTTGGGCTGCCGAGGTGGCCCTGCTGTTCTGGATCGGCAGGACAAAAAATGACAAGGTGTATGAATTGTTGTCATACCCGCTCATGTTCCTGGCATTATCCAGCCTTTTGCATGACTGGCTTACCGTCTATAATGGATATGATCCCGCTCACCCGGAAACCAGGATTATCCCGCTGTTTAATGTCAACTTTCTGACTTCGGCCCTCTTTGTCGCTTCATTTAGCTTTATCTGCCTGGTCAATAACCAGAAAAAATATATTTCCTTCTTAAGCATTCATAAAAGGATCTCAGGAATAATGAATTTTACCATCCCGGCCATTTTGGTGGTTGCAGTTTATTTCGCTTTCATCATGGAAATTTCTACTTTTTGGAACCAGTCATATGTTGATTCCATGAGAACCATCGACCAGGATTTGACCTTCCCTCAGCATTTGTGGAATGAGGATCTTTTAAGATATACCACCCTTTCAATACTCAATTATTCACTCCTGTTTTTGTCTGTGCTATCCTTTGTGAATATCCGGAAAATAAATAGCAAGGTACTGGGAATCATAAATCTGTGGATGAATGTGGTTGCCCTGGGATTATTTCTGTCAGTTGGATTGATTGCCATCGGCGAACTTCGCGAAAGCTACATCAGTCAGTCCTTGTCCGGGTATTATTACAGGGGGAATATGAACGTTGCGATCAGGTATATATCATTTGTTTTTGCAGGAGGAATGTTGTACTCGGTGTACACCTATATCCGGCAGAAATTTCTCTCAGTCGATCTGAAAATGGAATTTGATTTTCTCCTTCATGCAACACTGCTGACTGTTTTATCCAATGAATTCATCAACTGGATGGATCTTTTCCGGTCAGAGCAATCCTATAAACTGGGACTGAGCATTTTGTTTGGCATTTATGCATTGTTCCTGGTCGTAATCGGGATATGGAAGAAGAAAAAACATCTGAGAATCGGAGCCATTGTGCTTTTTGGAGCGACGCTGATCAAACTGTTTTTTTATGATTTAACAGCACTCGATACCATTTCCAAAACCATCGTATTCCTCTCGCTCGGAATTTTACTGCTCATCATGTCATTCCTTTATAATAAATACAGGAAGCTGATATTCGATAAGGATTAATTCCAAATCTTTTACCTTTGTTCCTGTTGGTTTCACGAAACATCCTTAACGCATGGTGATTTATAAAATGTTCAGCCTGAATACGCCCAAACTGTTAGCTGGCTGATGAAAATGATTTTTACAATTGGGCTGGGCAGTTTCCTGGGTGGAATTTCCCGCTACCTGATCACGGTTTTCATACAGAACAGGGTGTTTACATCCTTCCCCTTTGGGACCCTCAGCGTGAATGTAGCAGGGTGTTTTCTGATCGGAATCGTGTTCGGTCTGGCCGACCGGGGAAATCTGACGCAGGAATGGCGGTTGTTCCTGGCAACCGGGATCCTGGGCGGTTTCACGACCTTCTCGGCATTCTCCAATGAAACCGTTGGAATGCTGCGCGACGGACAGTTTGGTTATGCATCAGCCTATGTTGCCGGAAGCGTTATTCTCGGGCTTTTAGCTACATTCATCGGAATTATGATCACAAAAATCTTCTGATATGGAAAATAACCCAAATGCCAAACTCCTGCGCATCTTTATCGGAGGATCAGACCGGATCGGGCAGCAGCCTTTGTACGAAGTCATCGTTTTTGAAGCCAAGAAACGGGGTTTGTCAGGGGCAACCGTCACCAGGGGGGTTATGGGATTTGGTCCGAATTCAAAAATTCATACAACGAAATTATTTGACATATCCTCCGATCTGCCTTTAATCATTGAGATTGTCGACACGGAAGAGAAGATCCGTGAATTCACCACCATCGTCGAACAATTATTTGAACAATCAAAGTCAGGCGGCCTCATTACCCTTGAAAAAGCGGAAGTGATCAGATATAAAGCAGGAATATGAAGCAACAGGTCCCCAGTTTGAGGTTATCCCGGATGTTCACTGATTTTTTTGAAAGTGAAAAGGCGGGAGGGTTGATTTTGATTTTCTGTACGGTGCTCTCGCTGATCCTTGCCAATTCACCCATTCATAAACCCTATCTGGATTTCTGGAACACTGAATTCGGTGGACATAACCTGGGGCACTGGATCAATGATGGGTTGATGACTATTTTTTTTCTGCTGATAGGGCTGGAACTGGAGCGTGAAATTTATAAAGGGGAATTGTCTGACCTGAAAAGCGCTTCTCTGCCTTTTTTTGCTGCAATGGGAGGGATGATCATCCCGGCCGGCCTCTTTTTACTGCTGAATGCCGGAACAATGTTCCATACGGGGGCCGGAATCCCCATGGCGACGGATATTGCATTTGCCATTGGTGTTTTATCGCTGCTGGGAAGCAGGGTTCCGGTATCCCTGAAAATATTTCTAACCGCCCTGGCGGTGATGGACGACCTGGGAGCCATCCTGGTCATCGCCATATTCTATACCCAGGCACTCTCCTTTGCAAATTTATTTATTGCCCTTGCCATATTCGCGGGACTTCTTATCCTGAACCGCCTCAGGGTGCATAACCTGATTCCCTACCTGGTCGGAGGCGTGGTGATGTGGTATTTTATGCTGCATTCCGGCATCCATGCGACGATTTCGGGTGTACTGCTGGCGTTCGCCATCCCATTTGGCGACGGAGGCGAAAAATCCCCCTCCTTTAAAATGGAGCACTTCCTGCACAAACCGGTCGCTTTTTTCATCCTGCCTTTGTTCGCCCTGGCAAACACAGGGATCCTGCTGGGCGGCGGATGGGCAGCCGGGTTAGGGACATCAAACAGCCTGGGGATCTTCCTGGGTCTGATCATCGGCAAGCCACTCGGAATTTTCCTGTTTTCATTTTTAGGTGCGTCACTGGGGTTGTGCGCACTCCCCCCCGATATTCAATGGAAGCACATCGTCGGTGCAGGATTTCTTGGAGGGATCGGGTTTACCATGTCCATATTTATCACCCTGCTGGCATTTGATCAGTCGGCGGTGATTGACAGTTCAAAAATCAGCGTTTTGATTGCCTCCGGCATTGCGGGGATCATTGGATTCTTATGGTTAAAGGCGACGCTTAAAACATCCCTGCCATAAGCTCGTCGAGTGTGAGGGCGGCAAAATAATCATCCACCCTGAAGGGCTGGAGTGCAATCCTGATCGCCGGTTCCTGGTGGGCAATTCCGGTGAGTGCTGTCTCAATTTCCTCGGTATCAAACCGGCTGAAATAATCCCCGAAGATCCTGATATGCCTAATGGTGCCGTTGTGAACATCGAGGTCGAATTCGATGGTCCCGCTTTTGGCGGTACGCATGATCTTTCTGAAATTGTAATTGGGCGAATAGCCGAAATTCCACTCCCAGGTACTGTATTTTTCCCTGGTCAGATCATGGATCCGATCATGATCCTCCGGTGAAAGTTCGATCAGCCGGGTGTCAGGATACTTCTCTGTTATATGCGCCTCGATCATGGCGGCGAATTGCATCACATCCATGGGTTCCCTGAGATGATCGCTGATATTTGTCACGCGGCTGCGAACCGATTTTACCGACTTGTCCTGGAACTTAAGCGGATCTGCATTGAGCGCCTGCGACAGGTCGGGCATGTGTGAGGAAAAAAGGAGGGTGCCATGATGCAGGATCCTGTTTTTCCAGATGTGTTCCGCATTCCCCGAAAATTTCTTTCCCCCGATGGTCAGGTCATTCCGGCCTTCGAATTTTGCATCGATTCCCATCTTTTGCAGCACCTCCAGGATCGGTTCCGTGTATCTGCGGAAATCAACGAGCGTCTCGGTCTGCCCCTTTCGGATGAAGGTGAAATTAAGATTTCCCAGGTCATGAAAAACAGCCCCGCCGCCGCTCAATCGCCTGACAACAGGGATGTTGTTCTGTTTTACATACTCCACGTTGATCTCGGCCAGCGTATTCTGGTGTTTCCCTACAATGATCGAAGGAGCGTTGCGCCAGAGCATGAATGAATCATCCTCGAAATTTTTCAGCACAAATTCTTCCGTTGCCAGGTTGAAATAGGGATCGGTGTTGTGCCGTTTTATAATCAACATTATTTACAGAATTTACAGCAAAATTAAGGTTTTTCGAAATGAATTTATATTTTAAATTTGTACTTCTAAATCGTGTTTTCAATCTAAATCAGATCCGATGGATAAACTGACATATTTCATCTTCAGATTTTATATTCTCCTGTTCCGGTTTATCCCTTTCCGTATCCTTTTTTATTTCGCCGACATGGTTTTTTACCTCATCTACTATGTGGTTGGGTACCGCAAACAGGTGGTTTTTTCAAATCTGAGAAATTCCTTTCCTGAGAAATCCACGGAAGAAATTACTACGATTGCCAAAAGCTTTTACCACCACCTGTCAGATATGCTGATCGAAAGCCTGAAGGCATTCACCATGACGGAGGAGTCCGTTATGAAGCGTTATCAATATACCAATGTGGAGATGCTGGACGACCTCTATAAAAAGGGGCAATCCGTCATCTGCATTGCGGGTCATTACGGAAACTGGGAATGGGGGGGGCTGGCCTCAGGGGTTCAGCTCATGCACAAGCCGGTCGGTTTTTATAAGCCATTATCGAATAAATATATCGATGCCTACGTGCAGCGTTCCAGGGTCAAGGGCCGGTCGAAACTTGCCTCCATCACCCAAACGGCAGAAACATTCCAGGCAGATTACGGGGAACCGGCCATCTTTTATATGGTGGCCGACCAGAGTCCTTCAAGCCCACGGCTGGCCTACTGGGTCGATTTTCTGAATCAGGATACAGCCGCGCTGCATGGACCTGAAAAATATGCCCGGATATATAACCTTCCGGTTGTTTTTGGAACCGTGATAAAGGTGAAACGGGGATATTACAGGGTTGATTTCAGCATGCTGGAACCAGAACCGGTTAAAACAAAAACCGGCGAGCTGACGGCCCGGTTCATGAAGAGGCTTGAAGAGGTGATCAAAGCGAAACCCGAATACTATTTGTGGTCACATCGCCGCTGGAAACTGAAACGCTAGCGACTGTTTCATTCCGCGATCATTGGTCTGATACGGAATTCTTTTTACAACAATCCCCCGTTCTTGTAGATTGCAAGCTGTGCATCATAAAATTTATCGATGCCGGTTGTTTTCTGATTTCTGAGATTGGTCAGTTCCCCGGTGACGAAATTAACTTTGATGGTATCGCCATGTTCGATTTCTGCTTTGGCCAATGATTCAGGGTTGTAGGTCAGGATGGGCAGCGCCGCATTGATGGCGTTTCGCTCGTAGATTGCGCCATATGATTCGGCCAGGATGCAGCTGATCCCCAGCGAGAGAAAACAGTCCACTGCCTGCTGCCGGGAACTTCCTGCCCCGAAGTTCTTATGGGTGATGACGATATCGCCGGGTTGGGCCTTTTTGGCAAAATCTTCAAATCCCTTGAGGTTATCAAAGGTATATTGTCCCATTTCCCTGATGTCGGTGATGGTAAGATAACGATTGTGAAAAATCATATCGGTATCAATATCATCCTTGGGAATAATCCAGACCCTGCCCTCAACGGCTGTTTGCTTTTCTGCTATTTTGCTTTTGTCACGCGTCACGTGTCCCGTGTCACGTTTTCCGGTTGCATGGAATAAGGCAGGCTTGTCAGGGATGCGATCGGGTGTGGTGATGAATCCTGCGACGGCCGAAGCTGCCACCACCGCCGGTGAGGCGAGGTAAACAAATCCTTTACCCTGTTTTCCTTCAAAGTTCCGGTTCCCCGTGCTGATGGTCACTTCGCCGGGACCATTCTGGCCAACCTGCCCCGCGGCACAACCGGCACAGCCTGCATTTGAAACCATAACGCCGGCTTCCTTGAAGATCCGGATAATTCCTTCTTCCATGGCCTGTGTCCAGATGGCATCCGTTGCAGGAACGATCTTTAAAACCACACCGGGAGCTACTTTTCTGCCTTTCAGCACCAATGCTGCAGCCCGCAGATCATCGATGCGCCCGTTGGTACAACTTCCGATGAATCCGGAATCGATTTTTTGGTTGAGAACGGTTTCAATGGAGGTGTCATCATGCGGATGTCCCGGTTTTGCCACCATCGTCACGAATTTGCTCAGGTCGATGTCGAAGGTTTTTTCATACTGTGCCTCCGCATCGGCCACCATGGGTTGCATTTCTTTTCCCGTAATCATTTTCAGTTCGCTGAGCAGCGCTCCGGATGTGGGAAAAATGATGATAATGGCGCCCATTTCGGTCCCCATCGACGCAATGGTGATCCGTTCAGCCAGGGTGAATTTTTCAACCGCCGTACCATAAATTTCCACCGAGAATCCAAGCAATTTATTGGCTCCGAAAATGGACAACAGGTTCAACACGATGTCTTTGGCGGATAAATTGGCTGGCCGTTCTCCTGTCAGGTTTATCTTTACCGAAGCGGGCACTTTAAACCAAACTGCTCCCTTCGCCCATGCAGCAGCAATGTCCTGATCACCCATCCCCTGTCCAAAGGAGGCAATGGCTCCCATGATGTTGGCATGAGAATCGGTGGAAACAAAAGTGCTTCCGGGCCATACCAACCCGTTGTCAATGGCAAGATGGGTGCCGATCCCGGCATCCACATCATACACCCTGATACGCTGCTCACGGGCGTATTGCCGGCAATATTGCTGGTTTGCAGCATATTTCTGGTCAGAACCTCCGGGGTTGCAGTCAAAAGTGAAAATGGTTTTCTCCGGATCTGCGATCGTCAATGCGTTGTCGAGAAGGTTTTTTACGACATTGGCACCGCCAAAATCGCGTGCAGCACGGGTGTCAATAAAAACGTCCACAATGTCGCCCGGCTTTACAACAGATTGGTTGCTGTGAGCAGCTATGATTTTTTCGATGATTGTCATGCGTGATGTTTTGTAAAGGTGAAAAAATAATGCATTCCTACTTAAGTCTATCCCTGAATGGTTCAAATGTCATGAAATCGGCATGGTGCACCACATAGGCTTCGGTCGTCCGCTTCACCATATCGCCTTCGCCGGCATGGGTGGCAATGATGTGGCAAACAGCCGCAGGAACCCCGCACTGCTCGGCCAGCGATACCCCGGAAAACGGGTGACGGAGATATTTCCCGTATTTTCCCTGGAATGATTTTCCATTGGCATCGAGCTCATATTCAACCAGCTTTCCGACATCGGCGAGAATGGCCCCGGCGATCAGAACATCCATGTTGACGGGCAGATCATCCTTGAAGAATTCGTTCATCTTTTTCCCTGCATCCCGCGCTACATGAACCACACACCGTTTATGCGCCATGAAAGATACCTTCATGTCGGGCCCGGCAAGCAGGGTAAAAGGAATTTTGTTCAGATCATCTGGAGTCAGAACACTCTTCTCGAGCGCCAGTTCCCAAGTTTTTGCTGTTTTTTCGCGGAGATCCGGATCCTCGATCCACATCAGTTCCGGCCAAAGGTTTTTTATTTCGTCAGTCATACGCTTTGATTTTGGTAACAAGGTAACAAGGTGACAAGGTAACAAGGTAACAAGGTGACAAGGAGATTTTTTTTTACCCTGTTACCCAGTCACCCTGTTACTTTGTCACCAATTCTTAAAGTTTACTGATGATCGCATCCGTCATCTGCTGCGTGGTGGCGGCGCCTTTGCTGAAGGCATCCGGTTTTCCCGGCAGCTTCATCATATCATAGGTCATCACCTTTCCCTCTTCAACAACCTTTGCTACGGCAGTGGAGATCTTTGCAGCCATCTCCATCTCGCCCAGGTGCTCGAGCATCATCACGGCAGAGAGGATCATGGCAGAAGGATTAACGATAGACGGGTTAAACTCCGCGTATTTGGGGGCTGAACCATGGGTGGGTTCAAAAACGGCTATTTCCGGGCCAATATTGGCACTGCATGCGAATCCGAGGCCGCCAATCAACCCGGCAAATCCATCGGAAACGATGTCCCCGAACATATTGCCGGCAACCATCACATGGTAGGTCTCAGGATTCTTGGTGAGCCACATCATCTGGGCATCAATGTTGGTATCCTGGACTTTGATCCCGGGATATTCATTCTTTGCCATGTCCTGTGCCATCTTCAGCATCATTCCTGAGGTTTCACGGATCACATTCGGCTTTTCACAAACGGTTACTGTCTCAAATCCCCTCGCTTTGGCATAGTCAAAGGCAGCCTGTAGGATGCGTCCGGTATATTTCTTCGTAAAAATACGGGTCGATACCGCCAGCTCCGGGCGCGGGCACCAGGCAAAGTTATCCCTGAATTTCTTGTGGGTCATCAATGCATCGTAAACCTGGTCTGATGGATTTGACCATTCAACGCCGCCATACAGGCATTCCGTATTCTGACGGAAGATCATGGTGTCAATGATTGGCTCCTCGATCACGCCACCAAATCCGCGACGGATGAAATTCAGCGGGTTCCCCTTGAAGGTTTTGCATGGCCGCATGCAGATGTCAAGGTCATATTTCTGCCGCATGGTCACGATGGGGCTGTAATAGGCAAATCCTTTTCCTTTCAGCTCGGGCGACAACTCTGCCTCCGTCTTGTCTTTGGGTTTGGAGGTGATGGCGCCGAACAGGCCAATTTTGTGTTGTTCGAGCAATTTCTGGGTGCGAACGGGAAAGGGATCACCCTCATTGCACCAGAATTCCCATCCGATATCTCCGTGGACATATTCTGCATCAAAACCGGCTGCATCCAAAACGCGGATGGCCTCATTAAGGACAACCTTACCAATGCCGTCTCCGGGCATGGCAACAATGGTTCTTTTAGCCATAATTAGTTTATTTTTGAATAGTTAATTTATTAACGATTGGGTGTCAAAGATACAACACCGCATGAAATCCGCAATATCGTTTTTGCACATTTTTCCATCGTTTTTTCATTCACTATTCGTTACTTTTGCAAAAATCAAATTCAATCTGTCACCCACTCATTCACGAATCACCCGATCATTTTTGAAGAAGCACCTTACAAACCCGATATTCAGGATTATTTCGCAGGTCGCGGATGCGATGCAGCTGCAGGCATTTGTCATTGGAGGGTTTGTGAGGGACCTCTTACTGAAGCGCGACAACAAGCAGGATATCGATATCGTGGTGCTCGGGAGTGGCATCGATTTTGCCCACCAGGTGGCCGGCAAACTGGACGGGGAGGTTCCTGTGAAATTTTTTAAAAATTTCGGTACGGCGATGCTGAATTTCCATGGCTGGAAAATTGAGTTTGTTGGAGCACGCAAGGAATCATACCGGCTTAATTCACGAAAACCCATTGTTGAAGGGGGCACCCTCGAAGATGATCAGAACCGTCGCGATTTTACGATCAACGCCATGGCCATTGATCTCACACCCGGGCAATATGGTCGCCTCCTCGATCCATTCAATGGGATCCAGGATCTTCATGATAAAATCATCAGAACACCGCTTGATCCGGATATTACTTTTTCTGATGACCCGCTGCGCATGATGCGTGCCATCAGGTTTGCCACCCAGCTTCATTTCACGATCGAACCAACCTGCTTCGAAGCCATCGGGCGGAATGCCGAACGGATTTCAATTGTATCAATGGAACGGGTGATCGATGAATTCAACCTGATCATTCAGGCCGATCTGCCTTCGAAAGGATTCAGGATGATGGACGAAACCGGATTGTTGAAAATAATTTTTCCGGAATTCTGCGAACTGAAGGGAGCTGAAATCATTGAGGGGAAGGGACATAAGGACAATTTCACCCATACCCTTGCAGTTCTTGACAACGTGGCATCCGTTTCAGATAACCTTTGGCTGCGCTGGGCAGCGATTCTCCATGACATTGCAAAGCCCCTGACCAAAAAGTTTATACAGGGCACCGGGTGGACCTTTCATGCACATGAATTCAGGGGGGCCAAAATGGTACCGCACATTTTCCGAAAACTCAAGCTTCCCCTCAATGACAAAATGAAATATGTCGAAAAACTGGTGTTGCTGCATCTCAGGCCAATCGTACTGGCCGAAGAGGTGGTAACCGATTCGGCCGTGCGCAGGTTGCTTTTCGAAGCAGGAGATGACATCGATGACCTGATGCTCCTGTGCAATGCTGATATTACCTCAAAAAATCCCGCGAAAGTAAAGCGCTTTATCTCCAATTTTAACATCGTACGTCAGAAACTGAAAGAGATCGAGGAAAAGGATCAATTGCGCAACTGGCAGCCTCCCATTACCGGACAGGTGATTATGGATGCTTTCGGGATACCCCCTTCAAAATCAGTTGGGATCATCAAGGATGCCATCACTGAAGCCATCCTCGAAGGGATCATCCCCAATGACTATTCCGCAGCGTACCAGCTGATGCTGGAGGAGGGCCGGAAACTTGGTTTGATCAAAAAAGAAGGCTGAACCTTTTTTCGATTTTGTTTACGAAATTTTATATTTTTGGAGTGGATTAATAGCCGGAACAACCATGTTGATTTATCTTTTTAGAATAACTTGTGAGGAGCATGATGGATGGCTCAGGGATATTGAAATTCAGCCCAATCAGACCTTCCTTGACTTTCACCATATTATGATGGAATCTGCAGAGCTGATGCATTGCGAGCGCTCCTCTTTTTTCATGACGGACAAGAAGTATATCAAAGACAAGGAAATTACCCTGAAGACCGAAAAACGGCAGATCCGCAAATACGATGACGATCTTGACCGGGTTGTAAATGATTTCGTCACCCCTCCGCTGATGAAGGTTTCCAAAATAAAACATTTCATTGAAGACCCGCACCAGAAGATGATCTATGAATTTATCGGCCGGGATCATTTCTCATTTCATATTGAACTCTTTAAAATATTTCAGGCCGACGGCATCCTCTCATACCCGAGATGCATCAAACGGGTTGCTGAGTTGCCCAGGAAACCCGAGATTTCTGCAGCGGAAGCCGCTGCACCGAGCCCACCCAAGGTGATCATTCCTAAAATATCAGTCCCGAAAGTACCGCTCCCGAAATTAGAGGAACTTACTAAATTCAACGACATGGTTGAGGATGAGCATGAATTGGCAGCCATCGAAAATGAAATTGGCAGCCTCATTGAAGAGACGGAACAGGAAGAACAGGTAATTGAAACCCCTGAATTTGATACTCCCGGCGATGGCGAGGACGATTTTTCCTATGGAGGGCAGCAGGAAACGGATGAGGATGAAAAGTTAGACCACATCGAAGACTACGAAGATATTGAAAGCCTGGATAAAAGATTATCAGGCTATGACAGAGATTCAGATGACTATTAGTGACCCGTTGCTGGTTGTCATTGCAGGTCCGACCGCGGTAGGAAAAACAGCTCTTGGAATACAGGTCGCCCGGCGTCTGAACACACAGATCATCTCGGCCGATTCAAGGCAGTTTTACCGGGAAATGAAAATCGGCACGGCTGTTCCCTCGCAGGAAGAACTGAACATCGTACCCCACCATTTTATCCATCAGCTTTCGGTTCACGACACCTATAATGTTTCGCGCTTCGAATCAGAGGTGATTCCCCTGCTTGAGACCCTTTTCAGAAAACACCCTGTCATTCTGATGGTAGGAGGATCGGGGTTGTATATCAATGCCGTTTGTCACGGCATCGATCAGTTGCCCGATCCCGATCCTGAAATCCGCCGGGAACTGAAACAAAATCTTAAGACATCGGGAATTCAGGCACTGCAGGACGAACTGCGACAAGCAGATCAGGAATATTACAACATGGTCGACCTTGCCAACCCTGCCAGGCTTATCAGGGCGCTCGAAGTGTACCGTTCAACAGGCGTGCCCTATTCCGCCTTGCGCTCCCATACCCCGAAAAGCCGGCCCTTCAGGATCCTGAAAATCGGGATTGAACTTCCACGCGAAGTTCTGAACAAAAGGATCAACGGCAGAGTTGATGAAATGATAAGGGAGGGACTTGTAGAAGAGGCCCGCAGACTCTATCTGTTAAGGCACCTGAATGCCATGAATACCGTAGGCTACAAAGAATTATTCGACTATTTCGAAGGGCTTACCTCACTTGAATTTGCTGTGGAAAAAATAAAGACCAACAGCCGGCGCTATGCAAAGCGCCAATTGACATGGTTCAGGAAGGATAAGGAATATCGCTGGTTTCAACCGGACGATGTGGAGCAGGTGATCAACTCCATTCAGGTCAGTTAATTACATGGTATTCTATCAGTCCTTCGATGGGGGAGGAGTGTATTTTTGAAATGGTTACCCCCTCCTTAAGGGCGACCTCCGACAGGATCTCGCGGTATATAAAAGCGATTGACCCGATAAAGCCAATTGAGAGTGCCCTGTAATCCTCATATTTCTTGACATGGGCATTGAAGAAATCCTGAAAAGACTGCTGGATTAAAGCTTTTACGAAAGGATGTTCCCGGTTCGGGCTGAGAAACAGGCTGAAAGATGCCAGGAATTTGTTCGGCGATGGCTTGTTGTAAAGTGAATTCAGGATATCCTCCAGCGTATATCCGAATTGGTTGTCAAACAGATCGCGCAATTCCTGAGGAAGCTCCTTTTTCAGATAGGCGCCCATGAACAATTTTCCAAGGTAGGATCCTGCACCCTCATCCCCGAAAAGATAACCAAGGGAATCGACTTTTGAATGGAGTTCAGCTCCATCAAAAAAGCACGAATTACAGCCGGTTCCCAGGATACAGGCAATTCCTTTGTCATTCCCGAAGAGAGCCCGGGCTGCGCCCAGGATATCATGGTAAATGAAAACATCGGCTTTTCTGAAGAACCGAAGGATGGCATCCCTGATCATGCTGTTATTGTAGTCCGTTGAACAGCCCGCCCCATAAAAATGAACCTCCCGGATGTTATCCTCCACCACGAATGGAATGAGGTCGGCACGGAGAACAGCTTCAACACTTTCAGAATCATGAAAATATGGATTTAACCCGCTGGTTCCGATGGTTTCCTTTACCTTGTTCTGTTCGAGCAAAATCCAGGTCGTCTTTGTTGAACCGCTGTCAGCTATAAGTTTCATATCGTAGTATTAGTTGCGCGTTTGTTTGTGCCTGCGTCATTTATTTCTTAATCCCGATGCCTCTTTCAGATAGGCCTTCACTGTTCCTACAATGATTTTAGCCTCAATATATACGGGTATTTTATTTGCATCATCTGTCACCCATACGAGCACATCCTCATTTCCCCTGAAAATGGTGCCCTGGACCATCTTTGCCGCAAATTTGATGCATGGATACCGTTTGCCATTGGTTGCCTCAACGATCTCTTTGCCAATGTACCGTATGTAAATATCATAATACCCGTCATCAATAAGCACCGTTACTGTTTTTTTTGAATCGGGGTGCATGTCACGGAAATCAAGGGTTCTTGTGTAATACACTGCCGAAAGCATATCAAAGGTGCAGGGCCGCATGCTCAATGTATCCGTGCGCTGTGGATTTTGTTGACTTTTTGTATTGCAGATGATCTTCTGACCGGCATGGTCGAACTTCAGGGTGTTCAGCATGGAATATCCCCCTTCATATATGTAACGCCTGAAATCGATGGAATGAAAGGTTTCAGGTTCCACCCAGGAATCATAGTAATCACGTACTTTAAAGAGGAGATCGTAAGAGGTGAATGTTTTTCCGGTGCTTTTGAAATGCCATGCCGGTTTCCCAAGGTAAAGTTCCTTCGCAACGGTAAAAGTCACCAGGCCGGCGTCGACCCACACCGGACCCCAGTTGTAGGATATGGTATAACTGATCTGTTCACCATCGCCGAAGGTTGTATTTGCTACCGGACACTGTGCGCATAACAATGGGGAGAAGACAGCAGCGACAGGCAGTAAAATAAATTCAATCCAAAGTTTTTTAAATATCATCAATTTAACAGAATCCTTAAATGAATAAGTGAATTATACGATCCGGCTTTAGAAATGTGAGACATCGGCGAAGGTTACTTTTTATTCCACAGATAGAAAACAGGAATCCCAAGAATAACGATGATTAGCCCCGGCCAGGTATACTCCGGTTTATAAATAAGCAGAATGACCATCACCAACAGCGCCAAAAGAATATACACCAGGGGGATCACGGGGTATCCAAAAGCTTTGTATGGCCGTTCCATTTCGGGGCGCTTTTTCCGCAACAGGAACAATCCGAATATGGTGAGTACATAAAAAATCAGTACAGCGAACACAACATAATCAAGCAGCTGCCCGTAAGTTCCTGAAAGGCACAACAATGCTGCCCAGACACCCTGGATCACCAAACCTGTAGCGGGAACGCCTTTGGTATTCAGGTTTCCGACCTTTTTAAAGAAAATGCCATCGGAGGCCATGGCGTAATAAACACGGGCCCCGGAAAGAATGAGCCCGTTGTTGCACCCGAAGGTGGAGATCACGATGAAGGCAGCCATGATCAGCACGGCATAGTTGCCGAAAACACCGGAAATCGCAGCCGTTCCAAGCCGGTCGTTCAGGGCATACTGGATGCCCCTCGCAGCAATGTCTGTTCCTGCCGGATCGCCGCGAACCGGGAGTACCGTGATATATACGAGGTTGGCCAGAAGGTATAACGCAGTAACCGCCAAAGTTCCCAATACCAGGCTGAGCGGGATGTTCTTCCTTGGATTAATAACCTCTCCGGCAGTAAAGGTGATGTTATTCCATGCATCGGATGAGAAAAGGCTTCCGACCATGGCCATCCCGATCGCCGCAACCAGGGCCATTCCCGATAACGGAATATCCACCCCGCCGGCTCCCTCTCTTTCCGGATTCCAAAAGGTCAGGTTGTTGAGATGGATGGAATGCTGGTTCGAGGCATACCCCAATCCGATGATGATGAAAAGAACCAGTAAAACAAACTTTCCTGAGGTAAAGGCATTCTGGATCTTTTTCCCCTCCTGGATCCCCCTGGTGTTGATCCAGGTCAGGAAAGCAATGGATCCGATGGCTACCAGATGCACCGGTCCGAATTTTACAAATCCCATGTTAAAATGGCCGATGGTAAAAAACCCGAGATCAACAGGTCCGAAATCGATGGAGTTTAAACTGAACCATACTACGGATTCCGATACCCAGGGGATCAGCACACCGAAGAATTTGGCAAATGCCATTGCCACGGCTGCGATGGTGCCTGTTTGTATGACCAGGAACAGGGTCCACCCGTATAGAAATCCGGTTAAAGGATTGTAGGCCTCCTTGAGATATACATATTGTCCGCCTGCCTTTGGGAACATCCCCGCCAGTTCACCGTAACTGAGTGCGGCGAAAATGGTCATGAAACCTGTAATGATCCATACCATCATCAGCCATCCCGGCGATCCGACCATGCGCGCAATGTCGGCACTCACAATAAAGATCCCTGAACCAATCATTGAACCGACCACAAGGGCCGTGGAGTCAAAAAGATTTAACCGCCTTTGAAAAGAATGTTCTTCCGCCATCTCTGTTTTTTTGTCTCGCGTCACGCATCACGCGTCACGATTTTGCCCGCAATTTATAGGAAATTTTAATATTGCCGGCGTTCCCTGGGGTAAAGTTATCAGGGATGTCGAAAAAGTTCATTTAAGGGATAGTTCATTTTGTAAAAATCAATTTTGTACATTAGACAGATTTTTAAACACAACGATCATGACGCATAAAAGATGGCCTAGCATCCTCCAGCCTGAATTTCTGAAAAGTTCAGCATTCCTCTTATCCCTGATCGTAATAGTTTTCATAAACCCCTTTCTGGACGAAAGCCTGGTTGGCCGGTTAATCGCATCCTTGCTTGTTGTTGCAACCATGGCCGGGGCTTTTGCTGTGATGTTTTCCCACCGCAGCGCCATCTGGTTTGTTTTGGTTTTGGTTGGTTTTTCAATACTCCTCGAAGTACTTTCATGGACTTTTGCCAATCATTTTTTTATTGAGTTTATCTATCTTCGCAACAGTGCGATTTATGGAATATTTGCCTTGATCCTTTTTTATTATCTGATGAAAGTACAACCCTTGTCAATTTCGGAGATTGGGAATGCCATCAGTATTTATCTCCTGGCTGGCCTGTCATTCGGATATTTTTACTGTTTCTATGCAGCGCAAAATCCTTTGGCATTTACTGCATCTGCAAATGCAGTAAATGATAATCACCTCGATTTGATTTATTATAGTTTTATCACGCTGACAACCACCGGATACGGAGATATCCAACCTTTGATGAAGGTCCCCCGGCTTCTGGCCATTTTTGAAACCATATTCGGCACTTTTTACATTGCCGTGATCATCGGTCGATTGGTGGGTATGAGCATAAAAAGAAATCCTGAATCGTAGAAAAAAAATAAAATTACTAGCTGCAGTAAATAAAAATGGTTTACATTTGCATACCGATCGTTCAGTATTTTATTTATGAAAGATACAAGAGATTTTATCATCGATGAAGCGTACAAGTTGTTCCTCAACCATAGCTATGAAGCTGTTTCCATAAGTATGATCAGCGAAGCCATTGGTTTTACCAAGGGGGCCCTGTATCATCATTTCAGGAACAAGGAGGAACTTTACCGTGCCGTGATCGACAAACATTTTCCAATTACCGGTCTCACGGTCGATGTGAATACAATCAGCATGGAGGAATACACCAGCTTATGTATCGAGCATACCCATAAGATACTGAAGGCGATCTTCGGCAATGAGGAAATCTTTACTCCGGTCAACTACCTTTCACTGATAGCCGATTGTTTCAGGCATTACGAAGGATTTTCGGAGAATAAAGCCCTCGTCATAGAAAAGTCAGTGAATGATGTGCAGATCGTCCTCAGGAATGCAATCCAGAAGGGGGAAATTCGAAGGGACATCGATATCAAAGTTGTTGCCCTTCAATACTTTTCCCTTAGTGTAGGACTGGCAGGCGACCTGATCAGGACCAATTCTGTTGGATCGGCAATGCAATCATTGAAAGATCAGCTTAACCAGTTATATTACCTTCTTAAGAAATAATTTTTTTATGTCATAACATACCGTTCGTTCAGTATGTATCATACCAATCGTTCAGTACTTAAATGAAAATAGATCCCCACGATTTAAACAAAGTCAATAACATGATAAATAAAGAAATATGAGAAAGATGATCATTTCTGCGATGGCATTGTGTATGCTTTTCGCATGCAATCCTATGCAAAACCAGGAAAACCTTCCCTCCACGAAACCAATCACCGTGACGACCGTCATGGTGAAAAAGGAAAAGGTGGTTACCGCTCTGCGCTATAGCGGAACAGTCGAGGCTTATCAAAGCATACCCCTTAACTTTCAAACGACCGGAACTGTTGAAAAAGTGCTGGTCGATGCCGGTGATATTGTCCATAAGGGACAGTTGCTCGCCACGCTTGATGAAACCGATTCAAAGAGCATGTATGAGATCACGCTTTCACAATACCAGCAGGCCAAAGATGCTTACGAAAGACTGAAGACCGTACATGGGCAGGGAAGCCTGCCTGAAATAAAATGGGTGGAGATGGAATCAAAACTTGACCAGGCTCAGTCATCGCTTAACCTGGCAAAGAACAACCTTGATAAATGCAACATGTATGCACCGGTAAACGGAATGGTTGGCAGGCGCAATACCGAACCGGGAATGTCGTCAATATCCATTACATCTGCACCTCTTGAGCTGGTTGATATAAAGCAGGTATATGTGAAGATATCTGTTCCCGAAAACGAAGTGGCCAGGATCGTCAAAGGAATGAAAACAAGCTTTACGGTCTCTGCGCTCAATGACAAGGAATTCAGAGGAGTGGTGGCGAATATCAGTCCGGTCGCCGACAGGATCTCTCGCACCTACGAAGCGAAGATACTTGTTCAAAACCCGGCGCTTGCGCTGAAACCGGGCATGGTCTGCGATGTGAAAATGGAAACTGCAATGGAAAAGGAGCAAGTTTTTGTTCCTTACCCGAGTGTGTCGAAAGACAGTGAAAACCATGTTTATGTTTTTCTGGTCGATACAGCAGCAAAACGGGCAAGGAAGCAGATCATTAAAACAGGGCTGTACCAGGATGCAGGTCTGGAGGTTATTTCGGGACTGGAACCAGGACAGATCATTGTGAACGGTGGAAAAGAAAAATTGTCGGACAACAGTTTAATTGCATGGTAATATGGAACGGAAGAATAAATACACTGTGATAGAAAAGGCGATGCGTAACAACAACATTGTTGTGATCATTGCCGCCGCCATTATCATTGTGGGAATTGTTGCACTGATTAAAATGCCCCGCAATGAATTCCCCACCTTCACCATCCGGCAGGGAGTCATCGTGGGAATATATCCCGGTGCGACTTCAGCCGAAGTGGAAAAACAGCTGACCACGGTGGTCGAAAATTACATTTTCGGCTACCAGGAGGTGAAAAAGGCCAAGACCTATTCCTATTCCCGTGAAGGGGTCATGTACATTTTCGTGGAATTGAACGATAATGTAAAAAACGCCGACCAGTTCTGGTCGAAATTAAAGCACGGGCTGACCGAAATCAAGATGACCCTGCCCTCTGGCGTCCTTGCCCTGATTGCCAATACTGACTTTGGCGACACCTCGGCTTTGCTCATTACCTTATCGTCCGATACGAGGAGTTACAAGGAACTCGAGGAGCAGCTGAAAAAACTTGAAACCGATATCCGCAGAATCCCGGCAACCTCCAAAGTCAAACATTTCGGGCTTCAGAAAGAAAAAATATTTGTAAATGTCAGGCCCGAGCTGCTTAATGAATACAATATCAAATCCTTGACACTGCTGGGTTCCTACCAGGCCAACGGGATGGTGAGCTATGCCGGGAAACTGGATGACGGAAGCACCGTTATGCCCGTTCACTTTCCTCCCAATTTTGAATCAGAAAAAGACCTGGCCGAACAGATCGTCTACTCCGACCCCAGCGGCAATGTGGTGAGGCTTAAGAACATCGCCACCATCGAACGGAAGTACGATAAACCTGATAATTTCATCCGCCAGAATGGGAAAAAAACAATCCTGCTTTCTCTGGAAATGCAACCGGGAAACAATATCGTGGAGTACGGGAAGGATGTGAACAAAGCCCTTGACAGGTTTAAGAAACATTGTCCCGACGGGATAGAAGTCGCCACGATATCGGAACTCCCGAAATACGTGAGCGATTCGGTGAATGACTTTCTCAAGGAATTCCTGATCGCCATCATTGCCGTGATCCTCGTGACCATGATTCTTCTTCCATTGCGGGTGGCATCCGTTGCCGGGATCACCGTCCCCATTTCGGTTATGATCACCATGGCCGTACTCTATTTTGTCGGGATAGAACTACATACAGTTTCCCTCGCCTCCCTGATCCTTGTACTGGGGATGATCGTCGACAACTCCATCGTCGTCATCGACAACCATGTCGCCAAAATAGACCAGGGTATATCTCCATGGCATGCAGCCATTAAGAGTGCCATGGAACTGAGGGCACCGATCATCGTCGCCACCCTGGCCATCCTGGCGGCCTACATACCCCTGGGATTCATGGTGCCCGGCACAGCCGGTGAATTCATGGAGACCATTCCCTGGGTAGTAACGATCGCCCTGGTGGTTTCGATCCTGGTTGCCATGTTGCTGGTTCCTTACCTGAATTTTGTTTTTATTAAAAGGGGGCTGATGAACAGGAAGAGACCGGGCAAAAAGTCTTTCCTCGACCTTTTGCAGAACTGGTTTGACCATTCGCTCAACCATGCCTTCAAACATCCGAAGATGGTGGTTGGCACGGGGATCGTGCTGGTCGCACTGGCGATGGTCCTTTTTTCATTTACTGACCAGGAGCTGTTCCCTGAAATGGAGCGCAACCAGTTCGCCGTTGAAGTTTCGCTGCCTACCGGTTCCTCTCTCGAAGCCACCCAAAAGGTGGTCGACAGCCTGGAATCCCTCCTGCTGAAAGACAAGAGAGTGACCACGGTCACCAGTTTCATCGGGACCAGTTCACCACGCTTCCATGCAGCCTACGCGCCCCATATGCCTGCTTCCAATTACGGGCAGTTGCTGGTCAATACGAAGTCGGACAAGGCAACCCGGGAGATCGTGAACGAATATTCGCCCAGGTATTCCGACAATTTCATCAACGCATACGTGAAATGGAAAATCCTTGCCCTTCAGCCCAGCAAGTCTCCCATAGAAATCAGGATCTCTTCCGATTCGGTGAAAGACATCCGCCTGGCCGAAGGAAAAGTAAATAAGATTCTCGCAGATACACGCGGACTGGCCTGGGTCCGCAACGACTGGGATCAGCCTCAGCAAAGCATCAGCGTCAACCTGGACCGTGACAAAGCAAACCGTATGGGTTATTATAAAAGCCTGGTGGCGACCTCGGTGATGATCGGGCTGGATGGAATCCCCCTGACTACCATCTGGGAAGACGATTACCCTGTAGACGTTGTTCTCACCCAGGAACAGTCGTCAGCAAACCAGCTGAAGACCATCGAAGACCAGTATATCACCTCTCCCCTAAATTTTTCGGCCATTCCGCTGAGGTCCATGGCGACTTTCACCCCGGGATGGTCTGAGGGAACGATCGTCAGGCGCAACGGGGTGCCCACCCTGATGATCCAGGTCGACAACTCACCCGGTGTAACCGCTTCGGCCATATTCAACCAGCTGAGACCGCAAATTGATAAAATCCAGTTACCCGAGGGTACATCCATTACTTACGGCGGAGATTACGAAGCCCAGGAAGAGGTGTTTGTGCCTATGGGAATAGCCCTTATGGTAAGTATTCTTTTAATTTTCTTCATCCTGCTGATCCAGTTTAAAAAGGCCAAAATCGCACTGCTGATCATGAGCGGAATGCTCCTGACCCTTCCGGGAGCTGTTATTGGTTTGTGGGTGATGGGCTATCCTTTCAGTGTGACCGCATTCATCGGCATCACCAGTTTGTGCGGCATGGTTGTGCGGAACGGGATCATCCTGATCGATTATGCCCGGGATCTTAAGGAGAACCAGGGAATGAGCACGAAAGAGGCAGCCATTGCAGCGGGGAAACGTCGTATGCGGCCCATCTTCCTCACCTCCGCCGCTGCCGCGGTAGGGGTTATACCCATGATCTTAAGCCGTTCTCCCCTTTGGGGGCCTTTGGGTACGGTGATTTGTTTCGGACTGTTGTTATCCATGGTCCTGACCCTGTATATACTCCCCGTCCTGTACTCTGTTTCATACAGTGATAAAGAGAAGAAACTCCCGTTCTGGACCTTGCCCGGGAATGTATCAATGCTCATGATCGGATTCCTGCTGACAGTTCCTTCGCTGATAAACACAAGTCAGGCCCAGACCATTTCACTGGATTCATGCAAACAACTGGCCCTGCAAAACAACCGCAGGATTAAGGATGCGGAATTACAAATACGGGCATCAGATCAGCAGAAAAAGGAGGTCTTCACCAACTTTTTTCCAAAAGTCAGTGTGACCGCCTTTGCCATGCGATCGGTCGATTACCTGCTGAAACTTGAAACACCGACAATGAACCTGCCGGTATGGGACGGTAAAAACCCGGCCCAGCTTATGAACCCGACTCAGTTCGCCTATTTTCCGGCACTCTCAATAGGCCTGCTTGATTACATGAACACCGCCGCCGTTACGGTGGCCATGCCGGTTTATGCCGGGGGCAGGATCAGGAGGGGTTACAAGCTTGCCAGGTTGGGAGAAGAGGTCAATGTTTATCGGAAAGAAATGACCCGCGACGATGTACTGGCCCGGACTGAAGAGTTATTCTGGACCTTGCAGTCGCTCAGCGAAAAAGAGAAGACCATACGGAGTTACCAGCACTTGCTCGACTCCCTGTACCGTGATGTAAGCAATTACAGCAGTGCAGGCCTTGCTCAGATGAACGACGTGCTGAAAGTCCAGCTGAAGCAGAACGAACTGAAGACAAACATGCTGAAGCTGAAAAATGGGGTCAATCTCACCAGGAGGGCTTTATGCCAGCATATCGGGCTGGCCTACGACAGTTCACTGGTCTTCCTGGCCCCGGCTGACCCTCAGTCTGCAGCCGTCTTGTTCCAGGATCCCGAACAACTTGTGAAAAACCGAAGCGAATATCATTTGCTGAACAAAGTGGTGGAAGTTAAGCAGGTGCAAAAGAAACTGGCGGCTGGCGAATACATGCCATCACTCTCGGTGGTGGGAGCAGGTTTTACCTACGATCTCATGAACAAGACGACCAACAATGCACTCGGCATGGTAAGCCTGAGTGTCCCCATCACCGATTGGTGGGCCGGGAGTCACAAGATCAAAAAACAACAGATTGAAGTCGAACAGGCCGAAAGCTCCCTTCAGGAAAATACAGAATTGCTGGTACTGCAGATCCGCCAGGCCGCCAATGAAGTAGAGGAGACCCGCTACCAGGTAGGCGTTTCGCAGTTATCAGTTGAGCAGTCCATTGAGAATCTCCGTATCAGCCAGGATAATTACAAGGCCGGGGTCATCGGGATCTCCGACCTGCTCGAAGCCCAGGCCGTCGCCCAGCAGGCAAAGGACAATTTAATCGATGCCCAGTGCCAGTTCCGCAGCAAATACGCGAAATACAAGCTGATGATCAATGGGTAATCGTCCAGATGTAACTTCGGAATTTTACTACTTGTATCTCATACAAGTTTATCGAATAATTATCGTATCAAATAGTGCCATATCGAATCAATGATATGGAATATTTATCGGATAATAACGAATCATATCGTATCATTTTACAAAATCATTATATTTGTGACATGAATGACAAAGTATATACATTTACAATTCAACTTGATTGGAAACTAATAGGTTTCATCAGTCAACTTGATCGGTTTGATGCTTCCTGGGCCTCGATAGAAAGGAAAGAAGGGCAAAGTTTAAAACAATTGAAATCGATTGCGACCGTCAGAAGTGTCGGAGCTTCAACAAGGATAGAAGGTTCAAGGATGAATGATGAAGAGGTGGAGGTGTTACTGAAAGCCATTGATATAACTAAACTTGAAGACAGAGACTCCCAGGAAGTAGTCGGTTACTTTGAAACCCTGGATCTCATATCAGCATCATACCAGGATATTGAAATATCTGAAAGCAGCATAAAAAATCTGCACAATATCCTGATGAAGTACAGCAGAAAAGATGACTGGCATAAGGGGGATTATAAGCAACACGCGAATGCAGTTGAAGCAAATTATCCTGATGGAACCAAACACATAATATTTCAGACCACTGATGTGGGATTTCCTACGCAGGACGCAATGCGGGGATTAATTGATTGGTATCTAACCGACAATACAATCCATCCGCTGGTAAAGTGCGCGTTATTTCCGTATGAATTTTTAAGTATTCATCCATTTCAGGATGGGAACGGACGGTTAAGCAGGCTTTTATCTACCCTGCTCTTATTGAAGCATGGGTACAAATGGATTCAATATGTCAGTTTTGAACATGAAATTGAAAACAGGAAATCAGAATATTACCGGGTTTTGAGAGGTTGTCAGGCCCAGCGTCCAAATGAAAATGTAACAGACTGGGTGATTTTCTTTTTTGAAGCATTAAGGAACATTCAGAAACATTTAATGCAAAAACTGGAAGTAAGAGGTATTGAAAATCAGCTTTCACCCCGGGAAAAGGCGATAATGACCTTCATTGGGAATTACCCCGGGTGTAAATCCGGTGATATTGCCAGAAAACTTGGAATTCCTGCACCAACTGTAAAAAGGATTCTCCCTGATTTGATTGCGAAAAAACTGATCGAAAAACATAGTACCGGGCCGGGAACAAATTATTCCACTGAATAAAAACAAAAACTCCCCACCGGTTTAAGTGAGGAGTTTTTTTTGTGTAGCGGGATCGAGAGTTGAACTCGAGACCTCCGGGTTATGAATCCGACGCTCTAACCATCTGAGCTACCCCGCCTGAATTTGAGGGTGCAAAGATAGAATTATTTTCCCTCTCCCAAAACCAAATTTATCCTTTTGAATTAAAAAATTCCTGATAGATCGCGATCATCCGCTCCACATTTTCATTCCAGTTGTACATTTTATTTACCCGCTCCCGGCCTTTTCTGCCCATTTCTGTTCGCAATTCTTTACTGAAAAGAAGCGTTTCAAACGATTCCATGCTTTTTTCAATATCTTTTGGCGGGACCAGCAACCCGGTCACGCCATCCTCAACCACCTCCTTGAGCCCCCCGATGTTCGTCACAACGACCGGTAACTCACAGGCCGATGCCTCGATCACAGCAACTCCGAAACTTTCACTGTCACTGATGGATAATGCAGCATAGATATCAAAATTATTCAGATAGGAGGGAACCTCCTCATGAGCAACCATTCCAAGGAAAACAACCTGGTTTTCAATCCCCAGGGCACGGGTCTGTTCCTTAAGTTGTCCTTCCAGGCTCCCGCCCCCCACGATATGCAGGAACATGGTCAGTTCCGGATATTTCAGACACAATTTGGCGAAAATACCAATCAGGTATTCAATGCCATATTTAACTTCCATGGATTTAATGGTCCCGATGACGATGGAATCAGATGAATGAGATTGTCTTACCTGGAATGGCTTAAAAAGGTTCAGGTCAACTCCGAAAGGAGTTATCTCGATTTCTTTACCGGTGTACTTCTTAGTCTCCTGAGCCATCACATGGCTGGTTGAAAGGATCCGGTCGGCCTTTTTAAGGTTGTATCTGATCAGAAACCTGGCCAGGGATGAACTGTTGGGAAAATCAAAAATATCGCTTCCCCATACCGAGAGGAGATAGGGGTGGAATCCGCTCAGGCTTCCCAGTAAACCGTAACTGGAGGCATAGTGTGCATGAACTATGTCAGGCGCGAAGTTTTGAATACATCTTTTAAGGGAGGGAAGCACAGTGAGATACCTGAGCTTTTGCAATAATCCCACCGAGGAAAGATCCCTGCTCAAACCGGGATGGAATAGCTGAATGCCCTGAAGTTCAGGACGGGCGCTGTTCAAATTGTTCAGGCTGAAAACGCCAACTTCAATGCCCCTGCTTTTCAGGGCTGTCGTCCACTTTTGCGTGTGGATGGAATTGATATCGGCCAACAACAGGATCCTCAAGGACTATTTTTTTATTAAGGTATGGATAAAGGTTTTGAAATATAGAGAAAATGACCCGGGCTCATTGAACAGGATGTACAGCAACTGGATGGGACGGATTAAAATGTACTCCCAGCCTGCGTTGTACTTATAGAAATATTTCTTGAAGGATTTTTCGATGATGCGTGCACGATCGGTTTCATTCCACACCATCCTGGTGACTCCCTGGCCGATGTGGATGAGCCTGGTGTCGGTATAAAAGACAGGGATACCCTTTTTGTAGGCAGTATAGAAAAAATCAAGGTCCTCAACATACATGAAATACTCTTCGGGCCACCCGCCCATTTTCCGAAAGGCATCCGTTTCAATCAGGATACTGGCTCCAAGGTTCCAGTAGGCCGCTTTGGACGATCCGATAACAAACCTGGCCATGTTTCCGATCCTTGGAATCAGGTGCCTGTTTTTCTGAAGATGACCGTCGGGATCTGTTAAACTTGTTACATGGATCGATGGAATCGGGTTTTTCAGGATCTTGTGATAGTCATCGGCCAGCCGGTGATTGACAATGATATCCGGGTTGAGAAAGTGAAGAAATTTTCCTTTTGCCTCCCTGGCTGCAAGATTATTTGCTTTGGCAAACCCCAGATTGTCCGACCCCCTGATGATCTTTAAGTTTTCATGATCCCTGGCAGGATCCTCAAGATGGTTCAGCGACCCATCACCGGATGCATTATCGTACACGATGATTTCAAACCGGGCGTTCAGTTCCCGGTACAAGCTTTCGATGCAGTTTTTCAGCAATATCCCCGAATTGTAGTTTACGATGATAACACTGATATCGATGCCGGTTTTCCGCTGTTCGTCAGTCATTTTTTTTTATTTGGAAACAGATTGAACATGACTGGCTTTTTTAACCGAGGAGAGGATCCACCAGATAACGCCGATGGAATAACAACTCAGCAGGGAAGATAACAGGATGAAACTGCTGGTGTAATTTTTTAAAACAAAGCCGCCCAGCGAAACGGCAATGATCATGAATGCTGCGCCAATCATGGAAACGAAAAACATTTGCCTTGCTTTCCCTATGATGAGCGGAGTCTGTGAAATGGAGTACCTGATGAAGTCGAAGAAGAACCAGGGGGCCAGGATGCGGGCAATTTCGCCGGACTCGCGCCATGCCGAACCAAAAATGAAACCGATCAGCCAGGGACCTGCGGTCAGCATCACGACCAGTACCGGGAAAGCCACCATCACCGACATTTTGATCGTTTTCCCGAGTAACCCGGTAATGTTCCCTTCAGCGGCGAACCTTTCCGAGGCCTCCTTGTAATAAACCTGGCAAAGGGAGGTCCCGATCAGCCACATGGGTGCCTGGAGCAGGCGCTGGGAAAGGGAATACCATCCGAGAACTTCAGATGAAAAAAATGCCTGCAAAAGAAAAACAATGCCGTACAACTGAACCAGTTCGATGAGCATCTGAGGCGTGTTTGCCAAAGGAAGATCTTTGTACTGTAAAGCCAACGCTTTATGGCCCGACCGGTCGTAATGACCGAAATGACCATGATATCGCCTGATAATGACCAATACGAAAAGAAGATTGAACATCAGGAGTCCTGAAAAATTGCCGGCCAGCAAACCCCAAACCCCGATCCCCATGAACCCAAGGCCCAGGGTCACCAGGTTATTTCCGGCTGAGGTGAGTACTTTTGCCAGGGCCAGGGTTTTGTATTCCTTTTGCCGGTTGAACCAATTCTGGAAGACATTCCCGGCAGCAACCAGCAACACCATCACCGGGATGACATACAGCCAGGATTTATAGGCCGGATCAATCATGCCGGGTTTATGAAACCAGGCGTTGAAAATAAACACCCCTGCGGCGATCCCGAGGCACAGGAGGAACGCGATCCCAAGCGAAATGAATACGAGGTTGACCGCGTGTTTTTCCTCCCTGGGCAGCACAATGGCCATTTCGTACCGGAGGGTGGCAATCAGTCCAAAACCCCCTACAACGGAGATGATAAAGGTGAAAATCCCAAAATCGGCAGGAGTATAGAGCCGGGTTATGACCGGAGAGATCAGGAAAGAGATGGCTTGTGCAATCGCAGTGCCTGCAACCAGTTTGAAGGAGTTTTTAATGAAATCGGATCTTTCCCGCAGAATTTTTATCATAGTTTTTTTTGCCCGTTAACAGCCGGGATTATGCGATCCAAATCGTTTTGATGTTGACGAATTCTTTGATGCCATAGGAAGCCAGTTCACGCCCGTACCCCGATTTTTTTATTCCTCCAAAGGGTAACCGGGGATCTGATTTGGTCATTCCATTGACAAACATGGCCCCTGTGGTCACCTTCCTGGCTATCTCTTCCCCGCGTTTCAGGTCACGGGTCCATACGCACCCACCAAGTCCGAAATCGGAATCGTTGGCGACCTGAATGGCCTCCTGCCGGTTTTTCACGGTTATGATCGATACCACCGGGCCAAAGGTTTCCTGCGAATAGACAGCCATGCCTTTGCTTACCCGGGCTAGGATGGTAGGCATAAAATAGCAACCAGGGCGTGATGGCCGGCACCCTCCTGTAACAAGCCTGGCACCGGCTTCAATGGATTGCTTTACCTGCCGCTCAATTTCATCCACGAGGTCCGGTCGTGCCAGGGGACCCACCTGTGTCTCAGGATCCAAAGGGTCGCCCATGTGTAAGGCCTCAAATGCAATTTTCAAGGCCGATTCAAACCTTTCAGCAATAGCTTCTGTCACAATGAACCGTTTGGCGGCAATGCAGCTTTGTCCCTGGTTGAGCATTCGGGCCGTCACTGCTGTTTTAACAGCAGCTTCGAGATCTGCATCATCCAGTACAATGAATGGATCGGTTCCGCCCAGCTCGAGGACTGTTTTCTTCAGGTTTTTACCGGCAACGGAGGCCACTGAACTACCGGCCGCTTCACTCCCTGTAAGCGTGATGGCCGAGATCAGCGGGTTTTCAATGACAGCCTGAACATCCGGTGATGGGATCATCAGGGTCCTGAAAAGGTTGTCAGGAAATCCGGCCTCAGCGAATATCTCTTCAAGGACCAGTGCACATCCGGGTACATTGGATGCATGTTTCAGCACCGCGGCATTCCCGGCCATGAGGGCGGGCGCGGCAAAGCGAAAAACCTGCCAGAATGGGAAATTCCAGGGCATCACTGCCAGTATGACTCCCATGGGCTGGAATGTGACGAAACTGCGGCTGGCGTCCGTGGCAATCTCTTCGTCCTTCAGTATTTCATATGCGTGATCGGCATAGTAATCGCAAACCCAGGCACATTTTTCAACCTCGGCCATCGATTCCTTTAAGAGTTTACCCATCTCACTGGTCATCAGGAGCGCAAAGTGCTCTTTCCTGGTACGCAATACCAGCGCAGCTTTTTTCATGACCACCGACCGGTTTTCAAAGGGGATGTCTTTCCATTTTTCCCAGGAAGTATGCACGTCTGCGATGATTTGTTCAACCTCCTGCCGGGTGTGCTCCCGGTATTCCCTGATTGGTTTTCCTGTCGTGGGATTAAAGCTTTTCATAATAAATCCTTTTAAAATGCTTCCGTACCAATGCACGGAAAAACTTCGAAATTCGATATTCGCTGTTCAATATTCGATATTCAATTTCTCCTTCAGGTAATATCCCGTATAGGAATCATTCACCTTGATGAGCCCTTCAGGCGTTCCCTCAAATACGACCTGTCCGCCCTCCTCACCTCCCTCTTTTCCAAGGTCAATCACCCAGTCAGCACTCTTGATCACCTCCAGGTTATGTTCGATCACCAGGATGCTGTGCCCGTTGGCGATCAGCGACTCAAATGCGATCAGTAATTTGTGGATATCATGCACGTGCAGTCCTGTGGTAGGTTCATCGAAAATGAACAAAGTCGGTTTGTCACTGATCCCTTTTGACAGGAAAAAAGCCAGTTTGATGCGTTGTGCCTCGCCTCCCGACAGGGTGCTGGAGGATTGCCCAAGGCGCAGGTATCCTAAACCGACATCCTGCAAAGGTTTAAGCTTAGCCAGAATGTGTTTTTCATGGGCCGTTGGTTTGGAGGTGTACTCAAAGAAATCCATGGACTCATCAACCGTCATGTTCAGAATGTCGACCACCGATTTTTCACGGTATTTTACATCAAGGACCTCCTCTTTGAAGCGCTTTCCCTTGCAACTTTCACAGGGAAGGTACAGATCGGCCATAAACTGCATTTCAATTTTCACAACACCTTCGCCTTCACATTCGTCGCACCGTCCACCGGCGATGTTAAAGGAAAAAAATCCGGGTTTGTAATTACGAACCCTGGCAAGTTGTTGATCAGCAAACAGATCGCGGATTTCATCAAAGGCTTTGATGTAGGTGGCCGGATTTGATCTTGAAGAACGGCCGATGGGATTCTGGTCAACCATCTCTACCGATCCAATCCTGGAATAATCGCCATCCAGCCGGTCGAATTTGCCGGTTTTTTCTCCATAACCGCCATGGATTTTCTTGAGTGCAGGGAAGAGGATCCGCTTTATGAGGGATGTCTTTCCGGATCCGCTCACGCCGGTAATCACCGTGAAGATGTGCAGTGGGATCTTAACATCTACATTTTTCAGGTTGTTCTCCCGTGCCCCTTTGATTTCGATAAACTCCAGCCATTTCCTTCGTTTCGAAGGCAGTTCGATGTTACGGATATGGTTCAGGTATTGACCTGTCAGGCTTTTGGTATCGGCGTTCAGGGTGCGGAAATCACCCTGGAAAACAATCTCGCCTCCATTGTGGCCTGCAAGCGGGCCGATATCTATGATCTGGTCGGCCGCCCTGATGATCTCCTCATCATGCTCAACAACGATGACCGTGTTCCCGAGATCACGTAATCGGACCAATACCCGGATCAGTCGCTGTGTGTCGCGCGGATGAAGCCCGATGCTCGGCTCGTCCAGGATATACATGGACCCCACAAGGTTGCTTCCGAGTGCCGTGGAAAGATTGATCCGCTGCGACTCTCCGCCCGAAAGGGAGGCTGAGAGACGATTCAGCGTGAGATACCCGAGACCCACATCATTGAGTACCTCGAGGCGGTTGTTTATTTCTGTCAGCAATCGGCGTGAAACGGTCGTTTCATATTCGCTGAGATCAAGGTTCCTGCAAAAATGAGTCAGTTCGGTAACTGGCATCAATACAAGGTCGCTGATCGACTTCCCATGGATCTTTACATAGGAGGTATCCTTCCTGAGCCTCGTCCCTTTACAATCAGGACAATTCGTTTTACCACGGTAACGCGAGATCATCACCCGGTATTGGACTTTGTAATTCTGTGTCTCAATGTATTTGAAAAACTCATTCAGTCCATGAAAATGCTGGTTTCCTGTCCAAAGCAATTCCATTTGGGCAGGGGTGAGGTCGTAAATGGGTTTATGAATGGGGAAATCGAACTTGTATGCCACCATCAACAGGTCATTTTTCCACTCACTCATTTTCTCGCCCCGCCAGCATGCAATGGCATCTTCATAAACCGAGAGCCGCTTGTTCGGGATCACCAGATCTTCATCAATACCGATTACACTTCCGAATCCTTCACATGTTTTACAGGCACCGTAAGGGTTGTTGAAACTGAAAAGATTTTCCGAAGGTTCTTCAAACAGCATCCCATCCGCTTCAAAACGATTGGAGTAAAAAATTCTGTTTTTCTCCGGGTCAGCCGTTTCAACCATGCAGTATCCGTGACTTTCGAAATATGCGGTTTGAACAGAATCAGCGATCCGTCCGGGTAAATCTTCGTCTTCATGGTTTATTTCAAAACGGTCTACGAGGATATACAACTCCTTGAATTTCTTTTTATTCAACCCCGATATTTCATCCAGTCTCAGGATCTCCCCATCCAGCATAATCCTGGTAAAGCCCTGCTGCATCAGCACATTGCATTTAACCTCCAGGTTCCCGTTCCTGGCGGTCAGGTCGAGAGGGGCAAAAATGCTGACCCTGACCTGGTTATCCAGGGCCATGATTTTATCAACGACCTCAGTTACGGTATCGCGTCGCACAAGGTCGCCCGAAACAGGAGAATAGGTCTTGCCAATCCTGGCAAAAAGCAACTTCAGGTATTCGTAAATCTCTGTGGAAGTCCCTACTGTCGACCTTGGATTCGATGTATTCACCTTTTGCTCGATGGCTACGGCCGGTGAAATGCCCTTAATGTAATCCACATCGGGTTTGCTCATCCGGCCAAGGAACTGCCTTGCATAGGCGCTCAGGCTCTCCACATAACGACGCTGGCCATCTGCATACAAGGTGTCGAAAGCCAGGGAAGACTTTCCTGACCCGGATAGTCCGGTAATCACCACGAATTTGTTTCGGGGAATTGCCAGGCTGATATTTTTCAGATTGTTGACCCGTGCACCTTTGATGATGATATAGTCCCTTGGGTCGAGTGCATCCACATTCATTATTTCCTACGCTCGGAAGTTGATTTTGGCAAAATTATAAAGAAAACTTGCTTTTTGGATTTTTTTATTTATTTTTGCCGTAACCAAACGGGATAATTTCCGTAATAAGTACAAACCAGCGCAGCCAATGTCAGCCTGCGCATAATATAGGAGGGACACTATCGACTAGACTTCTACTCTTTTTTACTTCAAAAAGGAGGCCCCATGCAAGCCAATGTCATTAGTGATCAGGATTTAATCGGTAAATATCTTACCGGAGATGAATCCGCCCTCGAAACAATCATTCGCCGTCACAAAAACCGCGTATTTGCTTATATCCTTATGGTTGTTAAGGATAAAGAACTCGCCGAAGATCTGTTTCAGGATACCTTTATTAAGGTAATCAATACCTTTCGCTCGGGACAATACAAGGAGGAGGGGAAATTTATACAATGGGTCATGCGGATCGCCCATAACCTGATCATCGATTATTTCCGCAAATCAAAAAGGATTCCTATCATCGAAAACAATGATGATTATGATATCTTTGATAAAGTCAGGATCCCGGTCGAATCGGTCGAGGAACAGCTGATTATGGAGCAGATTCATCAGGACGTAAAGAAACTGATTGAATATCTCCCCGTTGAACAAAAAGAGGTGCTGGTGATGCGCCATTATGGGGACATGAGTTTTAAAGACATTGCTGAATCTACCAACGTCAGCATTAACACGGCTTTAGGAAGAATGCGCTACGCACTGATCAACCTTCGCAAACTGGTTAAGGAAAAGGATGTAATCCTTTCGATTTAAGCTGCGATAATTATTTTTCAACCGGTAAAATATTGGGAAATATATCCCGTTTCTTAGGTATGAATAATATTTCAAATCAAAATTCGGCCTATGAAGCGAACTGCTACATTCTATTCTATGAATTCATACCCATCAAAGGGCAATGAATCCTCCTCAGAAAATCGGAGGAGAAGAAAGGTAGTTTCTCCCAGCGAATCGGTGATCCGGAACCTGCTCAATTACTCGAAAGCACTCACTGTACTGTCAACTGCTGAAACCGGATACATTAACCTGGTGATGAACTAAAATGAAAAACCCCGCTTTTGACGGGGTTTTTTAATGCAATTATCTTTAATATCAGATACGCTCTTCCTTGATGCGGGCTTTCTTCCCTTGTAAGCCACGGAGGTAAAAAATGCGGGCCCTGCGAACAACGCCATGCTTGTTAACCTCGATTTTATCAATAAAAGGGGAGGTGCATGGAAAAATACGCTCAACCCCGATGTTCCCTGATATTTTTCTTACTGTAAAGGTTTCGTTCAAACCCATTCCTGACCGTTGTAAAACCACGCCCTGGAAAGTCTGGATACGCTCTTTATTTCCTTCTTTGATCTTATAGTGCACCGTGATGGTATCTCCTGCTTTGAAAGAAGGTAATACATTCTTCTGAATGACTGTCTCCTCGACATATTTCATTATTTCCGCTTTGTTCATGGCTTTCGTGTAATTAGATCCGTTTCTCACTAAAAAGTTTGCAAATATATTGATTTTTTTTGAATTAAAAAGCAGAACCGTCAAAAAAGTTCGAAGGTTGTTTTTCCTTTCGCTGGCCCCCGATGAAAAGGTTGAACAGTTTCGCGTGCCGACATTTTCAGAACAGGTTTTCCCCCTTGTCAAGAAGTCCCGGCCTGCGCTGACTTGTTCGTTCAATGGATTGCTCGTGACGCCATTTCGCAATCTCCTTGTCATTCCCCGATAACAACACATCCGGGACCTGCCATCCCCTGAATTCAGCCGGGCGGGTATAAACCGGAGGCGACAGGAGGTTGTCCTGGAATGAGTCAGACAGAGCCGAGGTCTCGTCGTTCAGAACACCGGGAATGAGCCTTACAATGGCATCGGTGAGTACCATGGCGGCCAGCTCACCTCCTGAAAGAACGTAATCGCCGATGGATATTTCACGGGTGATGAAATGTTCCCGGATGCGTTCATCAATGCCTTTGTAATGTCCGCAAAGGATAAGCAGTTTTTGTTGAATGGATAACTGGTTCGAGACGCTCTGATTCAGCAATTCCCCGTCAGGACTAAGGTAGATGATCTCATCGTAGGAAGTTTTTGATTTCAGCTCTTCGATGCACCGGACTACCGGTTCAACCATCATCACCATCCCTGCGCCGCCGCCGTATGCATAATCATCAACCGTTTTATGTTTATTGAACGACCAGTCGCGAAGATGATGAAGCCGTATGATCACATGACCCTTCGACTGGGCCCGCTTCAGAATTGAATGACTGAAAGCGCCCTCGAACATCTCCGGAAACAACGTAATAATATCAATCTTCATCACTTCATTACTTCATTACTTCATCACTTCATTACTTCATTACTTTATCACCCTGTCACCCTGTCACCCTGTCACCTTGTCACCTTGTCACCTTGTCACCTTGTTACTAAATTTCGATCTCCAACCCGTCATACGCAAGCTGAATAAAATCGGGCAGTTTTTTGTTCACCTCTTCATGCAGACCCACAAAATGGCTGAGATGGGTGAGAAAGGCTGCTTCAGGATTGAGTTGTTTTAGGATTTCGACAGCCTCTCCAACCGAAAAATGGGAAACATGCTTTGAGTTGCGCAGGGCGTTGAGCACAATCACCTTCGAACCTTTGATCTTTTCAAGTTCTGGTGCACTGATGTAACTGGCATCGGTGATGTAGGTAAAATCGCCTACCCGGAAACCGGTTACCGGAAGATTCTCGTGCCTCACGATGATGGGGATGAATTCAACACCAAGGATGGTAAAAGGCTGGTCGTCGATAAAGTGGGTGGTAAGCTGCGGCGCCCCAAAATACCGGGATTCGGAAAATATATAGGGGAATTCAATGCGAATGGCCTCCATCACCTGCGGAGTACCGTAGATATCAATTTTCTTGTTCAGGACGTAATTGAAAGCCCTCACATCATCCAGCCCTGCAATATGATCGCGGTGTTCGTGTGTGAAGACAACGGCATCCAGGTTCATTACCTGCTGACGCAACATCTGCTGGCGGAAATCAGGACCACAATCAATGACGAAGGTCAATCCGTTTACCTCAATCATGGCAGAGGTCCGCATGCGCTTGTCACGAAAGTCAACAGACATGCATACCGGACAGTCGCAGGTTATTACCGGCACCCCGATGGAGGTGCCCGTACCAAGAAAAGTAATCTTCATCCGGTCATTTGCGTACATTGGCATCAGAATATGAGTTCATCAACCTGGTTGCGGTCGATGGTTAGTTGTTTCTTCAGGTCGTCGGAAGTCTTGAGGATCCGTTCTTCCCTGATTCGTTTGTGGAATAGGAGTGTAGCCATCTCCCCCTCAATTCTGCCGTAGTCTTCGAGCAGGTGAACTTCCACGAGCGTGTCAAGCGGAGAGGTTTCATGCTGCCTGATGAAACACATGGCACGCGAAAAAATGTCCTCACCCACCACCGTCACTGCATAAACGCCGTTGGGAGGCACCAGCTTGCAGTCCTCCTCGATCTGGAGCGAGAAACAGGGAAATCCGATCTCCTCCAGTATCGGACTGCTTTTGCTCATGCGGCCAATGATGATGTACTGGTGATCAAGATATGCATTGGCTTTCTGTATGTTCCCGTCGTTGATTGCATTCCTGATCTTGGTTGAACTGACTGATTCATTGTGGATATCCTGTTCAGGTATCTCTTCAACCTCAAATCCGTTGATGGCGCCAAGTTTGCGCAAGGCATCATAATCCCCTTCACGGTTATGCCCAAAATGGTGATTGAAACCAATAACGATCTTCCGTGCATGGAGTTTGTTCAGCAGGATATTTTTCACGAAATCAATGGAGGTGATCTTCGAAAACTCAAGGGTGAATTGCACGATGATCAGGTTATCCAGCCCGGCTTTTTGCAGTAAACTGATTTTTTCGGGCTGCGAATTGATCAGGAACAACCCTTTTCCGGCAGTCTCAGGATAAAGGACCTTCCTGGGATGCGGATGAAAGGTGATCAGAACAGTTTCACCTCCGATTTCGGCGGCAAGCTTCTTTAATCGCTGCAGAATGACCTTATGCCCGATATGAACCCCGTCAAAAGATCCGGTGGTAACAACCGCATTGCGGATTTCACCGACATGCTCAAACCCATAAAAAATTTTCACCTTCTTGTATTTCTACTTAAACCGTTCATCGTTCTTTTTTGCGAAGAAAGCAACCTTCTCCAGCGAGGTAATCATATCGTACTCTTCCAGGTAAACAAAAGGTGGCACATTGAGCGGTTTTGGAGTGAAATTGAGAATGCCCTTGATGCCCGCAAGAACCAGGGTCTCGGCAATTTCAGCTGTTTGTTGGGAAGGAACGGAGATGATGCCGATCGAAATATTGTTCTGCTTGATAACTTCGGTCATCTGGTTGATGTGGTAACAGGCAACACCATCATACACCCTGTTGATCTTGTCGGGATTTATATCAAAAGCGGCTATGATCGACAGTTTTGACCGCTTGCCTTTGAAATAGCTGATGATGGCCTTCCCCAGGTTCCCGAGTCCGACTACTGCAACCCGCTGGCCGCGTTCCGAATCAATGATTTTACCGATGAGTTCTATCAGCTCTTTGATATCGTAACCTTTTCGCAGATTCCCTGAATAGCCTATCAGCATCAGGTCACGCCTGACCTGCACCGGTGTGATGTGCAGCATCTGGGCTATTTCATGGGAGAAAACATGGGTCTTCTCTTTCGAAAGAATCATCAATAAGGAGCGGCGATATTGACTCAGTCGCTCGACTGTTTTATGGGGCAGATTTTTTATGAACATGGTTTTTCGATTGGAAGTCTGACATTAAATGTGGTGCCTTGGTCCGGGATACTGCTGACTTCGATCTTTCCGTTATAATTATCTATCAGCTTTTTAACGATGGAAAGACCCAGCCCGCTCCCGGTTATATTTTTGGTTTTATCATTTTTGATTCGCACAAAATCATCAAAAATCTTTTCTATCTCTTCATTGCTCATTCCTATTCCTGTATCTACCACCTTGATCTGCATGCAGCCTCCATTCGGTTCGAGTGTGAAATCAACAATGCCCCCATCCCGGTTATACTTGATGGCATTTGAGATCAGGTTGTTGAAAATGATCTCCATTTCCTCTGCATCTCCTTGAATGACCATGGGGCCCTGATTGTGCAGGTTGAGTTTTACATCCCTTTGGATGGCATAGGGTCGCATGGTATCCATCGCAGTTCTTGCCACCGGCACCAGGTCAATCTCCGTGATGTTCCGCTTGGCTTTTCCCGACTCAACGCGTGTCAGGTCGAGCAAGTCGAGTATCAGGTGACGCATTCCCTTGATGCGTTCAAGAGAACGGTCGATCATCACGTCATAATCCTCGAGTTTCGGACCATTTTGCCGTTCCCTGATCATTTTCAGGTACCCTTCAATGGAATTGAGCGGTGCTTTAAGCTCATGCGACAGGACTGACAGGAAGGTAAACCTGATTTGTTTTCCGGTATCCTGCAGTTTAGTGGTCATCTTTTTGAGAAATACACGCTTGGTAATATTCTCAATGGATGATTTCAATTCCTGGGGTGTGAATGGCTTGGGAATGAAATCATAGGCCCCGTCGCTGGTGGCTTTTACCGCTAATTCAAGCGATGCATACGACGTAATCATGACCACGATGATGCTTTTTTGCTTTTTCTTGATATATTCAAGTACTTCAATTCCCTGGATTCCAGGGAGTTTATTGTCGAGCAACACAATATCAGGCTGGTTTGATTCGATGATCTCTATCCCGGCTTCGCCTGTGGATGCCTCTATGACCTCGAATTCAAACGCCTCATCCATGAAAGGATAATCTACCTTGAAATTCCGGAGAATCCTGGAAATTCCGCTGCGGATTCCGGGTTCATCATCGACTACGAGTATCTTTAGTGTTGACATAGCTGGTTTGCTCTTCAAAAATAATCCGAAAATCAGTTATTATTACATCAATTGTTATTTTTTAACAGCAAAGTGTCAATTTCCTCCCGCAGGCGTTCAGTGCGAATGCCTTTATCAAGGAACCGGTCGGCCTTGATCCATTTTCGGTTATTCTCGTCATTGATGTCGAAATTGATACCCGTTTCAGCCGCCACACCGGTTGCGATGATTATGGGCACATCAGGATATTTTTTTTTCATTTTATAGCACAGGATAAAGCCGCTGTCTTCATTCTCCATCATCAGATCAAGGATGGCCAGGTCGGGCTTGGTCTTTTCAAGCAGTTTTTCAGCCTCCTGCTGGCTCTCGGCCGTAATGGTTTTAAAACCAAAATGCTTGATTTTCGACTCCAGCTGGAACAGGTAATCCTGGTCATCATCTACAATCAAAATTGTAATATTTCCCGGGTTCATTTTAACAAGTATTATAGATTCGTTTTCATTTCTGTTTATTCCGGCATAACAGCCATTGCCCCTTATTTCCCCCTGGGTACGGTGATCTTGAATGTTGTCCCGGTTGGCCCCTGTGAAGGGTCAGCATTGGAGTTCACATGGATTTTTCCCTTGTGCATTTTTACGATGCCATAGATCAGTGCCAGCCCCAAACCTGTTCCCTTTCCCATCTCTTTGGTGGTAAAGAAGGGCGTAAAGAGTTTGTCCATGTTCTCCTTTTCTATACCGCTGCCTGTATCCGAAACAATGAAGATGATATCACTGGCATCACCGTCAACGCTGACCTTGAGTGATCCGCCGCCCGGCATCGCTTCAATGGCGTTTTTTTCAAGATTGGTGAGCACCTGCATCATTTGATCAATGTCGAGCAATGCGATGGGATCAGCGATGGACGACTTAAAGGAAAAATCAATATTTTCGGGCTTCACAATTGAATTCAGGCTATGCTGTGCGAATTTTACTACGTCGGTTTCTGTCAGGCTCACCTGGTTTTTGCGGGCAAAATTAAGCAGCCCGCTTACAATTTTCTTGCACCGTTCAGCCTGTTCAACAATCAACTTGAGATCATCACGCACCCCGGCTCCTTCAGGCGACTCATCCATCAGGATGTTGCTGTACATGGTAATAACCCCGAGCGGATTGTTAAGCTCATGCGCAATACCTGCTGACAGTTGTCCCATATGTGCCAGTTTTTCCGATTGTTTCAAAGCAGCCTTGGCCCTGGCAAGTTTTTCATTGGAAACATTCAGGTTGTTTATGGAGTCATGCAGCTTTTCTATGGCATAAGGGAGACACATTTCAGTTTCAGCGAGGCCTTTCACGATCGCACCGGCATGATCCACACAGGTATCATAACCACATGCACCACAATTCAGATGTTCCTGGGGAGAGAATTTACCCATGGAATGCAGGGCGGCCAACACATCCTCGTTACTGGGCGGCGGCAGTCTGCGGTCTTCAGGGGTGAAACTCTGGGATAAATCCAGCTGTCCGTATTCTTCAACATTCCTTTCCCAGGCCTCCTTGTCAATGTGCTGAAGTTTTCTGCCGACATATTCCCCCACGGCATTGCTTCGCGCGAAGCGTTTCCCTCCGGGAGCTGTGCCGGGTCCCATAATGCAACCTTCACAGCAAAGCAGCATGAGATGCTTGTTTCTGATAAACCCCTCTTCAAACTCCTTGATCGCCTCTTTGTAGTTCACCCGGCCCTCGGCGATGATCACACGCTCTTCGGGGATTACCTCCTGGTTATTGGCTGTGTAATATAAACCCCTGCTGATCGGAAAAATTGCCCCTTTCCCGCTGTGAGGCGGATCAAAATCAGATGGTTCCGTGTTTTCAGGACGAATGTTAAACATATCAAACATGTCGCGTAACTCCAGGAAGGTAAGCACCTCATCAACTTCGTCTGATTCAGCCTTTTTGGCGAAACAGGGGCCAATGAAGACAACCTTCAGATCATCGCCATGCTTTTTCTTCATGACCCGGGTCATGGCGACCATGGGAGAGGCGATGGGGGCAAGGTAAGAAACCATGTCGGGATGATAGTGGCGAATGAAGTATACAATGGCCGGACAGTCGGAGGAGATGTCACCCTCATAGTCGCTGTTCTTGATCATCTTTTCATACTCCCGTGCTACGATGTCGGCACCAAAGGAAACCTCGGTAACATAATCAAATCCCAGCTTTCTGATCATTCCGACCAGCATCTTGTGATCGGGGATCTCTTCGAATTCAGCCGGGAAACTAGGGGCAATGCAGGCAGCAATTTTACTTTTCGATTTTAAAAGCTCATTCACACCCTCAACCGACCGCATGGGTATTTTAGCACCCTGGCTGCATACCTTTACGCAATTCCCGCATCCAATACACCGGTCGTTGAGTACCTCAGCCTGGCCATTGATGATCTTTATGGCTTTTACAGGGCATTCCCTTACGCAGGTGAAACAAACCCTGCATCGGTCCTTAATGGTGAAAACCAGCTGCTTGTTAAATGAATGGCTCATGACAACTCCGTTTTAACCGGTGAAACATGAAGCAGTTCCCTGCTTTGCTCACTTCCTGGCTTCGAAAGGATTTTTTCATAAATATCAGCAATGATGGGGTTTTTATGGGCTACCTTGATGATCTCCTCCTCATCAACATCATAAAGCGCTTTCATACGCAACTTCAGGCTCTTTTCATCCGGATTCAGTTTTTGCCCCCCGCCATTGATGCAGCCATACGGGCAGGCCATCACCTCGATAATCTGAAAACTCTCACGACCGGCTTCAATCTCTTCGATCAGCGATTTCGCATGGGCCAGCCCACTTACCGCAGCCACATTCAAAATAGTCTTTCCCAGTTTGACCCTTGCCTCCTTTTTGTTTTTAAGCCCGCGTAATTCACCGATCTTAAGGGTGCTCATCTCCAGGCCTGTCATCATAAAATGCATGGTCCTTAACAATCCCTCGAGATGTCCCCCGGAAACGTCAAACAAATTACCTGATGAACTGCGCATGCTGAAAGCGGCGTCGCTTGGCTCAGGCTCAAGGTTGTTGAAATCGATCCCGAGCAGTTTTATCAGTTTTGTAAGTTCCCTGGTTGTGATCACTGCATCCACATATCGTGAATTACCATCTTTCATCCGGTCACGGTCGGCTTCATACTTCCTGGAAGTACAGGGCATCACCGATACCATAAACACATTCTCTGATTTTTGGCCGGCTGAACTGGCAATGTGGTTTTTAACAAGGCGTCCCATGATCTGTTGGGGCGAAAAACTGGTCGATAAACTGGGCTTCAAATATGGCTTGTTTTCTTCAATATACCTGACCCACGACGGACAACAGGATGTGAACATTGGGAGGCTGTTCCCGCTGTTCAATCTTTCAATAAACCCGGCTGCCTCCTCCATAAGGTTCAGGTCAGCACCCATGGAGGTGTCAAAAACCTGCCTGAATCCCGCTTTTTTCAATGCGGCTCGCAAAAGGTTCAGAATATCCTTACTGGCTTTGATGTTAAAATCCTCTGCAATGGAGGCAGGAACAGTAGGGGAGAACTGGATCACGGGAAATAGTTCCGGGTTATTCAGTGCTTCGAGAACCACATTTATACTGGATTTTTCAGCTAAGGCTCCTGTGGGACAAACCATGATGCACTGACCGCATTTAACGCAGGTTTGGGTATTCAGTCCTTTGTTGTAAGAAGTTCCGATCCTGCTTTCTGTTCCCCTCCCAATCACATCAATGGCAGAAACCCCGATCATATCATCACAAATCCGGATGCACCGGCCGCATAAAACGCATTTTGCAGGATCACGCACAATGGAGGGACATACATTGTCGATCTGGATCCTTTGCCGCCTGCCAATATATTTCCGCTCCCTGACATTCATTTCAACAGCTAGGTTCTGTAAGTCGCACGTTCCGCTTCGGTCGCAGTAAAGGCAGTCATCAGGATGGGCTGCAAGCAGTAATTCTACCAGAACTTTTCTTGCCTTAAGCACTTTAGGAGAATGGGTTTTGATTTTCATCCATTCAGTTACCTGGTGTGAGCACGAGGGGACAAGCCCCGCGATTCCATCAACCTCAACAACACACATTCTGCAGCCACCGGATGGACTGTAACCGTTCATGTAACAAAGGGTTGGAACATGGATCCCCATACGGTCAAGCACATTTTTAATCGTTTCGCCCCTTTTGGCTGAAACCTGCTGATTGTTTACCTCAATGTTAAATTGCATGTTGGCTTATTTGAAGTAAATAGCATTAAACTTACAACTCTCGAAACATATGCCGCATCCGTTGCACTTTGACTCAACGATGAAATGTGGAAATTTGATGGATCCCACAATGGCGTTCTCCGGGCATTTCTTCTGACACACATTGCATCCGTTGCAAACCTCCACATCGATAAAAAATGTCCGCAGATCACGGCATACTCCTGCCTGGCATTTCCGGTCAAAAATATGCTCTTCATACTCTTCCCGGAACCATTTAAGTGAGGAGAGTACCGGGTTGGGCGCATTTTGACCCAGTCCGCACAGGGATGTATCCCTGATGACCTCTGCAATGCTTTCAAGTTCCACCACCCCTTTAAACCTTTCGAGTGTTTCATGGGTCTTTTCTTCCCTCGGGCGGCGTGTGATTTCTTCAAGGATTTTCAGCATCCGGCCGGTTCCTTCGCGACAGGGGATACATTTCCCGCAGCTCTCTTTTTGAAGGAATTCCATAAAGAAAAGGGATAAATTCACCATGCAGGTATCCTCATCCAGGATGATGATTCCTCCTAAGGCCATAGAATAACCAGACTCCTGCATGGTTTCGTATCCTACCGGGGTATCCAGGTGGTCTGCAGGAATACAAACACCCGTTGGCCCACCCAGCTGGATGGCTTTGAGTTTCCTGCCATTTTTTACACCACCGCCGCATTGGTTGACAATTTCAGAAAGGGTGGTCCCCATGGGTATTTCAATGAATCCTGAATGGATACCCTTCCCGGCAATGCTGAACATCTTTGTCCCCCTGCTTTGTTTTGTTCCGATCGATTTAAACCATGATGGACCATTTTCAAGGATGGACGGGATATTCGCCAGGGTCTCCACATTATTCACAACAGTCGGATGACCGAACAATCCCTTTTCAGCAGGGAAGGGAGGTTTTGCCTGGGGGATTCCCCTTCGACCTTCAAGGTTGGCGATCAATGCAGTTTCTTCACCGCATACAAACGCCCCTGCTCCCTGGCGCAGGTGAATATTCAGGTTGAAGCCGCTTCCGAAGATGTTTTCGCCTGTGAAACCATATTCCTTTGCCTGCTTCAGGGCATTTTCAAGGATCCGGATGGGTTCCTCATAATCAGACTTTAAATAGATATACGCGTTATTGGCGCCGATTGCATAAGCGGCAATAGCAATGCCCTCCAGGATGCGGTGAGGATCCCCTTCGATGAGGGCCCTGTTCATGAAGGCCCCGGGATCGCTTTCGTCAGCATTGCAAATGAGGTATTTTTGATCGCTCCCGGTTCCGTGGGCTACAACCCATTTTTTTCCTGTCAGGAATCCGCCACCCCCGCGGCCACGCAATTCACTTTGTTCAACTATGTCACATACTTTATCTGCGGTGTAGTTCAACACTGTCTTGTACAGGGATCTGTAACCGCCAAATGCAAGGTAGTCATCAATTGAATGTGGCGAAATGACACCGGAATTCCGAAGAACAATTTTATGCTGGTTGGCGAAAAATGGATGCTGATCAATATAAGGAATGTTTGACCAATCTTCGTGCGTGGCGTGTTTGTATTGTCCCAGTGCCATTTCAGGAACAAGCGAATGGTGAAAAACTGAGTTTAAGAGGTCTTCAACTCTTTCTTCGGTTGCATGGTGAAATGAAATCCGTGACTTGCCAGGCAACTGAACATCGAGCAAAGGTTCAGCCGAACACAAACCCAGGCAGCCAACCTTTACAACTTCAGCATCCAGATTGTTGGTTTTCAAAAATTTATAAACGGCTTCAAGGGTCTTGCCGGCACCAGCAATCATTCCGCAGGTACCCATTCCAATGTATATAACCGGACGGGTCACTTTTTCTCTCCTGCAAATGGCAAGTTTATCGGCAGTGGTTTTATCAAAGATGTTGGAATATGCTTTCAGGATCTTTTCGACCAGAAATTCTTTGTTTTCATTTGAATCCGATGTGGTCATCTTATTCTGTTTTATCTTTGAGAGAACGGATGATTTGCGTTAATTCATCAGGCGAAACATGGTGGTAATACAAGTCGTTAATCCGTATCACCGGCGCTGATTCACAGGCTCCCATGCAATTCGAAATTTCAAGGCTGAACTTACGGTCACGGCTTGTACTCCCGGCCTTGACTTTGAGCTGCTTTTCAAGTTCGGCCAGGTAATTTGATGAACCAAACAGGTGGCAGGCCGTACCCCTGCATATCCGGATATGAAACTGACCCAGCGGTTTAAACCGGAAATGATCATAAAATGCAGCAACGGCGAAAACTTTGTTGGTAGGTACTTTAAGATACCTTCCAACCTCATCCAACAACACTTCAGGAAGATATCCCTGCTCTTTCTGGATATCCTGTAAAATAGGAATCAATGCATCCTTCCTGTTTGATGGATATTTGGTCAGTATATGCTCCAGCGGTTCTTTCATGATTAAAATAATATTGGATAACTGCCTTACAAAAATAACATATAAAAATGAACATTAAAAAATTTTATTGTGAAATATTTATCAATGTGAATAATTAAACAAATATTATTAACCTCTTTTTGTGATAAATAATTTATTTTTTGCTCTTTTATGCCGACAGATATGCTTAACTTTGACCATCAGAACCACTTTATGACATCAGACCCCCTTTTTACAATATCCCACGAGTTATGCATTAAATGTTATTCTTGCGTTAGGATTTGCCCCGTAAAGGCTATCCGGGTGGACGTCAGTTCTGAACTACCCTCAATCATCCCGAATCGTTGTATAGGCTGCGGAAGTTGTTACAGGACTTGTGCGCCTCATGCCATAACATACCGGAGTTCCATTGAAAATACGAAGGCATTGTTATCCTCCGGCGACAAAGTAGCCGCAATCTGCGATCCTACCATCTCGGGTGAATTCCATGACATAACAGACTACAGGAAATTCATTGAGATGATCAAACAGCTTGGGTTTACCTATGTCAGCGAAGCCTCTTTCGGGGTTGACCTGGTCGCCATGAAATACAAGGAGCTCTTTGAAAACTTCAGGGGGAAGTATTACATCACGGCAAATTGCCCATCGGTAGTCTCCTTCATCGAGAAATACAACCCAGAGTTGATCATTAACCTTGCACCCATTGTATCTCCGATGGTTGCCACCGCAAAAATAATCCGACAGAAGTACGGAGAGAAGGTCAGGATTGTTTTCATTGGCCCGTGCATCGCCACCAAAGATGAGGCGTTGAAATTTGAAGGCGACGCAACAATTGATGCTGTTCTGACCTTTGTTGAACTCAGGCAGCTGTTTAATGATTTTAATATCCGGGAGAGCCAGGTGGAGTTTTCAGAGTTTGATCCTCCCCTGGGTTACAAAGGCTCACTCTATCCGATAAGCAACGGGCTTCTCCAGGCAGGTGAGATCAGTGAGGACCTGCTTACGGGGAGCGTAATTACGACCGAAGGCCGGAATAACATGTTAGATGCTGTGAAGGAGTTTGATTCAAGAATTGAACTGATCAAGCGAAACTTCAATGTGTTTTATGACGAAGGATGCCTGATGGGACCGGGAACATCACCCGGAGGTGAGAAATTTTTACGAAGGACACTGGTAACAGAGTATGTCGATAAACGGCTGGTAAAATTCGACAAATCGGTTTGGGATGAGGAAATGGCACTGTTTGCAACACTTGATCTCTCGAGGCAGTTTTTTCCTGATGACCAGCGTTTGCCGGTTCCTGATGATGATAAAATTGCCGAAGTATTGAAAATGATTGACCGCGAGGGTCAAATGTACAATGAGGTTGGTTGTGAATCCTGTGGATATGCAAATTGCCGGGAATTGGCCATTGCCATTTCCCAGGGCCTTGCAACAACCGAAATGTGTCATGTGTTCAGCGGTCATAACAGGCAGGAATACATCCAGACACTCCGTGCCACCAACGAGAGCCTGGCAAAAACAAAAACAGCATTGGCCGAGTCGGAAGAGAAGGCAAAACATGAGCAGGAGGCCCAGAAAGAATCAGCCGATATTATTTCCACCATGCTCCAGAAACTGATTTCAGGCGTTGTGATCGTGGATGAAGATCTGAAGATATATCAGTCTAACAAAGCTTTTATACGGATAGTCGGGGAGGAGGCCGCCATGATTGATGAAGTGATTCCCGGATTGGTTGGCGCTGACCTTAAATCATTGCTCCCGGTTCATTTCTACAAGATGTTCTCCTATGTGTTGTCATCAGATGAACCAATTGAAAACAAGGACGTTCAGTTTGGCGATATCAAATTAGGCGTTTCCATTTTCTCCATCCGTAGTCATAAATATGTCGGAGGAATATTACGCGACATGTATGTTCCGGAACTGAGGAAGGAACAAATTGTCAACCGCCTTTCTGAAGTCATTGATGAAAACTTCGACATGGTTCAGAAAATAGCCTATCTGTTGGGAGAGGGAGCCGCAAAATCGGAACAGATGCTCAATTCGGTGATCGATACCTATAAAAACCCGGGGAAGAAGACGTGACACGGAACACGTGACGCGTGACAATTCTATTCTTATTCAGTGGACGAAAAATTTTACATCGAGGTTAACTGTCAGCAAAAATGCCATGGCGAAGCCCGGGTTTGCGGTGATGTGTTCATATCCCGCAGGATCAAGGAGGAGGGCCGGATTATCGTTGTATTGTCCGACGGGATGGGCCATGGAATTAAGGCCAACATGCTGGGAACGCTTACGGCCACGCTCGCCGTAAATTTCACACAGGAGCATAAAAGCGTACAGAAAATTACTGAGATCATCATGAAAACACTGCCGGTCGACAGCATGAAGAAGATGAATTATTCGACCTTTACCATCGTTGAAATTGATGTAGACGGAGAGGTGCGCATCCTGGAATATGAAAATCCGAAGACACTCATTTTACGGGGATCAAAACTATATGAACCGGAGTGGAATTGCGTGGTGCTTGAAGGTGAAAAAAATGTCGGTCGGGAGGTACTTACCACTACATTTAAACCACAAAAGGAGGACAGGATCGTATTTTGTTCCGACGGGGTCACCCAGTCAGGCCTTGGAAGTGAGCGGCTGCTGATGGGGTGGGGGGCCGAAAACCTTCAAAAGTTTGTTGAAGACTCCATCAGGGACGAGCAGGACATCTCGGCGGTCAAATTGGGAACAAGGGTTGTTAACAAGGCCAATCAGAATGATAATTTTCATCCGCTGGATGATATAAGTTGCGGGGTCATTTATTTCAGGGAACCACGCAAACTGATGATATTTTCCGGTCCTCCCCAGGATCCTGCGGTCGATGCCATGTTCACCGGACTTTTAAAACAGTTTGAAGGGAAGAAGATCATTTGCGGGGCTACTACGGCCGATATGGTTGCCCGGGAATGGAGCGAAGAGATCATCGATTCCAAAGTGAGGTATGATATGGAATTACCGCCGGTTTCGCACATGAACGGGGTTGAGCTGATTACCGAAGGAATCCTGACCCTGAGTAAAGTCAGCGAACTGCTCAAGAAATACAACAACAACTATATGCTTGGCAAAGGGCCGGCCGACGAAATCATAAGATTCCTGATTGAAAGTGATGAGATTCATTTCCTGGTTGGAACAAACATCAACACAGCCCACCAGGATCCCACCATGCCGGTTGAACTGGAACTACGCCGTACGGTCGTTCACCGGATCACCCGCACCCTCGAGGAGAAGTTCCTGAAAGAGGTGACCATGAAGTTTTTCTGATCCAGGCGCTTAGAAAAAAAGCCTGCCGGATCTTCATCCAACAGGCTCTGCAACCTAGTATTAACCAAAAAACATAAGCTGCTAATTGTTGTATTCAGCAACAATATCTTTCACTCCGTCGGGAGAAACACGGCCATAAACTTTTTCGCCGACCAGCACAACCGGCGCAAGTCCGCAGGCTCCCACGCAACGCAGACAACTCAGTGAAAATTTTCCATCAGCGGTTGTTTCGCCAACCTGGATTTTCAGAACGCGTCTGAACTCCTCCAGCACCTTTTCTGCACCCCTTACATAGCAAGCTGTTCCCAGGCAAATTGAAATGGGATGCTGGCCTTTCGGAGTCATCGTGAAAAAAGAATAGAAGGTCACCACACCATAAACATGGGCTACCGATACGTTTAATTCCTTTGCAATTACCTCCTGCAATTCAGCAGGAAGATAACCGAAAATGCTCTGGGCTTTATGCAAAACATTGATAAGCTCGCCTTTGTCATTGTTGAAAGATTTGCAAACCTCCTTAAGCTCCTGCAACTTCCTTTCCGATAATTTTATCTTGGCCATATGAAAAAGTTAAAAGTCAAAAACGTCATTGGGCATTAGGCATTAGCCATTAGGCATTGGGCATTGGGCATTAGGCATTAGGCACTTGTCATTCGTCATTCGTCATTCGTCACTCGTTTTCTATTCCTCCACATAGGTAGCGGCACTTTTGTCAAAGTAATGGGTATGCAGCAGGTGGTGTGATTTTTCTCCCAGCGGTTTACCTAAAAATTCTTTATAAAGTTCAATGATAAACGGATTCTCGTGTGATTTCCGGATCGGTTTACCTGCATCTTCGCGGTAAATAGCTGCAGCACGTTGTTTAATGATCTCTGAATCACCATGATGGAACGGCTGTCCACCCCCGCCGATGCAACCTCCCGGGCATGCCATGATTTCGATGGCGTGGAACTGGCTTTTACCGGCCCGAACATCTTCGAGGAGTTTTCGTGCGTTGCCTAATCCATGAGCGATTCCGATATTAATGGGTAAACCATTAAAATCAAGGGTTGCATGCCGGATGTTTTCCAGTCCGCGTAATTCGTTGAACTCCACATGTTCAAGTTTCTTGCCGGTATACAGTTCATAAGCTGTACGGCAGGCTGCTTCAATAACGCCACCTGTATTCCCGAAGATCACGGCAGCACCGGTTGAAGCCCCCAGCGGATTGTCGAATTCCTCATCCGGAAGGCTGTTGAAATCAATATTGGCCAGTTTGATCAGATGGGCAAGTTCGCGTGTTGACAGGGAGAAATTTACATCGGGATCCCCGTTTACCTTAAACTCATCCCGCTGGCACTCGTATTTCTTCGCAAGGCATGGCATGATCGAAACCACGATCATGTTTTTGCGTTCGATCCCCAGTTTCTTTCCGAAATATTCCTTCGCGATCGGGCCGAACATTTGCTGGGGCGATTTTGCTGTGGAGGGAACATCCATCAGGTCGGGGAAATTGTGCTCAAAGAAGTTTACCCATCCCGGGCAACAGGATGTGAGGATGGGTAGTTTTACACTTTGATCACCCTTGAGGTAACGGGTAAGGCGGTCGAGTAATTCGCTTCCTTCTTCCATGATAGTCAGGTCGGCAGCAAAATCGGTGTCGAACACGTAGTCAAAACCTAGTCGTCTGAGTGCTGCGACCATCTTACCCGTTACAAGAGTGCCTGGCGCAAGGCCAAATTCTTCGCCAAGTGCGGCGCGGACGGCAGGTGCTGTTTGAACAACAACTGTTTTCGTAGGATCAGCGAGTGAATTAATCACGTTGCGCGAGTGGTCAACTTCGGTCAGGGCACCGGTAGGACAAACAGATACACATTGTCCACAGTAAGTACAGGGAGATTTCTCGAGATTCATTTCGAATGCCGGAGCTACCACTGCCATAAACCCTCTGTTGACGGCAGAAAGCGCACCTACCGTCTGAACTTCATTACACATCATTTCGCACCGCCGGCACATGATGCATTTGTCAACATCCCTGATGATCGCAGGCGACGTATCCTTGCGATAAGTCGATTGCGCTCCCTGAAAGGGTAATTCGCGTACGCCAAGTTGCTGTGCCATGGTCTGGAGCTCACAATAGCCCGATTTGGCACAGGTCAGACATTCGGCAGGATGATCGGAGAGAATTAACTCCAGAACAGTACGGCGCGCGTTCAATACCCTTATTGAGTGGGTGTTAATAACCATATCCTTTGCTACATTGGTAGAACAAGCAGGAGCGAGATTTCGCCGCCCGACAACTTCAACCACACAAATGCGGCATCCGCCCGGGCGGTTTTCAATGTTCATGTCTTTGAGTTGAAAGTAGCAAAGGGTAGGTATATCGATGCCAATTGTCTTGGCTGCTTTTAAAATCGTTGTATCTTTTTCGACCTCGACAGGTTTTCCGTCAATGGTCAGTTTTACCATTTCCATGTAATCCTCCTGGTTAATTTATAAAAATCGCATTGAACTTACATTTCTCCATACAGGCGCCGCATTTAATGCACTTTTCCTGGTCAATCACATGTGCCTGCTTCCGTTCTCCGGCAATGGCATCGACAGGACAATTCCTGGCACACAGCGTACATCCAATACAGTTTTCAGCAATGATGATGTATTGCATCAATGACTTGCAACTTCCGGCCCGGCATTTTTTATCGCCTACATGTTCGAGGTATTCATGGTAAAAATTATCCATGGAGGAGAGAACCGGGTTAGGGGAGGTCTGTCCGAGCCCGCAAAGCGAAGTGTCTTTGATCACATGACTCAGATTGCGTAATTTATCGAGATCATCCATGACAGCATGACCCTGGGTTACCTTTTCAAGCATTTCATACAACCGCTTGTTCCCGATCCTGCATGGAGAGCATTTGCCGCAGGATTCTTCAACCGTAAATTCGAGGTAGAATTTAGCCATGGCAACCATGCAGTCATCCTCGTCCATTACGATCATACCGCCTGATCCCATCATAGAACCGGCAGCAATGAGGTTGTCGTAATCAATGGGGGTGTCAAGGTCCTTCTCCGTAAGCATCCCCCCGGATGGTCCTCCGGTTTGAACGGCTTTGAATTTCCGGTCGTTTTTAATCCCGCCGCCGATCTCAAAGATGATCTCGCGGAGGGTAATACCCATGGGAACTTCGATAAGCCCGACATTGTTAATTTTGCCGGCGAGTGCGAAAACTTTTGTTCCTTTTGATTTTTCAGTACCGATGCTTGAATACCAGTCCGAACCCTTCAGGATTATGGCGGGAATGTTGGCATAGGTCTCAACATTGTTCACGTTGGTCGGCTTGCCAAGGAAACCTGATTCGGATGGGAACGGTGGCTTGACCGTCGGTTCGCCGCGCAATCCCTCCATCGAGTGGATCAGGGCCGTCTCCTCGCCGCAAACAAAAGCACCGGCACCATACCGGATTTCAATGTCGAAGTTGAAACCTGTCCCTAAAATATCCTGACCAAGCAATCCGCACTCCCTGGCCTGTTTCATGGCGATTTTCAATCGTTCTACCGCCAGCGGATATTCAGCGCGGATATAGATGACTCCTTTGTCAGCGCCTGTGCAATAACCATTGATGGCCATGGCTTCAAGCACGGTATGTGGGTCGCCTTCAAGAACCGAGCGGTCCATAAAGGCCCCCGGGTCGCCTTCATCGGCGTTGCAAACAACATATTTCTGGTCGGCCTTCACAGCACGTGTGATTTCCCATTTTAATCCGGTGGGGAATCCACCGCCACCCCGGCCCCGAAGTCCCGATTTCTTCATGATTTCAATGGTGGCTTCAGGTGTGAGTTCAGTAAGTACTTTACCCAGCGCCTGGTATCCATTCCTGGCGATATATTCTTCGATATTTTCCGGGTTGATGACCCCACAATTCCGTAAAGCAATCCGGATCTGTTTTTTGTGAAGACCCGTGTTATTGGATTTACTTGGGTTTTCTTTTGAATCAGTACCCTGGTATAAAAGCCGGTTTACCTTTTTCCCTTTGATAATATGTTCTTCGATTATTTCAGCACAATCCTCCGGTTTCACCTGGATGTAAAAAGTATTGTCAGGCATCATTTTCACTAGGGGGCCCTTGTCACAAAATCCAAAACAGCCGGTTTTAATCACCTGAACCTCAGCATCCAGTCCCTTTATTTTTAGCAGATCCTGAAAATTCTTCAGGATATCTTCGCTATTTGAAGCATGACAACTGGTCCCGCCGCAAATAAGCATATGATATTTAATTTTTGCCATTTGATTATTTCCGCTTTTATTTATTATCAATGGTTTCATAATTTACCGGGATGATCCCATCAACCAGTTCGTTGTTCAGAACGTATTTGTCGATGATCCTGATCGCTTTCTTTACATCGACATATCCAAAGGTGATCGGTTCGTTCCCGGGTTTTGTGATCTCAATGGTGGGTTCCGCATAGCAATAGCCCATGCAGCCGGTCTGTATAACCGATGCATTGATGTTGCGTTTGGCAAATTCCTCAGTGAATACCTCCATCACCTCTCTTGCTCCCGAGGCGATCCCACAGGTGGCCATGGCCACCTTAACCAGGATCTGTGAACCGGAGCCTGCACTCTGATCTTGCAAATCTGCTTTGGCCTGAAGTGACTCCTGCATTTTCTTTAAATCGGCCAATGATTTAATTTTTTCCATAATTTTATTTATTGTGTCAGGAGGTTGGTGATTTCCTGATTCAGGCAGTAATTTCTCCAATCGCCTCTCCCTGAAAAATATCTTTCCCTGCAAAATTAATAAATCTCATTGTTATATTATTAACCTTGTTAAAAAATTAACAATTTAATTTAAAACTTATATAATTCTGGTACTGCTGACAGGAATAACCATAAACTGTCAGAAGATTAATTTGACAGGATCAGCCTGAACCCGTTGCCGTGGATATTGGCAATCTCGACGGCAGGATCTGCTTTCAGGCATTTACGCAGGCGGGCAATGAATACATCCATGCTGCGTCCATTGAAGTAATTATCGGCTCCCCAGATTTTCTCCAGTGCATCTTTGCGCAAAAGGATCCCGTCTTTGGCAGAACACAGCATTTTCAGCAGGTTTGCCTCCTTGGGTGAGAGTTGGGTCGTCAGTTTATCGTGCGACAGGGTTCGCAGGTTGTAATTGAATAAAAGTTTCCCGACCATCATCTCGTTTACCTCAGGTTCGTTTTCATTACGCTGGAGATTTCGTTTCAGGATTGCATGCAGTTTAAACAGGAGGACCTCAGAGTCAAACGGTTTGGTAATATAATCATCGGCCCCCGTTCTGAATCCCTCCAGCATGTCCTCTTTCAAAGATTTAGCGGTTAGAAATATGAATGGAACATTGCTGTTTGATTTTTTAATTTCCTTTGCCAGGGTGAATCCATCCATTTCAGGCATCATCACATCCAGGATGCATATATCAAACAACTCGGTTTTAAAGGCAGACAATCCCTGTTTCCCATCGGCTTTTAAAACTACTTCAAAGTCATTTAACTCCAGATAGGACTTCATGATTGATCCAAAGTTCGGATCGTCCTCAACCAGCAATATCTTTATTTTCTGATTCATAGCGGCCTCCTGTTCAAATATTCTGTTAACCTAGTTCCTCATCCTGCTCGTTCACACCGGGCAGGCTGATTTCAAACCTGCTCCCTTTTCCCAGTTCACTTTGAATGGAAATATCTCCATGGTGGGCAAGGACAATGGCTTTGACATAGCTGAGTCCCAGACCAAATCCTTTGATGTTATGGATGTTTCCCGAGGTCACCCTGAAAAACTTGTCAAACACCCTGCGTTGGGCATCGTGGCTCATGCCCATTCCCCGATCCTGCACTCCGAAGTAATATTTACCCGAACGGTTGAATGAGAATACTTCAATTTCCGGTTTTATGATGGAATATTTATTCGCGTTATCCAACAGGTTGAGCAGAACGTTCCGAATATGATCCTCATCGACTTCAGCCAGGGCATGTTCGGCATCGAGTCGGGTCGAAATCGCCCCTTCGCGTTTTTCTATCTGCAGACGGTAATGTGATACAACTTTTTCAATCAGGTCGTTCATGTCAACAATGTCGGGCCGAAGATTAAATTCACGGCTGTCGAGCAAAGCCATTTGCAATACCTGCTCCACACGTGTATTCATCCGGTTATTCTCTTCCTTGATGATCCTTGTAAAATTTTTGATGGTTTCCGGTTCTGAAATGACCCGGGGATTGGTTATGGAATCGGCTGCAATGGAGATGGTGGCAATGGGCGTTTTAAATTCATGGGTCATGTTGTTGATGAAGTCTGTCTTGATGTCCGATATTTTCTTTTGCCTGATCATGACGACAATACTGGCCCCTGATGAAAGGATGATGATCAGGGTGAACAGGATTGACCCAACCAAAAGCAGGGACAGAGACTTCAGTACATGGGTTTTTTGTCCCTGGAAATGAACGAGAAGCAGGTCTGGTTTGTGAAACAGGTCATTCGGAAAGAGGGACACCCTGTGTTCTGTTTGTTCATAATCACTTGTAAACCCCGACGACCTGATCGGGATATGGTTGGTATCATTGGATGGGGAGAAAACAGCAAATTCGAACGGAAGGTTTATCCCTTTATCTGTAAATGACTTACTGAGCGTTGCCTGGAGGCTTTTTTTATTGATCCTTTGCTGAATTGGAGCAGGTTGGGTTTCAATCGAAATGGCCATCTGTTTTATAAAATCACGGATCTTCTTTGCTTTGTTGTCAAGCTTTTGGATATTGTCATCCCTGAATTGTTTTCTGTTCCTGTTAACCTGTTTGGGCATTCGCTGCGGCCTGATGGTATTGATTTGGGGTATCAGGTACCTGACCGTGGGGGATCCGTTGCTGCCAGGAGATTCTATAATTATCTGACCTTGCTGGACGTTTTCACCTTCGGGTTGCAGATCCATAGGTTGCCAACCCGGCTCAGATATGTTTGTCTCCATCAGGGAATCGATTCTTCCAATCTGATCATTCCATTCAAAATTGAATTCATCTGTATCGGGGGGAGTCATCTCCTGGAAAAACTGCTCCATTTTTACGGTTACAGAATCAAAACCTTCCTGGACAGGAACCACGTTGTACTGATAGGAATAGTGAATTACTCCGGCCGGGGGAAGGTGGCGAAGGTAGGGAGGAGGGGGAGGGGGGCGCTGAGGGGCCCTCTTTGTAACCGGCATTTCATTCAGCGCCATCAGCGAATCAAGTCTCTCCTTAATGGCCTGTGTCGTATCCCTGGCAAATGCCTTTACAATCCGCATGATGCTGTCTCCTTCAAAATTCCTGCTGATAAAGTACATGTTTTCCCGGGTCTCAATTTTATTGACCACACTCCCCAGCGCATCATTTACGCTGCGTTCAAACTGCGACTCTTTCACCTGGAAAGCATTCCTTATCCAGAAGAATTGTACGATGATAATCCCGAGCAGCGAGATGCAGATACTTACGATGAGGATGTACAATGTCCTTTTGTTCATGTTGCAAAAATAAGGAAAGGAAAAGGCCAATGATCAAGATTAACTATTCATTAACCAACTTTAACGTTTTATTAACATTTTCAGCCACTTACTCATCATAGATTTGCATCCGACAACCTAACAACGGAGGAGACCATGAAGATCAATTTATTCAAATTTAAAATTGCCTGTACATTCGGAGCAATTGCCATCCTTGCGATTTTCATCACGAGGCCCGTATATTCGCAGGAAACTGCTAAAAAAGAATCATCTGAAAAAATTGTACTAAAAATTATCAGGGATGACAATGGTAAAACCACGGTGATTGACACAATCATGGAAATGCCTGATTCAACCATGATGGATTCTCTCCATAAAGAAATAGACAAGGTGATCGTTATCGGGAAGGGTGGAAAGCATGCCCGGATCAGGATGCACCCAATGCCGGAAGGATTCAATTATGACTTTGAGATGCCGTCGCTACCTGAGTGCCCGGCGCTTGAAGACCTGGATGAAATTGAGTGGGAAGGAATGGTTCCGGGGCAAAACATGGAGAATTGCTTTTGGCAGCAAAGATGTCCGGAACAGGAGCGGAGAGTCATACGATCGGGTGGTGACGGTGAGTCATTGAATGATGTTCTGGGAGATATCCCCATGGATCGGGTGGTAAGTTATTCGATCAAAGAACGTAAAGGCGGCAAGCGGATCATCATTGATCTGAAAGATGCCCCCATGTTTGAAAGGCATGAAAATGTCATTATCATACGGGACCCTGGCAGAGCATCCCGCAACAGGAACCATTCAAGCCGCCAGGTCAGGGTGTATGTGAATGATGATCAAGATGTAAAACCGGATAAGTTAGTGGAATCACCTGAAAAGGCTTCAACTCCGAAGCCAGCAACCGTTTCGCCTGACAATAAAACAACCAAGAAACCCAAGATCTGAATTCCGTGGGATTAATTTACGCCCGCGAGAAGGACTAAAAATAAATCATACCCGTTCTTTATACATACATTTGTTAGTAATGTGCGCTAAACTGCCGGCTGATTACCGGCAGTTTTTTTTTGAAAAAAAAAAGGCCACCATCCGGGCAGCCTTTTGAGGGTAGTTGTGTATTAGTATCTCTTTCGAGGCGTGTAGTGCGTGTGTAGTAATTCATGGGACTTATGACCCAGTGGTTGTTCGAGGAATTCTTTGTAGATTTCAGCAATTTCCGGGTTTTCATGAGATTTACGGATCGGCATTCCCATATCTTCTTCGTAAATAGCTAATTTACGTTTTGTTCTGATCTCTTTATTGGTAGGGATCGGCTGTCCGCCACCACCCAGGCAACCGCCCGGGCAGGCCATCACTTCGATGAAGTGATAGTTGGCTTTACCATCCCTTACATTTTGCATCAATTCTTTCGCATGGGCTAATCCATTTGCAACTGCGCATTTCAATTCGACACCTTCCAGGAAACTCCATTCAGGTTTTACATGGTCAATTTTAATGGATGCTTCACGAACTTCGTCTTCTGTTCCACGCACCGCAACGATATTCAATCCATCGAAAGGAACCGGGCGCCCGGTCACGATTTCATAAGCAGTACGGAGTGCAGCTTCCATCACGCCGCCGGTCGATCCGAAGATGACGGCCGCACCGGTGGATGTTCCCATGAAGCTGTCAAATTTTTCTTCGGGAAGGGCTTCGAAGTCCAAACCAGCCTGTTTGATCATGATTCCAAGTTCGCGGGTTGTCAGCACATAATCAACATCCTTGTAGCCGCTTGACCTCATTTCAGGGCGGTTGGCTTCGAACTTCTTGGCAGTGCAGGGCATGATGGAAACCGAAACAATGTTTTTGGGATCAATCTTCCGTTTCTGGGCATAAAATGTTTTTGCCAGCGCCCCGAACATCTGTTGCGGAGATTTACAGGTTGAAAGATTGGGGAGATATTCAGGAAAAGTATGTTCAATAAATTTAATCCATCCCGGTGAACAGGAGGTAGCCATTGGCAGCGAAACGGTTGGATCTTTGTCAACCAGCGCTCTCTTCAAACGCGTGAGAAGTTCATGACCCTCTTCAATAATGGTAAGGTCGGCAGTGAAATCCGTATCCAGCACCGAGTTGAAGCCCAGGCGCCTGAGGGCAGCCACCATTTTACCTGTAACGATTTTTCCTGTAGCCATGCCAAGCGATTCACCGAGTGCAACACGGACTGCGGGGGCTGTTTGAACAACCACATGCTTGGTGGGATCATAAATAGCATCCCATACCTGGTCGATGTAGTTTTTCTCAATCAGAGCTCCTGTCGGGCAACGGTTAACACATTGACCGCAATTGGTGCATACCACCTCAAACAATGAATGTTCAAAAAAGGTGGAGATTTTCATTTTATTGCCTTTATAAGCCACACCCAATGCGCTTACACTCTGAAGTTCCTCGCAGGTGCGAACGCAACGCTGGCAACGGATACAGCGACTGTCATCTTTAACGATGGCTGTATTGAACATGTCGATGGTGTACTTTTTATCGGGGACCAGGTCGAGAAAGAGGTGGTCGCCGGTTAGCATTTGTGAAGCGAGCCCCTGGAGTTCGCAATTGCCGTTCTTATAACACTTGGTGCAATCGGCATTGTGCTCGGAGAGCAGCAGTTCAACAATATGCTTGCGGGCCATACGGACCTTCATGCTGTTGGTGTGGATCACCATGCCTTCAGAAGCAGGTGTTGCACAGGCGGCAGGAAGGTTCCTGACTTTTTCCTGCTCAACAACGCAAACGCGGCAATTGCCTGCAACACAGAGGTCCTCGTGATAGCAAAGCGTGGGAATGTGAATATTCAGGTTGCGGGCTGCTTCAAGGATGGTGGTGCCTTCATCAACGGTAACACTGATACCATCTATCGTGAGATTTATTTTTTTAGCCATAACTCGTTGTTCTGTTTTCTTGTTAATACTGAATTAGTAGATCATCTCTTCCTTGAAGTTGTTGACAATAGAGGAGAATGAATTGGCTACGGATTGACCCAGCCCGCATTTTGCTGTGATTTTCATGCTTTCACTCAGTTTCATGAGCTGGTCAAGATAGGCGGCTTTTTTATCACCTTTTTTAACAGCCACAATTCCTTTCAGCAATTGCTGGCAACCAACACGGCAGGGGGTGCATTGACCGCAGGATTCCTCTTCAAAGAATTCGAGATAATTATGCAGTACATTATACATAGAGCGCGAACTGTTGAAAATCATCATGGAGCCTCCGGTTGGAACACCTTCGAATCCAATAACAGTATCCTTGAATTTTTTACGTGGTACGCAGAATCCTGAAGCGCCTCCAACCTGGACTGCTTTGGTATCGCCATCACCGAATTCATCGACAAAACGATCGAGTGGCATTCCGAGTTCAAGTTCATAAATGCCCGGGATCGGGGTATCGCCTGATACCGAGAAAACCTTTGAACCGCGTGAGTCGGTAGTGCCGAGCTTTTTATACTGATCGGGACCCAGTCGCATGATCATGAGGACATTCACGAAGGTTTCCACATTATTAATCACTGTGGGCTTCTTCAAATAGCCACTTGTGGTAGGATAGGGAGGTTTGTTGCGTGGTTCACCACGTCCGCCTTCCATGGATTCGAACAGGGCACTCTCTTCGCCGCAGATGTAAGCACCCGATCCCATCCTGATTTCAATGGTGAAATCAAAGCCAAGTTGTTTGGCATGTTCGTGGTACGACTCCAGTTCTCTCATTAATTCGGGAACCATGAATTTATATTCTCCCCGAAGGTACATGTAGCCTTTTTTTGCGCCAATCACTTTGCCGCAAATAGCCATGCCTGAGAAAACTTTCCGGGGAACGCGGTACAGGATCTCCCTGTCTTTAAATGTGCCAGGTTCGCCTTCATCAGCATTACAGACAACATACTTCTCATCGCTGGGTGCTTCAGCAGTGAATTTCCATTTCATGGCTGTCGGGAAACCGGCGCCACCACGGCCACGAAGGCCTGACTCTAATATATCATTCAGGATTTCTTCGTTATTCCGTTGCAAAGTGCTGGCTAGAACCTTATATTTTTCGTTGGAATATTCCCCGAAGATTAAGTCAACTCTTTTAAGGGTTTGTTCTGACATGACTGTTTCTCCTATTTTCTAAATATGTTATTTACTGGTGTATTCACTGATGATATCATGCACCTTTTCGGTGGTAAGTCCACTGAAGGGAGTGTCGTTGATCAACATGGCCGGCCCTTCATGACACCATCCCAGACAGTTGGTTTCAAGGAGGGTGAATTTTTTATTCGGTGTGGTTTCTCCGACTTTGATCTTCAACATATCCTCCAGGGTTTGAATGATGGTCTTTTTGCCATGCATATCACAGGTTATCGTTTTGCAAACCCGGATAACATACTTGCCCCTGGGCTCAGTATCAAGAAATGAATAAAATGTGGCTGTGCCGAATACCTGTGCTGCGGAAAGATCAAGTTCCTTGGCGATATCGGTCATGCAGGTATCTGACAGAAAATTGTTTTTTGCTACAACCCCTTGAAGAATTGGAAGCAAACTGGTCTTATCACGGCCATATTTGTCAGCTAATTCCTGGATCAATGATTTGCAATCAGTCATAATATATTTTTTAAATGGTTAATACATAGCGTTATATGAACTATAAATTATCAATTGTGAAAGTATTAACAGATTTACGTGCAAATGTACCAAATAACTTTGTTATTAATTTCACAGATAAATCGAATTTTTTTACTTTTTATTAATTTATATGTAGTCTAAATTGTTTTTATCGCCTTCAATGTTATGAATGAAGTTATAACAGCATTCATCAATTTCTTACTTTTGCGATTTCCAGAGGATGAAAATGCCCCGTTTCAGATACTTCCTGCGAATTGCATACGATGGCACCCGTTTTCACGGGTGGCAGCGGCAGCCCAATGCCATAACCATTCAGCAAACACTTGAAGAGGCGTTATCGATGATGTTGAGGTCCCCTGTTCTTCTCACAGGTGCAGGACGCACAGATACCGGGGTTCACGCCAATGAATTTTTCGCACACTTTGATTACAATGAACCATTGACAAAAGCCCAGGGTGAGAAACTGGTTTTTAGGCTTAACGGCTACCTGGGGGGTGAGATCGTTCTTTTTGAGATCATACCGGTGACTGAGGATGCTCATGCCCGTTTCAGTGCGGTTTCACGGACCTATCGTTATTGCATCTCCAGGGTCCAGAGTCCTTTTCGCCGGGATTTTACGCATTATCTTTATGGCGATATCAACGATGAACTCATGAATGAGGGAGCCGGGGTGATCAGGAGTTATCGTGATTTTACCTCCTTTTCGAAAGTGGATACGGATACAAAAACAAATATTTGTTTGATCAGCCATGCGAAATGGGAAATGGAGGGAACGGAACTGGTCTTCACCATTACAGCCGACCGTTTCCTGAGGAATATGGTGCGGGCCATTGTCGGGACCCTGCTTGCGATGGGAACAGGTAAGCTTTCGTTGAACGAACTGAAGATCATCATCGAAAGCAAAGACCGGTCAAATGCCGGAGATTCTGTTCCTGCCAAAGGACTGGTTTTGCACAGGATTATTTATCCGGAAGAAATCTTCCTGACCCCCCAGGGGCAGGCATACTGAAAAACAATCGTGAAATTCCCCGGGCTACCCACTGAAATTAATGCGGAATGCCATCATTTGGACACTTTGTCGCCAAATAACTTTTGCGCTGCTGCCACTATATCTCGGGCGGTGAGTCCGAATTTTTCCATCAGCTGATGAGGGTCTCCCGATTCACCGAATTGGTCGGGCATACCGATAAAAGCCATAGGGACAGGGTAATTCTGAACCACAACCTCTGCCACAGCACTTCCCAGCCCCGTATTTACCTGATGTTCTTCTGCCGTGACGATGGCCTTCGTTTCGTGAGCCGCCCTGATAATGGCCTCCTTGTCGATGGGTTTAATGGTGTGCATGTTAATCACACGGCATCTGATTCCTCTGAACCCGAGGATTTCTGCAGCCTGGATCGCCTCCCAAACCATGTGCCCGGTGGCCATGATGGTGAGGTCATTTCCAGGCAGAAGAAGCTGTGACTTCCCGATCTCGAAACCCATGCTGTCCGAAGTAAAATCGGGCATGGCCTCCCTTCCGAAACGGAGGTAAACCGGTCCTGTGCATTGCTCGATTGCTGCCAGGGTTGCCAGCCTTGTTTGCGTGGCGTCGCAGGGGGACAGCACCGTCATGTTGGGCAGCACGCGCATCATGCCTAAATCCTCGAGCGCCTGGTGGGTAGCACCGTCGGGGCCCACCGAAACACCGGCATGAGCACCTCCGATTACCACATGAACATTGTTATAGCATACGGATACTCTGATCTGGTCGGCTGCCCTTAAGGCAGCGAAGACGCCATAGGTGGCGAACACAGGTATTTTACCTGATAAAGCCAATCCGGCTGCAACTCCGATGCAGTTTTGCTCCGCGATGCCAAGCGAAATAAACCGGTCGGGAAAAGCGTCGGCAAATAAATTACATCCAACCGAGGTGGTAATATCTGCTCCCAGACATACGACTTGCTTGTTGCGGCGTCCGGCTTCAAGCAGTCCTTCGCTGAAACCTGTTTTTGTAGCCTTATCTCCCTTATATATGAAATTATTCATGGGTGCCTTCCGGGATGGATGGATTATTGTTTTGATTCGGGGAATAGTTGCTGAAATTCAGATGATTGATCAATTGTCGGAACTTTTCCATGCCAGCGATAATCATTCTCGATGGAAGGAACTCCTTTTCCCATGATCGTTTTCGCGATGATCACTGATGGAACTCCCGGGGAATCCGCAGCATTCCTGAAAGCATTGAGAATGCTGATGAAATCGTGGCCATTGCATTCCAGGACATTCCATCCGAAACTTTTCCATTTATCGGCAAGAGGTTCAAGATGCATGACTTTCTCGGTAGGACCGTCAATCTGAAGACTGTTGCGATCAATGATGGCCGTGAGGTTGCCGAGATTGTGATGAGCTGCCGCCATGGCCGCCTCCCAAATGGACCCTTCCTGAAGTTCTCCATCTCCGTTTACACAGTAGATCCTGTGGCTGTCCTGATCCATTTTTGCAGCCAGGGCCATTCCAACAGCCACCGAAAGTCCCTGCCCCAATGAACCTGCCGATAATTCGATCCCAGGCAAACCATGGTCCCTGCCAGGATGGCCCTGGAGCCTCGTTCCCAATTTCCGTAAGGTATTCAGCTCTTCAACAGGAAAATATCCTGCATGGGCCAGGGATGCATACAATACAGGGGCGACATGGCCGATACTGAGAATTAGCCGGTCACGTCCGGGCCAGCCGGGATTGTTCGGATCGTGGTTTAATATGGAAAAATAGAGTGCAGTGAAAATGTCGGCCAATCCGAGAGATCCACCCAAATGCCCTGATTTTGATTCAGTCAGGCTGGCAATAACCGATTTACGAATCCGGGCAGCTATTTCTTCCAGACGAACAGGATCAACAGATTGCCAGGTTTGCATGGTTATCGCATATCAATGACTTCAACTCCGGGAAACTTCTTTGGTTCAAAGGTAAAATCAGCATCTGTCACCGGGGTGTCGGTCAGGTAGGTCTTGATTTTATAGGTAAAGGTATTTCCGCTTTTGTCAAACAGGGTGAAGCTTTTTACCTGTTTTTTCGCCTTGTCAATCCCCAGGATGGCTTTAGTGAAATTTTTGCTGGTGTTGGGAATCAGTTCAACCAGGGCAGTAGCCGGGTCATCGCTTTTAATCATTTTTGGTTTGTAATTCGCATTGTAGGAGGTCAGCAATTTGGACGGTGTCAGCGCATCATCTTTATTTTCGAGGGCATTGATCTGAACTTCATTTGACTCCTTGATGTAGGTCCATATTGTTTTCCCGTCACAGATCACGGTCTGACCGGCAGCCGACATTTTATACCTGTCGCCGGAAACCAGCAATGATCCTGTTTTTTCCTCGTTGATTTTCGCCTTTGCATTCTCCATGGTATAGGAAAAGTCAACCTTGATTGATTTGTATGCTTTTGCTTTTGCGCTCACTTCGTCGAGCAGGGCAGAGGCTTTGGTATCCTTTCCCTGGCTAAAACCTGCCAGGGCTGAGAAAATAAACAGTATGGCTAAAATCGTTCTTGTTTTCATCGTTTACAGTTGGATTATTTTTGTCCGAGTATGGATAGATATTCTTCCAGCGATGCGAGATCTTTGTAGCGAACCTCTCTTGCCTTGCTTCCTTCAAATGGTCCTACAATGCCGGCGCTTTCCAGCTGGTCAATGATCCGGCCGGCACGGTTGTAACCCAGCTTGAGCTTGCGCTGGATCAATGAAGTTGATCCGTGCTGATGCTGAACAACAAGCCTGGCTGCTTCACCGAAAAAATCATCTTTTTCATTTGCGTTGAACTCCTTGGTGGATGATCCGCTCTCTTCATCATAATATTCCGGCAGGGAAAATGCCTCAGGGTAACCGCGCTGGGACCCGATAAATTCCGTCAACCTATCAATTTCTGGTGTGTCGACAAAGGCACATTGAAGCCTGATCAGGTCGCTCCCGGTTGAAAGAAGCATGTCGCCCCGTCCGATGAGCTGATCGGCCCCGGATGAATCAAGGATGGTCCGCGAATCGATTTTAGAAATAACCCGGAAGGCAATCCGGGCCGGGAAGTTGGCTTTGATGGTTCCTGTAATGATGTTGACCGACGGCCTTTGCGTAGCGATAATGAGGTGGATCCCTGTGGCCCGCGCCAGCTGAGCCAAACGCGTTAACGGAGTTTCAATTTCCCGCCCGGCAGTCATTATCAGGTCTGCAAACTCATCAATTACGATCACGATGTATGGAAGGAACTGATGACCATCGTTCGGATTAAGTTTCCTGGACAAGAACTTTTCATTGTACTCCTTGATATTCCTGACCTGGGCGTCGCGTAACAGATCGTAGCGGCTGTCCATTTCGATGTTCAGTGAATTCAGCGTCCGGATTACCTTTTTGGTATCGGTGATAATGGCCTCCTCCGCATCGGGAAGTTTCGCAAGAAAATGGCGTTCGATCTTTGTATAAAGGGTTAGTTCAACCTTTTTGGGGTCTATCATTACAAATTTCACCTGTGACGGATGCTTTTTGTAAAGGAGTGAAGTGATGATGGTGTTCAGTCCGACTGATTTCCCCTGACCTGTTGCTCCGGCCATAAGCAGATGGGGCATTTTTGCAAGATCGGCAATAAAGGTTTCGTTCGAGATCGTTTTGCCGAGCACGAACGGTAATTCATAGGTGGTACTCTTGAATTTATCTGTTGCCAGTAACGATTTAATTGACACGATCTCCGGGTTTTGATTCGGAACCTCAATGCCAATGGTTCCTTTCCCGGGAATGGGGGCGATGATGCGGATTCCCATTGCAGCCAGGCTCAGGGCGATATCGTCTTCTAAATTTTTAATCCGGGAGATCCTTACGCCGGCCTCCGGTACAATTTCATACAATGTTACAGCAGGTCCGATCGTTGCCTTGATCTTGGCGATTTTTATATCGTAATTCGACAGTGTTTGTACTATCTTATCCTTATTGGCCTCCAGTTCTTCTTTCCTGACGTTGACCGAGTCGCCGCCGTAATCACTCAGTAAATCAATCGGCGGATATTTGTAATTTGCCAGGTCAAGGGTCGGATCGTAGCGGGTATCAAGTGTCTGGTGCTCGATTTTTCCAACTTCATGCGGCTCTTCGACAGGATTTTCAATCAGAAGTTCGATGTCGGAGTGGGTTTCCGGTGCAGGCTCAACGGCCGGAGGAATTTCCAGGTCGATTTCAGTCGGTTGAGGATCCATGGGCTCCTTCATGTAATTGACAGGGATAACCGGCTCCGCACCGATTTCACTTTCAGGAGTCTCAGGTTCCGGGAGATCTTCGTTTACAGAATCTGAAACGGGGATATTCTTCTGTTTTTTTGCTTTAAACCAACGGAAAGGAATGTTGAAGGCAAGAATCAAGAAACTGAGACCGGTAAAGCCAAGGAGCATGGCCAGCCCGCTGGTTCCGAGGAAATCGACCAGCCACAGGTTCATCTGAAATCCATAAACCCCTGTATACAGGTCATTCCCGGGTGCAACAAGGCCCATCACTACAGGGAGCCAGATAATGATATAGAACCCATACTCCAGCGTTTTCAGGATTGGCAGGATCCGGATATGAAAAAACTGCATCATCCCGGTATTGAAAAGGATGACAATAATGCAGTAGGAGGCAATGCCAAACCATTTTGAAAGAAAGAGATAACCCGTCAGTGCGCCGATTTTGCCCATCCAGTTTTCAACGGGCTGTTTGTTGTCGAAAAAAACGTTGAAGCTGAAATGTTTAAAAACAGAATCAGTGAAACTAAAATCAGACCGCCAGGTCAGAAGATAGGAGTTAAAGGAAAAAAGCAGGAAAAAAGAAACAAGAAGGAAAAACAACCCCAGAATCCTGTATCGCTGTTCACGTTTTGTCTGGTCGTGATCAGAAAGAACTTTCTTTTCTTTCTGGGCTTTTGGAGTCTTTGCCTTTTTCACCGGCGCCTTCGGAGCGGGTTTCTCCGCAACGGGTGATATCTCAGGCGAGAGGGTTTCCTCTCTCGTTTCTTCCTTAAATGTGTTTGTTCTTGGCGGATTAATTTGACGGGCCATCTGGTTTATTCGTTACCTCCACCGAATTTGCTCTTTAGCTCATCCTGGGTGGTGGGTACATAATCTGAAGGAACTTCAAAATCTTTTGCAGGAAGGCTCTTTTTTTCAACGGATACAGCGGTGAACTTCATATTGACATCCCTGTTTTTCATGAGAAATTCCAATAAAACGCCATCGATATCTTTATACATCGGATTGTCAAAGTTGGCCATTTTTGATCCAAGTTCGCCTGAATAGAACACCTCATATGAACTCTTCACACCATCCTCGTTCGTTGTGATGATGGCTTTCTTACAGGTATATCCGGCAATCACCTTGGTTTCTTCCGATAGTTCCACCGTGGATTTCCCGGCATCGGCCATCTCCTTTTCAATTTCAGCAGTTGTTTGCTTAATGGCATATTTCTGTCCCATCATATTTAAAAGGGCCACCTTGGTTTTATCGTTGTAATCGGTGATTTCTACCGTATTCATTCCACTCATCTGAAGGTCGGTCCTGGATTTTGTTCCCCGGATGGAAACAGTAAGCACCTTTGGAAACATGGCCAGCTGGCTTTCCGAAAATTTGCTGTCCGGGTAGGTTATTTTAAAGGTAATAACGCCCTCGAAGGGTTTCCCCGACATGCCTGCATATGAACTGAAAAGGGCAATAAACAGTACAAAACTGAATGCATAAAGAGATTTTCTCATGGTGGAGTTTTTTAGTATGGTGACAAAAATACTTAATTTACAAATCTGAACAGCTTGCTCCAACGGATTTTTCCATCAAAGATCGATTTATTCGGATCCAGGGAAAGCCAGACGAAAACTGCTTTTCCAACAATATGATCCTGGGGAACAAATCCCCAGTAGCGCGAATCCATTGAGTTGTGCCTGTTATCTCCCATCATCCAGTAATAATCCATTTTGAAGGTATATTCTTTGGCTTCCTTTCCATTGATGAATATTTTTCCGTCTTTTATCAAAAGCTTATTCCCTTCAAATACTTCGATAATCCTTTTATAAAAACAAAGGTTACTCATGGTGATGGGAATGGTGACCCCTGCCTTGGGGACCCAGATGGGCCCGAAATTGTCCACATTCCAATGGTAGGTTGAATCAAAAGGGAAAAGATTCGGATCCCAGTAATCACTTGAAATAATCATGGGTTCAATGGAAACCACATTGCTGTATTGTCTCAGTTTTTCAATTGCCTGATCAGACAGGGTAAGTTCATAGGTCCCATTGTTATCGGTGGAGATGGTCTCGGTAATGTCGAGTTTTTCAAAATTTTTCTGGTTTATCGGATCTCCATTGGTTTTTACGAGGTATTTGAACTGCCTCTTACCGGGATTTTGTTCCGGTTTGCCATTGATGTATACAACGCGGTTAACAATCCTGACCGTGTCGCCCCCTGTGCCAATGCAACGTTTGATGAAGTTCTCGCGTTTGTCAACTGGTCGGCCAATGATATCTCCAAAATATTCCTTATTGTTCCACACGGCACTCCGGCCGAATTGCCTTACGAGTTGATAATAACTCATGTTGCTTTGGAATTTTGTTGAGAGGGTGTCTCCATCCGGGTAATTGAATACGACGACATCCATGCTTTTTACTTTTGCCATTCCCGGGAAACGGTAATAGGGTAATTTGATCCACTCGAGATATGATTTCGTGGTTTCGGTCAGCGGAAGGGTGTGATGCACAAATGGAAATGCGATCGGGGTATTCGGCACTTTCGGTCCGTAGCTTAACTTGCTTACAAACAGATAATCACCCACCAGCAACGTCTTTTCCATAGAGGAGGTAGGAATGGTGTAGGCTTCGATGAGGAATATGCGGATGATGCTCGCGGCAATCACGGCAAAAATAATGGCATCGATCCATTCGCGGGTGGCTGATTTATGAACAGGTGGCTGTTTTGACGGGTCGGAATATTGCTCCTTTGGTGTAAAAGCCAGATAGGGGAGGTAAAAAAAAGGAAATAGAACCCCCAGGGCCTGGTCCAGTAATCCATGCTTTTTGAAACATTTCAGTATTTCAACAATCATCAGGAGGATAACAAACACATTGATAAAAGGAACCAGCAGGAAAATGTACCACCACAACGGTTTTTTAATGATCTGAAGCCAGATATAAAAGTTATAGAACGGGACCAGGGTTTTCCATCCTTTTTCTCCCGCTTTTTCAAATATGCCCCACAACCCAACCAAAGAGAGGACGAAAAACAGCAGGGTGATAATTAAATAAAGATTCATAGTCATCTGATATTTCTATTATTAACGTAAAAACAAGCTTTTTCTTATCCTTCCTTTGATAATATTTGCGATTCCAGCAGATTCTTCATGTCAAAAAAACCTTTTTTCCCGCCCAGCCATTCAGCAGCCATTATGGCCCCCATGGCAAAACCCCTCCGGCTTTTGGCGGTATGAATGATTTCAATATTATCCTCTTCCGACTCGTACCTCACGACATGGGTGCCCGGAACGTTGTCGGTACGGTATGATTTTATACCCAACTCTTCAGGATTTTCAACGGTTTCATGCACCCATTTTTCCTTGCGTTCGCTGTGCCGGATAATATCGTTGGCTAGCACGATGGCCGTTCCGCTTGGCGAATCCTGTTTGTGAATATGGTGCGTCTCTTCGATGGAGATGGCATAATTTTCCCATTTCGACATCAGTTCGGCCAGATAGCGGTTCAGGTCAAAAAAAAGGTTGACCCCAATGCTGTAGTTGGGAGAAAAGAAGAGACTTTGTTCCCTTTCGTGGCAGTCGTGACGAATCTGGTCCAGGTCGTCAAGCCACCCGGTTGTTCCCACAACAATGGGGACATTGGCATCAAAACAATGATAAATATTCTCGACAATGCTGACCGGCGTAGAAAAATCAATGGCAACTTCGGCCTCAGAAAGACGATCTCCGTCATTCTCCCAGTCTTCAAGATTATTCAGTGTCAACACAATATCGTGTCCGCGTTTCAGTGCCAGTTTTTCAATTTCCTGGCCCATTTTTCCATATCCCAGTAAGGCAATTTTCATATGATCATGTTAGTTCATTAAAATTTCACGCTGATTCTCAGTCCTGCCGCAGGTTTGTAGCTGATCCCGGTCGGAAGCAAGGATGGTTCAACTTTCATGGTCAGATTATCAGTAATGTTAAAAGTGTACAGATGCGCGTCAACAGTAGCATCTAAAATGTTGACTGCGTACCATAACACTGTGATCAGGATGCTGATTTCAAGATTGCGACGATAATATTCCCGGGCGCTTAATAAGTCATCCTTGTTGGGATATTTGTTAACGAGATAGCTGTAGTTACCATTCGTATTGCCATTGGATGCTTCGATATAGGCACATTTGAAATTCAGATATTCATCGGTATTGGTGTAAATAAAGTAAGACATCAATCCAAATCCGGCATAGATCACCGGAATTTTCCAGAACTTTTTATTATACCCTTGTCCCAATCCCGGAAGGCATGCCGACATGATGGTTGCTTTTGTGGGAGAGTGCTCCTTTTCACGGATAGAATCGGGTAACTCCACGAATGTGGTGTCGGATTGCGAAAAGGCATTTATGGCCGGGCAAAGAAGCAAAAGGATCAATATAAAAGAGGCAAAATGTTGCTTCATTTAGGAATCAAGTTTGGAAATGATCCTGTCAAACTCCTCATCTGATTTAAATGTGATTTTTATCGTACCGGCGCCTTTTTTATTTACCTGCATTTCAACTTTTGACTGGAGTTTCTGGTGAAGGAGTGTTCTGGCTTTTTCAAACTTTCCAGGCAACAGGGCAGCTGGCGCGAATGAAGGAATATCTTTGCCTTTGCCAATTTTACGGACCATCTCCTCCACTTCGCGAACAGATAATTTTCGTTCGAGGATTTTTTTAAGGATCACCAACTGCGTTTTTTCATCCTCCACATTGATAATTGTCCGGGCATGGCCCATTGAAATCAGGTTATCCCTGACGGCAACCTGGATTTCGTTGGGAAGTTTGAGCAGCCGTATATAATTCGAAATGGTCGACCTGTCTTTACCCACCTTCTGGCTCAGATCTTCCTGCCTGATCCGGCATTCCTCCAAAAGTCTTTTAAAGCTGATGGCTATTTCCAGGGGATTAAGATCCTCGCGCTGGATGTTTTCGACCAGCGCCATTTCAAGCATCTGCTCATCGTTGGCAATGCGGACATAGGCCGGTATTTCGGTAAGTCCGATGAGTGATGCAGCTTTCATGCGCCGTTCTCCTGCAATCAGCTGGTATTTTTCATACCCGATCTTCCGGAGGGTAAGCGGCTGAATGATGCCATGCTCCCTGATGGAGGAGGCAAGTTCCCGAAGTTCCTGCTCATTGAAGTGCACGCGGGGCTGAAAAGGGTTTGGGTTGATCCGTTCTATCTGAACCATGGCCACACTCCCCGACATATAGGCTCCTGAAATTTCCTTGTGAGAATTTTCATTCCCGGAATTTTCAAGCAGGGCGCTCAGGCCTCTTCCCAGGGCCTTCTTTTTTCCGTGGATATCAGACATTGATCTCTTTTTCAGCGTTTGTTAATCTGGTAAGTTCATTTTTTTGGAGGATCTCCCTTGCCAGGTTCAGATAGTTGATGGACCCGGAGCTGTTGATATCGTGCATCATGATGGTCAGTCCGAAACTTGGTGCTTCACCCAGCTTGGTATTTCGGTTGATGATCGTTCGGAAAACCATCTGCTGAAAGTGGGTCTTTACCTCTTCAACGACCTGTTTTGCCAGGCTCAGTCGGTTATCATACATCGTCAGAAGGATTCCTTCAATGTCGAGTGCGGGATTCAGCCGTGTCTGGACAATTTTTATCGTATTTAATAATTTACCAAGCCCTTCGAGCGCAAAATATTCACACTGAACGGGAATGATCACAGAATCGGCGGCAGTGAGGGAGTTTACCGTAATGAGGCCAAGAGACGGGGAGCAATCGATGATAATGAAATCATATTCATCCCTGATCCTGGCAATCACCTTCCGCATCATTTTTTCGCGGTTGGGAAGATTGATCATCTCGATTTCAGCACCCACGAGATCAATATGGGCGGGCAACAGATCAAGGAAAGGGGTGGATGTGTTGAGGATGATGTTTTTCGGCTCCACATCATCGATGATGCATTCATAGATGCTGGTTTTGATGTTGCGCGGATCAAATCCCACGCCCGATGTGGCATTGGCCTGCGGATCGGCATCAATGATCAGGGTTTTATGCTCCAACACAGCTAACCCGGCAGCCAGGTTGATGGCTGTGGTCGTTTTTCCTACGCCTCCCTTTTGATTGGCAATCGCAATTACTTTACCCATGCGGTATTTTAAACAAGGTTACAAAATTACATCGAAATAGCAACACCTGGCACAATGTTGAAAAGTTTTCACAACAAACAAACCATCCTGGCGGACAGTCTGCAACCCATTTAACCCCGGAAGTTTTAGTGACGGTCGGAATCAGAAGAGAGATCTTCAAATTCGATTGTACGATGTGTTATTTTCTGATCCTCTGATTGTTCAGACAGGACTTCCGAATCAACTTCAGGTCGTTCAGGGGCTTTGCCGGTACGAATGAATTCAACCACGTCGCTCAGTCCAAGTGAAAATTTATCGAAATCCTCTTTATATAGGAAAAGTTTATGCTTCTCGTAAAAAAACTTACCCTGTTCATTATTGAAACGTCTTTTACTTTCAGTGATGGTAATATAATACTCCTCTCCGACAGTAGCTTTTACATCAAAAAAATAGGTTCGTTTGCCAGCACGAACAGCACGTGAAAAGATTTCTCCCCGTTCCCTTTCTTTATTTTCAATTTCTTCCATTCTGTAGTCTGGTTTAGATTAGTTGTTCGACATCGTTCAAATCAATGAACGCAAAAATAAAAAAATTATTGAATACAAAATTTTATTTCTTAATTCCGTAGATTTGCACCCGCATTAAGGAATCCTAATTTAGTTCTTTTTCATAAATTGATTATGCTGGGCAGAAGACATTATCGCATCAAAGTACTTCAGGCGTTATATGCCTATTTTCAGGGAGGGGAGTCACGCATAGAAGTTGCTGAAAAAAATCTTCTAAACAGTCTCGACAAGGTTTACGAGTTATATTACCTTCAACTATCCTTTCTTTTAGAGGTCATCCACTTTTACCGCTTCAGGATGGAAGAGTCGAAGACCAAATTTTATCCTACTCCCGAAGAGGTCAATCCAAGTTATAAGTTATCCGAAAACCGGCTGATCCTCCAGTTGCAGCAAAATGTCGACCTGGAAGCGCAGATAGCTAAATATAAAATTTCGTGGACGGAGGAGCAGGAGATGGTTCGGAAGGTGTATCAGAAACTGAAGGCCAGCAAGGATCTTTCCGATTACCTCCATTCAGGGGAGAATTCCTACAGGGAGGATCAGGATTTCGTTGAAAAGCTGTTCCGGAAGTTTGTTGCCAAATCCGGCGACCTGCAGTCTTATTTCGAAGAACGCAGCATATACTGGTATGATGATTTTGATGTTGCGGCCGTTTTTGTTTTGAAATCGATCAAGCTGATGTCCGAAGCATTCGGCGAAAAAGAGTCGCTGACTTTGCTGTTCAGCAAGGATCAGGAGGATGACCCTGCTGAAGACCGGAAATTCATTCTGGACCTTTTTCGCAAGACCATCATGGATACTGAGAAATCGGATAAGCTGATTGACGACCGCACCCGAAACTGGGAGTTGGACCGCATTGCCCTTACCGATATTCTGCTCATCAAAATGGCTTTGACCGAATTTACCACATTTTCGCAGATCCCGGTAAAGGTCACCATGAATGAATACATCGAAATTTCCAAGCAGTTCAGTTCCCAGAAAAGCAAACTTTTTATCAATGGAATCCTTGATAAGCTTGTTTCTGATCTGACAACTGACAAGAAGATCCGCAAATCGGGCCGGGGATTGATGACTTAATTGAATAGCGGGAAAATATTTTATTCAGATTAACGTTAATAACAGCATAAACCAACAATCATATCGTGCACAATATACTTACCAGAAGTTTTCTGTTTCTTGTCATTGGTTGTCTTTGGTCGGTTGGAGGCTACGCGCAGATAGGAGGGAATGGAACCTATAAATTCCTGGGTTATTCCAACTCGGCCCGGATTGCCAGCATGGGCGGCAGTTTTCTTGCCATAAACGACAATGACATTACCCTTACTCAGGCCAACCCTTCGCTGATCACTCCGGCCATGAACAACAATCTTGCATTGAGCTATGTGAACAGCACCGGGGGAATCAATTACGGGTTCGCGATGTATTCCCATACCTTCGGCAAGGTGGGCAGTTTTGTCGGGAGCCTGCAGTATTTAAACTATGGAAACTTCACGGGTGCCGATGCTTCGGGAAACCTGACCGGTGATTTTTCAGCCTCTGAATATGCCCTGAATATCGGGTGGGGACGCCAGTTATCTCCCCTGTTTTCTATCGGAGCAAATGGCAAACTGATCTATTCCCAGCTGGATACCTACCGTTCATTTGGCATTGCGGTGGATGTGGCAGGCACCTATACCTCAAAAGATCAAACCTTCACGGCTTCTTTGATTGGCAGGAATATCGGGACCCAGATTGTTCCCTATATTGCCGGACAATATGAACCGCTTCCATTTGAATTGCAGATTGGGTTATCCCAGAAACTCAAGCATATTCCACTGCGTTTTTCAGAATTGCTGACCAACCTTCAGCGATGGGATTTAACCTATCTTGACCCAAGCGATCCGGCCAACGTACCTGACCCGATCACGGGTGAAGTGAAACAAAAATCAGGCATCGGCAAGTTCGCTGACGGGGTGATGCGTCACATTGTTCTTGGCGCAGAGGTGACCATCGCCAAGGCCTTTTCAATCAGGATAGGCTATAACTACCAGCGCAGGCAGGAATTGAAACTGACCAGCAAGGCCGGCCTCACAGGCTTCTCTATTGGCGCTGGTCTCAGGGTGAAGATGTTCAACCTGAGTTACACCAGGGCCGCCTACACTGCAGGAATACCGCGGAACTATATTACAATAGCCGTGAATCTCCAGGAATTTTCTAAAAAACAATAAGATTGCAGGTCTCCATCGATCCTCATTCGGGCTTTTGCTTTGGCGTGGTCTATGCCATTGAAGTCGCTGAGCGTGAACTTCGAAATAATCCTAAACTTTATTGTCTCGGCGACATCGTGCACAATAACATGGAGGTGAACCGGCTGAAACAGCTGGGGCTTATCATCATCAACCATGATGATCTTGATAAGCTGCACGATTGTAAAGTCCTGATTCGCGCCCATGGTGAACCCCCTGACACCTATAAGACTGCGCTCCTCAACAACATTGAACTGATCGATGCCTCCTGTCCGATCGTGCTGCATTTGCAAAACATGATCCACCAGGGCTTCCTGAAGATGAAGGATAAAAACGGGCAGATCGTGATTTATGGTAAGGAGGGGCATGCCGAGGTGAACGGACTGAAGGGGCAAACGAACGGAACTGCCATCGTGATCGGGGATGAAAAGGATTTGTCGAAGATCGATTTCAGGCGGCCTATCAGGTTTTACAGCCAGACGACCAAAAGTATGGATGGATTTTATAAAATCAAGGATCTGATTCGTGAAAAAATGGAGGAGGTTACTGAGGACAGACCCATCGATTTTGACTGGAACGACAGTATCTGCCGACAGGTATCAAATCGTTCGGGGCAGTTACGCTCGTTCGCTGCCAGGTTTGATGTGGTGGTCTTTGTAAGCGGGAAAAAGAGTTCAAATGGCATGATTCTTTACAAGATATGCAAAGAGGTGAACCAAAACACGCACCTGGTTTCCAGCCCCGATGATCTGAGACATGACTGGTTCAGGAATGTGGATTCAGTCGGCATCTGCGGTGCAACCTCCACCCCGATGTGGCTCATGGAAGAGATGGGAAGCGAAATTCTGAAAATAAACCACTGAAATGTACCTGCAGAAACTGATCTTATCCGGGTTTAAAAATTACCTCCAGGCCGAATTCACCTTTTCGGATAAGATCAACTGTTTTGTCGGCAATAATGGCGTAGGGAAGACCAACCTGCTGGATGCCATTCACTATTTGTCCTTCTGCAAAAGCTTTTTTACAAGTCTCGATACGCAGAATATCCGCCACGGTGAAGATTTTTTTGCCATCCATGGTACTTTTTTAAGGGGAGATGATGCGAATGATTTCGTGCAGTGCATACAAAAGCGCAATTACAGAAAACGGTTCCTGATCAATAAAAAGGAGTACGAACGGCTGGCCGACCATATCGGAAATTTTCCGCTGGTAATGATTTCACCCTACGACCGTGACCTGATCAATGATGGAAGTGAATTACGGCGGAAATATATTGACAGTGTCATTTCCCAGTTCGACAAGTTTTACCTTGATGACCTCATTCAATACAACAAGGCGCTGTTTCAGCGGAATGCATTGCTGAAATCATTTGATGAGCGCAATTATTTTGATGCATCCACGCTCGAAATCTGGGATGAACAGATGATCCGCCTGGGGGAGGAGGTGTTTAAGAAACGAACTGAGTTTCTCCTGCAGTTTATCCCGCTTTTTCAGCATTATTTCCGGTTCCTGAGCAACGGGTCGGAAATCGTCGATGTGAAATATCTTTCCCAGTTTAACGGAAGTTCCTACAGGGAACAGTTTAAAGCCGCGCTGCCGAAGGATCGGGCTGCACAATATTGCACGATGGGGGTTCACAAGGATGATCTGGAATTGATCCTCGATGGCTTTCCTGTTAAAAAATTCGGGTCGCAGGGACAGCAAAAATCATTTGTCATTGCACTGAAACTGGCCCAGTTTGAATATACAAAAAAACTGAAGGGTTTTAAGCCCATCCTGCTCCTTGATGACGTATTTGACAAGCTGGATGATCTGCGGGCATCCCAACTCATCAAGCTGGTCAGTGAAAACAGTTTCGGCCAGGTTTTTATTACCGATACCAGCAGGGCGCGAATTCTCTCCATTTTCGATGCCATGACCATCGATCATCAGATTTTCAGCCTCCCTTTGCCTCAGGTTCAATGATTTGTTACCTTTACACAATACTCCTGAAAAAGTGAGACGATCAAACGAAAAACCATTGAAGGAAGCCATAGAAGAGTTTCTTGATTCCTTTCATCTCCGCGATAAACTGAATGAAACCAAGGTGATTCAGTCGTGGGAGAAGGTGGTGGGTGCCATGGTGGCAAAACATACAAGCCAGCTGCATATCCGCAACAGGGTGCTTTTTGTGAAGGTCCATTCTGCCGCACTCAGGAATGAAATTCTATTCGCCCGGCAAAAAATCATCCAGGCCCTGAATAAAGAGGCAGGGGGAACCGTGATCGATGAAATCGTGCTGAATTGATGCTATTTGATCAGGCACGACAGTAGCTTCTCCTTCTCAATGAAAGCCTCCAGCCTGTCTCCCACTTTCACGGGCCCAACACCCGCCGGGGTCCCGGTGAAGATATAATCACCCGTGCGTATGGTCATATATTGAGAAATGTGTGCGATGATGTCATCAAAATCATACATCATCAGGCCTGAATTGCCTTGCTGTACCGTTTTGCCATTGAGTTCCAGGTGAAAATTAATGTCTTTGAGGTTTCCGAAATTTGATTTTGGGAGAAATTTACCAACGGGGGCCGATTGATCAAATCCCTTGGCAATAGCCCAGGGAAGACCATTTTTTTTTGCCGCATCCTGCATATCCCGGGCCGTCATATCAAGTCCAATGCCTATTTCATCATAATAGGTATGGGCAAATTTTTTCTGAATGTTCCTGCCCACTTTGTTTATTTTCATGACCAGCTCTACTTCATAATGTATCTGGTTTGAGAAGGGAGGGTAGTAAAATGGCCTGTTCCGGATAACCAGGGCCGTATCGGGTTTCAGGAAAAAGACCGGGGAGGAGGGAACCGCATTGTTGAGTTCTTTGATGTGATCAACATAGTTGCGGCCAATGCAGATGATTTTCATTTCGTAAGAATGGAGTTAAAACAGTTCAAGTTTCACTGAATCATTATTAAATCCCCTGAGTTTGAGACTGGTTAAAACCTTTTTTGTGGAGCGGGGGAATTCTCCTTTCATCATCCAGTCGTAGTAGGAGGGTTCATCCTTCAGAACCTGGGATACCGGTTTGCCTTTATGTTTTCCAAAATTGAACACCTCGATATTTTTATCATTGAATACGATATGCCCGATCAGGTCGACGGCTTTGGTTGAATAGGAAAAGGCACTGAGAGCCTTGATATCATTCACCACCGGTTGGGTCAGGTTTCCATTTTTATCCTTTATCATTACGGATGCGTACCGGTCGAGCTGTGCTTTCAGGATCTCGTAGGTTGCAATGGTATCTGCCTCAGCGCTATGGGCATTGATCAGCTCTTTGTCACAGTAAAATTTATAGGCGGCCCGGAGATTCCGTGGCTCCATTTTATGAAAGATGTTCTGGACATCAACAAATCGGCGCCCCTTCAGGTCAAAATCGATCTCCGCTCTCAGGAACTCTTCAACAAGCAGGGGAATGTCAAAATGGTTGGAATTATAACCTGCCAGGTCGCAATTATCGAGGAATTGGGCCAGTTCATGGGCAACCTGCTTAAAGGTCGGGCAATCCTTCACATCTTCATCGGTGATGCCATGGATTACAGTAACCTCAGGCGGGATGGGCATTTCAGGGTTAATCCTCAGGGTCTTGATCCTGGTGCTTTCATCCGCGTTGAGACGATAGATGCAAATTTCAACAATACGATCGGTGGCGACTTTGATACCTGTGGTTTCAAGATCAAAAAACGCGATGGGTTTGGTTAGGTTCAGGTTCATTAAATGGGTTGGTTGATATCAAAAGTTTCAAGATGTTGAACAAGCCGGGCAAGAAATTGTCCGCCGAGTGAGCCATCGATCACGCGGTGATCATAGGTAACCGACATCATCATGACCGGCCGGATGGCTATGGTATCGCCGCCCTCGGATTCGATAACAACCACGCGTTTTTTAACGGCCCCGGCAGCGACGATGGCCGTCTGGGGCTGGTTGATGATGGGCGTTCCCATCAAGGTGCCAAAGGAACCCAGGTTGGTGAGTGAAATGGTGCCCCCGGTTATTTCATCGGGTACAAGTTTGCTGATCCTGGCACGTTCAGCGAGGTCATTCACCGATTTTACAATACCAAGAAGGCTTTTTTCGTGGGCATTGCGGATCACAGGAACGATCAGGTTAAAGTTTGGAAGGGAGACAGCCATGCCAATGTTCACATTTTTATGGATGATGATCTTCGACCCGTCAACCGACACATTGATCAGGGGAAAGTCCCTGACGGCCTTTGCAATGGCTTCAATAAAAATTGGGGTAAAGGTCAGTTTTTCATGCTCCCGTTTGAAAAATGCATCCTTGTTTTTATCACGCCATTGAACAACGCGGGTCATATCGACCTCCTGGAATGAAGTGACATGTGGCGAAGTTTGCACCGATTTTACCATGTGGTTTGCAATGAGCTGCCTGATGCGTTCCATTTCAACGATGCGGTCTTCACCCGGAATAACCTGCTGTATTGTGACAGGAGCTACCGTTGTTGCGGCTTTTGCTGAAATTGCAGAAGCCTCGGTGGATTTTGCAGGTTCAACCGGTTTTATCCCTTGCCGGCGCTCTGCTACGTAATTGAGCAAATCCTGCTTCGTCAAACGGTTGTCTTTTCCGGTTCCTGAAATGGAATCCAGTTCGGTGAAGGATATGTTTTCCTGCGCTGCGATACTTCGAACAAGCGGGGAATAAAAGCGGGTGCCTGATGGAGATTCACCCTCCTCCTGAATGAAAATTCCAGCTGGGGTGTCAAATTCAGGGCTTGCAGGTAAAGCAGGTTTGGATTGCTCAGCGATTGGTGCTCCGGGTTTATCAACCTCTGATGGGGTTGCTTTCCCCGATGCGGTTTCCCGTGTATCAATAAGTGCCAGAACAGCGCCTACCGGCACCACATCGCCCTCGTTGAATATTTTTTGCACAAGTTTGCCGGAAACAAGGGCAGGAATTTCAGTGTCGACCTTGTCAGTGGCAATCTCTACCAGAGGATCATCCACCATGATCATTTCACCTTCATTTTTCAGCCATTTTGTGATGGTCGCTTCAATGACACTCTCACCAAGTTTTGGGACAACTACCTCATAATTTGCCATATACGATTGACTTAGTGGATTTCTACAAAGGTAATGATTTTTCTTATTTTGAAACGTTCAAAATAAAATATGTTTTCAACGCCGGCCCAGGTTCCGGTATCCTTTCAGGATGATGTTCAGGTCGTTGGTTAATTTGTAATCACGTGCATAGAGCAGATCAAGGTGTGCAATGGCTTCTTCAGGCATATTCTTGTGCTTAAAAGCATCCAGGGGATTAAGTACACCCTGTTTTATTTCGGGAAGGCGATGAATTTCATGTTCCGTGTGCGGACCGAATCCAACCCAGGATTTCCAGGCAAACAGCACTGAGAAAATATTACGGAAAAGCCCGATCGGCCGTCTCACCAGGAACATGAACACAGGGTAAAACAAAAGTAAGGTGATTGAGATCAGGAAATCAAGCATCCGTTTGTTCCTCCTGTTCGATCTCTTGATAATTGCATTGATTTCAATGACATAAAGGTCTCCCGAGGTATTGATTGAGTTGCTTCCGATGATTGAAAGGCTTTCGGGAGGGGCTATTTTATAATCGACCTGCTCATTCTTCAGATCCGACATCATATCGATGATCACCTGTGCCGGAACATCCTTTGCACAAAAAATCACCTCGTTTATCTTATGAATTGTAATAATTTCCTTGATCTGACCAAGGTGCCCGATAAAGCCGTTGGTGAAATTGCGATGAAGGTGATAACTGACCAGTCCGGTAAAGGCAGGGTTCATGCCGGTTTGCTGAAGAAGTTCAGACACGCGTTCTGCCTCCTCTTTCTCCCCGATAATGACAAACCTTTTATTTTTCTCATAGTTTAACCGGTACCCGCTGATGTTCAATATATGCAGAACATACCTGGCAGCGACCATGATCAAGGTGCCCCAGATAGCGCCCAGGATAATCAGGGCCCTGGAAAAATGGTATTCCTTGTTTTGGAGTGAGTAAAGAACCAGGATGATGATTGTTCCCACGGTCATACCCTGTATGATTTTCCGCAACCGGATGGGTTTGTCATACCCTCCGCTCAGGTAAATGCAAAGCAGCCATATTGAAAGATACATTGGAACCGCGACATACATAAAGGTAAAGGGATAATGTCCTCCATCGGGATAGATGAAGTGCCTTTCCCAGTAGTCTTTCATAACCAGCATCCCAAGGAGGATCATCACAGTGTCAATAATGGGCAGCATGATCCTGTTAAAAAACCGGGTGAGGATGGAGATGAAGGCCCTGAAATAGATGGCGAAATTGATCATCATTGAAAAAGCCCTTGCATTTTCTTTTGAAAAGTGCTTATTGGCGAACACGATCATGGCATTGTAAAATACAAAGACATAATTCAGGCTGCCCTTTTTCGTGCTTTCTCCTTTATAATGAATGATCCGGGTTCCGGGAAAATAATAATTTTTATACCCCGCCTGGGTGATGCGGTAACTCAGGTCGATGTCTTCCCCATACATGAAGAAGTCCTCGTCAAGCAGGCCGATCTCGTTCAGTACACTTTTTCTCAAAAGCATGAATGCCCCGGCCAGGACATCGACCACGTGTGTTTTGTCCTTGTCGAGATATCCGAGATGGTAGGTGCTGAACATCCGCGATTTTGGGAAAAGTGATGATAATCCAAAAACTTTAAAGAAGGCGACAGAGGGGTATGGTAAACCCCGTTTGCTTTCGGGGAGGAACTTTCCTTTCCCATCAAGCATTTTAACCCCAAGGCCACCGGCATCAGGGTGTTCATCCATAAAATCAACTACTTTACGGAGGGTGTCATCCTCAACAATGGTATCAGGATTGAGCAGAAGGACATATTCCCCCTTCGATTTGCGGATTGCCTGGTTGTTGGCTGCTGAAAAACCCTTATTTTCCTTATTTTCAATCAGGAAAACATCAGGAAATTTGTCCCTTACCATTTTGACTGAACCATCTACCGAATCGTTATCTACAACAAACACCTCTGATTCAAGGCCATTACAGGCATTTTGAACCGAGTGAAGACATTGCTCCAGGAAATATTTGACGTTGTAATTAACGATGACAATTGACAGTTTCATCCGGTAACTGAAGATTTTGCGGTAAAGTTAAATTTATTCGAGGAAAATAAAAACTATATTGCTCCTGCCTCGATCATCAGTACAATTTGTTCTATGGTTTGATCGCTGCCTCCAGGATCATAATTTGATTTCAGATCATATCCGAAAATTTTTGCCAGGGCCTGCCAGATGAAGGCGGTGAAACCGCCTCTCAACTCTTTTACGATATCAAACGTGGAATTCCCGGTTTCGCGGTATATCAGTTTGATCAGAATTTTTCCCTGTGAATAGGTCAGATCCTTGATTTCGTCCCCAAACTGTTTTTCCAGCTCCTTCTGCGCTTTTTTAGTAAACAGTTTTCTTGCCTTCTCCGTTGGGATCGTGTCAAGAATCGTCTTGTAATATTTAAGTCTTTGTCCGGCCAGTTTAGCATAGGGATATACTTTTTTTATATTGTAGATCAACTTGTTGTAGCGTTTTGCATCCTGCCTGGTCTCGATTCTGATGGGAGGAAAGATAACCACCGGTCTGACATCAATGAGCGCGACGGTGTCCCCGTCAATGATTTTGACAGGATTTGCAACTTTCGTTGTGTCTTGTCCTGAAACAAGCGTATAACAAAAAGCAACCAGAAAAAATGTGAGGATTCTTTTAATCATTGGCGTCCCGGAGCAAATTGATCTTCACTATAACGACAACCAGGCCAATTTTGGTATTAAGCAACCTTTAGCCTTGCAATGCTGGTCTTTTGAAACTTTTCTGCTACAAAGGCAGCGGTAATCTTTAGTGATTTGGTGGACGTTTTTGACGGGAGCTCAAACATGGCATCCGTCATAACACCTTCCAGGATTGAACGCAGTCCTCTCGCGCCAAGCTTGAACTCTATGGATTTTTCCACAACAAAATCCAATGCCTCATCATCAAAAGTCACCTTGATATTATCCAACTCAAATAATTTGGTGTACTGCTTGATCAGGGAATTTTTTGGCTCGGTCAGAATCCGCCGGAGTGTCTGGTGGTCAAGGGTGTGCATGTAGGTCACGATGGGCAGACGGCCAACCAGTTCAGGGATGAGTCCAAAGGCCTTGAGATCAACAGGGGTAATGTATTGAAGGATGTGGTCTTTGTCAATATTCTCCCGTTTTTTGTCGGTCTTGTACCCGATCTTATTCGTTTGGAGCCGGTTGGATATTTTTTTCTCAATGCCATCAAAGGCGCCACCCGTGATGAATAGAATATTCTGGGTGTTGATCTGAATCATTTTCTGTTCAGGATGTTTTCTGCCACCCTGGGGCGGCACATTGACGATCGATCCTTCCAGCATCTTCAGAAGAGCCTGCTGGACACCTTCCCCGCTCACATCCCGCGTGATGGACGGATTATCCCCCTTGCGGGCGATTTTATCAATCTCGTCGATGAAGACAATTCCCCGTTCGGCAGCTTCCAGGTTGAAATCAGCCACCTGGAGGAGCCGTGAAAGAATGCTTTCGACATCCTCCCCAACATAACCGGCCTCAGTGAGTGCTGTGGCATCGGCAATACAGAAGGGAACATTGAGCAATTTTGCAATGGTTCGGGCAAGCAGGGTTTTACCGGTACCGGTTTCTCCTACGATGACAATGTTTGATTTTTCGATTTCCACCTCATCATCTTTCACTGCCTTTGCGTGGATGATCCTTTTGTAATGGTTATAAACCGCCACAGCGATCACCCGCTTTGCTTCATCCTGTCCGATGACGAACTGATCCAGGTGCTTTTTTATCTCCACCGGTTTAAGCAACTTGAAATCAGGGATATCTTTTTGTTTAGCCGAAGACAGCTCTTCCTGAAGGATCACGAGGGCCTGTTGCACACAGGCATCGCAAATGTGTCCTTCGAGACCGGTAATCAGAACTTTGGTCTCATTTTTCTCGCGACCGCAGAAAGAACATTTTTCAACAGACTTGGCCATGGGGGTACGTTAATTTTCCTTTTTTGAGCGAACCAGAATTTCATCGATCATTCCGTAGGCAAGGGCCTCCTGGCTGGTCATCCAGTAGTCACGGTCGGCATCTTTCAGGATCCGTTTGTAGTTTTGACCGGAATGAAGGGAGATGATCTCATACAATTCTTTCTTAAGCTTTTGGATCTCCCTGGCCGTGATGTCAATATCCGACGCCTGTCCTTCAGCACTGCCCATCGGCTGATGGATCAGGATGCGTGAATGCTTCAGGGCCGTTCTCTTTCCCTTTTCACCGGCGCACAAAAGGATTGCGCCCATGGATGCGGCCATCCCGGTGCAGATCGTTGCCACATGCGGGTTGATATACTGCATGGTATCGTATATTCCCAGACCTGCATAAACTGATCCGCCGGGGGTGTTCAGATAGATCTGGATATCCTTTTTGGAATCAACTGATTCAAGGAAAAGCAGCTGGGCCTGGATGATGTTGGCAACATAGTCGTCAATGGGAACTCCCAGGAATATGATGCGGTCCATCATCAGACGTGAAAAAACGTCCATGGTGGCGATGTTCAGTTGCCGCTCTTCAATGATGGTAGGGGAGATATAATTTGCTGAAATTGATTTATACTTCGCAAGGGTCAGGCTGCTGATGCCTTTGTGACCAATTGCATATTGCGAAAATTCGTCCATGATTATGAAATTTTAATGATTCATCAATGCGTATGTCCGTGTTCGTGTTCGTGGTCATGGTCATGCTCATGATCATGCTCATGCTCATGATCGTGCTCATGATCGTGCTCATGCTCATGCTGATGCATGGCTGAGGCCAATTTGATGTATTCATCATAGGTCACCTCTTTGGGTGTAAAGGTGAGGGCGTTCTTAAAGTAATCCATCAGTTTCCCGTTGTACAACTGATCGTTGATCCGCTGTACCTGTTCCTTGTTCTGCATGAAGGTATCGATGATGGAATCGTATCTTTTTTTCATCTCAGGGTCCATTTCACCCATGTTTACCTGGCGCAACATATAGGTACTGATGTAGTTGCGGATATCCTCATCCTTCACCTCAATGCCATTTTCCTTGATCAGCTTGTTTTCAATCAGCTGCCATCTCATCGAATCGGCAAAAGATGAATAGTTTTTTTCAATTTCCTCGGGGGTGTACTTCCCTTCATTGTGTTCGACCAGCCAGCGTTTCAGAAATTCATCGGGCAAAGTCATCTCTGTATGTTTTACGAGTGCTTCGGTAATGTGGTTGAACAGGAGTTTGTCGGTTTCGGCTGAAAAGCTCAGGGAGGCGTCTTTTCTGACCTGGTCCCTGAAATCTTCCTCTGTTTGAAGGTCAAGGCCGGGATAGACCTGGTTATAGAATTCGGGATTCATCTCGGCAGGTTCAACAGCCGGTTCCTTTGATTCTTTCACATCCACTTCCTCCGCGGTTTCAGCTGCAATTTCTGCGTCAGCTGTGTCAGATGGGATTGGTTTCCCAAACCGCTTGCGTGTATCTTCAATGTATTTGTTCACCATCTCATCGTCAACAAGAATGGTGTAGTTTTCAATGCCAAGTTCCTGGTCGGCCGGGATGGTGAATTCGGGGGTCAGTCCAAGGTCAAAATAGAACTCAAAGCTATCCTGGTTTTCAAAATCCACAACCGAATTTTTCTCCATATTCGGCAGCGGGTTCCCGAGGATATCAAGTTTTTCATCTTTTATGTAGTTCATCAGGCTGTCGGAGATGAGTTTGTTCACCTCATCGGCCAGGATGGCCTTGCCATACATTTTTTTAATCAGCCCGGTCGGGACATGGCCAGGGCGGAAGCCGGGAATGTTGGCTTTCCGTTTGTAATCTGAAATTTGTTTTTCAATGGCCTGCGCATAATCAGCGGGTCCAATCTCAATTTTAAGCAGGGCGGTCAGTTCACCGGTACTTTCTTTGGAAACATTCATGCAATCAATGGTATTGGTTGATAATTAATAATTTGTGCGGATGAAGGGACTCGAACCCCCACGCCCGAAGGCACAAGATCCTAAGTCTTGCGCGGCTACCAATTACGCCACACCCGCATGGTGGATCTCCTTTTAAAAAAGGACTGCAAAGTTACACTTTTTTTGGATCGTTATTTCAACGAAGCCAATGCTGCCTCATAATTGGGCTCCTGAACGATGTCGGGCACCTGTTCAGCGTAAATGACCTTCCCTTTGTTATCAAGCACTACCACGGCCCGTGAAAAAACTCCGGCCAGTGGTCCATCGGTGATTAAAACGCCCCAATCCTTTCCAAAGTTGGAATTGCGCAGTTCTGACAGGGGAATGACATTTTCCAAACCCTCTGTTGCACAAAAGCGGGCATGGGCAAAAGGGAGATCTTTTGAAATGCATAAAACCACCGTGTCGGGGAGTTTCTGGGCTTCAGCATTGAATTTTCTGACGGAGGTCGCGCAAACAGCCGTATCAAGACTTGGGAAAATATTTAAAATAATTGATTTTCCCTGATAAGCAGACAACGTTACATCTGAAAGATCTGTCTTGGTTAATAGGAAATCAGGGGCAATTTCTCCTGATTTGGGAAGTGTCCCGATGGTATGTATGGGTGTTCCGTGTAAAGCAATGGTTGACATAAGTTGAGTTTTTAAATTAGACTGCAAAAGTAGCAAATTGAAATATTTTATCACTCTTTTCGTTTTAAATCTTTATAAACACCGATATCCAGGGCAACTTTCCCATCTTTCTTTACTCAGAAAATATGTTCACACGATGAATGTTCTTCGCTTGGTGGCGTTAATCTCTTTTTGCCTGGGTATGCATCATACCCTGATGGCGCAGGAGATGCTTGGAACCACCCTGGGCAACTATTCAGGAGTAAACAGTGTACAGCTGAACCCGAGCGCCCTTCATAATTCGAAAACCTACCTTGATATTCAGCTGACCGGACTTGACCTTTTCTTTGAGAACAATGCACTTTACATCTCCAAATCGGATTATAGGTTCACCAACTTTTTCAAGGCAGGTTATGAACTGCCCATGCATATCGAATATGATTCAGTTGAGCTTCGTCCATTTTATCGGTATGATAATACCAGGAATAAAGATGTGTTCGTCAGTACCAGATTGAACGGGCCGGGGGCTATGCTTATCTGGAACCATCATGCGCTTGCCCTCACCACCAGTTTCCGCTCGGTTTCATCATTACACAACATTCCGTATGACGTAGCGAACTTTGCTTACCTGGGACTTAACTATCAACCACAGCAGAATATCAACTATACTGACAACAAGCAATTTACGGTTTCCGCAATGGCCTGGGGAGAGGTAGGCCTCAGTTATGCCTATACCTTTAACTCCAGGGGTATTCATCGATGGTCGGCCGGCATTTCAGTTAAACGGTTGCTGGGAGTCGGAGGAATTTACCTCGCCTCCCGCCAGCTGGATTATGTTGTTACGAACGATACAAGCATCAGGTTCAATAATCTTGATGCAGAAATTGGAATCGCGCTACCGGTAAACTACGATGTGAACCAGGTCAATCTTGAACCGCTGTTTAAGGGAGGTGGTTTTGGGTTTGACATTGGCGTAACCTATCAGCGGCTTACCCGCTGGCAGCAGAATGGTTATTACAATTCCCTGTGCGCCCAGCCCTATGAAGATTATATATACAGGATTGGCGTTGCCCTGATTGACATCGGGGGGATCAGGTTCAACAACAACGCGGTTAAGATGAAAATCGATAACCGCAGTTCCTACTGGGAGGGAATAACCAAAATGAATTTCAGAAATATTAACCAGTTGCTTGACACGATCAGCTACAAATTTTACGGGGACAAGACCTCGGCCTATACGGGAGATAAATTTTTGCTCTGGTTGCCTTCAGCATTGAGTGTTCAGTTTGATTACCATTTTCGGAAAGCTTGGTATGTCAATGCGAGCCTCATCTATGGTTTTCCCTTGGCGAAAGGGTCCCTGGCAAGACCTGCAGAATTTTCCATTACTCCCCGTTATGAAACCCGGATGTTTGAAGTAAGCATGCCCATCTCGCTGTACGACTGGTCGCTCGCCCGGATCGGTTTGGCATTGAGAATTTATGGCGTTACCATCGGAACAGAAAAGATTGGCGGGTATCTTCATATGAGTAATTTTACAGGGCTTGATTTTTATTGCTCCGTAAAATTATTTTTCAACAAGGGCGTGTGTAGAAATAAGGGACCTGCGCATTGCGGAAGCATGGAATCCAAGCCAATCCGGTATTAGACCTCCGACATCCGTACATCCAGCGCGTCGCGTAATGCATTGCCCATCAGCATGAAGGCAAGCACCATGGCCATTATGGCGAGGCCGGGCAGTACAGCCAGGTAGGCATAATCAAGCACGATATACCCGTAATTCTCCTTGATCATCGATCCCCATGAAGGGACCGGAGGCTGCACCCCCAAACCAAGGAAACTCAATCCGGCTTCCATGAGGATGGCCGAAGCAAAATTGGCGGCTGATATGACGATGACGGCAGCCATAACATTCGGGAGAATATGGTAAAAGATGATGCGCAGGTCCGAAAAACCCAGGGCCCTGGCTGCCTCCACATATTCCTTTTCACGAATGCTTAAAATTTGTCCGCGCACGACCCTGGCCACTTCAACCCACATGGTAAGCCCCACGGCAATAAATACCTGCCAGAAACCTTTTCCCAAAGCAAAGGTGATGGCAATCACCAGGAGCAATGTCGGAATGGACCATACCACGTTGATGAGCCACATGATCAGGTTGTCGACCCACCCGCGATAGTACCCGCCGAGGGCCCCGATAAAAATACCAATGACCAGCGAGATCACGACCGAAATCAAGCCAACTGAAAGACTAACCCGGGTCCCGATCATAAGCTGGCTGAGGTAATCGCGGCCGAACCGGTCGGTGCCAAGCCAGAAAGTCCTTTTTACAGGTTTCCCGGTCTGGTTTGCAGGAATCATTTGAACCAGGCCGGCTTCGCCGGGAAGGGCCCCGAATTCAATAAAATGCATCTTGTTGTTTTTAATTGAAAACGAGCGGATGGGAATGTACTGAACACCATTGGCTTTTCCTGAGATCATCGTTTTGAACAGATTCTGCTTATGGACCGGCAGCTGATCTTTAACCGGCAGCATCAACACGGTAAAGCCAGGCTTTTTCAGTCCCAGTTCAAGATACTGGTCATTTGCGTAGGGCGTTGAATCAGGCGTGATAATATATCCCAGGCAGGCCACCAGGAGGGTAAGCAGGATAAAAATCAAAGATCCGAACCCCAGCCTGTTTTTTTTGAATTTCATCCATGCCAGTGAACCGGGGGAACCCGAGTTGATTTCGATCCGCTTTTTAAAGAACATCCGGAAAGGATAAAATGTGATTTGGCATATCTATTTTTTTTACTACTTTTGCAAACGCTTACATGGTGGTCGTAGCTCAGTTGGTTAGAGCGATAGATTGTGGATCTATAGGTCGTGGGTTCAAGCCCCATCTTCCACCCGGAAAAGGTTGCTCAGGCAGCCTTTTTTTTATTCTATACTGCCCTTAAAACCAACGCTGTATTCTTCGAATTTTTTTTGCAGATAGGCATCGCTGCCGAAGTAGGAGAGGATCACCTCAAATTCTTTTGCCTTGTGATATCCGGGTACAACGGAAATGGACTGGCCTTTCTCGTTGAGGAAAACATAAGATGGGTACGACATCTGGCCGCGCAGCAACTCATTGGCCAGCTGATGAGTGCTTCGCTTCACCTCAGGATTTGGGTTGACAAGTTTCATCCCGTCAAGAATGATCGTGTCCTTTCGCTCGGCATCCAGCTTCACGCAATAAAAATGTTCGTTCATGTAGTCGGCGATCACCGGGTTGGCAAAGGTTTCGGCATCCATTTTTTTGCACCAGCCGCACCATTCCGTAAAAACATCCACAAATATTTTCTTCGGCTTCTTTTTATTCAGGGCATAGGCATCTTCAAAGGAATACCACTTTACCAGGACCACTTTCGCTTCCGGCTTCCTGGCTTCCTGCGAAAACAGGGAGTTCGAAAGAACCAGTGAAGTAAAAATGATCGATATCAACAGAATTCGTTTTCTCATAAGTATAGGGTGTAATGTCAATAATTCGTAAATCGTAAATCGTAAATCGTAAATCGTAAATTAGTCATGTCTCTCCATCTCGCGCTTCATATCTTTTTGCTTCAGCGTCTCCCTTTTATCATAGGAGTGCTTTCCACGGGCCAGGGCAATGGTAAGCTTGGCCAGCCCTTTTTCATTGATGAAAAGCAAAACCGGGATGATGGTAAATCCCCTTTCCTTCACCTTGACAGCCAGCTTTTTCAATTCCCTTTTGGTCAGTAAAAGCTTCCGGTCACGTTTCGGTTCATGGTTATAATGGGTTCCCAGCGAATATTCGGCAATGTGCATATTCCTGACAAAAAGCTCTTCGCCTGTAAAGGTGCAATAGGCATCTCCGATTGATGCCGTGCCATCCCTGATCGATTTGATCTCGGTTCCGGTGAGCATGATACCGGCAGTGATCTCCTGGATAAGGAAATACTCGTGTGAAGCCCTTTTGTTCCGTATGTTAACCGATTTCTCCATCTATTTTTTTTCGGGCATCAGCACGACCCGAACGTAATGGTCAGGTTTGAAATTATCAGCAGCAGTTTTTTTCAAATCATCAATTGTGATCGCATTCACCCGGTCGTTATAGGTTGTGACCGATTGTGGTGAATCATGGTTGAAATAGACTGATTCAAGTTTTTTCAGCCAGAAATCATTCTTTTCCATGTTGGTTTCCCTGGCCCTGATCATCGCTTCCTGCGCTTTTTTCAGATCAACTGCCGTCGGTCCGTTTTTTCGTATTTTTTTTATCACGCCAAATACAGCTTTGGTCAATTTATCTGCTGTCTTTGGCGAACATCCGAACATAACCATCAGCTGAAAGGTTGGTTTGGGATACTGATCGAGGTTCAGCATCACCTGGGGAGAGTACACGCCGCTCATCTGTTCACGGATCACTTCAATCAGTTTAATGCTGAGGATCTCCTTGATCATGTTCAGGCAGAGCACATTTTTTTCATTCCAGTCGATCTTTTCCGACATGACCATACCAACCATGCTCTGAGGGTCAGTTCCCTTATAAACAGTGAGGTTGGTGGTGCCATCAGCAAACCTGGGCGAGGTGTCTTTCCACGTTTCATTTTGGTTCAGTGACGGGAGGCTCCCAAAATATTTTTCTATCAGCGGAGTGATGGAATCGACCGAGAAATTCCCGACCAGGAAGAACTTGAACTCACCGGCATCGGCAAACCGATCCTTGTAAATTTTAAAAATCTCATCGAGTTTTACTTCATTAAGCTGGGCCGGCGTAGGGAATATCACCATTCGTTTGTACCCCGGATAAACGACTTTAAAAAGTGTATCGTAGAAGGTCATGATGGGACTGCTCTTCATGAATTTCATCTGGTTTTCCATCTGCGACATGAAGGCCTTGAAGGCAGTGGTATCCTTGCGCGGCTGCTCAAAGTAAAGATATACCAGTTGCATCATGGTTTCAAAATCCTTGGGAGTACTGTTCCCGGTGAATCCCTCCTTAATATCGTCGATATACGGGGTTACCTGAAGGTTCTTGCCTTTCAGTTTTTTCTGAAGCTCCACATTGTCAAAATTGCCGATCCCGCTCATATCGATCACCTGTGATGTATAATTGGCCGACATGAACTCTTTATCCGGGACCAGTGAACTGCCGCCAGGACTGTATGCCGAGAAGAGGATCTCATCATTTTTGAAGTTTGTAGGCTTTAATACGACCGAAATCCCATTTGACAATTTCAGTTCCGTGAAACCCAACTCCGTGTTTTCTTTCCGGTTCGTGATTTTCCCGGGGTTTAGAACCTCCTTTACCAGGGGCTCCTCCCTGAAGTTATCCACGTAAGGCTGCAATGGAATTGTCTTTGACTGCCTGATGATTTCAAGAACCTGATCATTGGTCGGGACCTTGACATTTTCCTTTTCGGGAGCCATGATGACCAGAGCCATGTTGTTATCGGTCACCCATTTTTTTGCCAGGGCATTGATGTCATCCATCTTCACATCCGGTAATAAATTTTTCAGGTATTTGAACCTTTTCTGTGCCCCGGGAATGGCGTCGCCCGACAGATAGTTGCTTACGTATTCGCCGCAAAAGTCAGCTGATTCCGTCTTGTCCGATTCCTTTGAGGCTTTTTCATACTGGCTCAATATCTCCTCCTTCTGCCGGTCAAGTTCCGTCTGGGTGAACCCGAAGCGTTTCACTCGTTCATTTTCAGCCAGCAGAAGTTCCAGGCTTTTATCGATCTGGCTCTCTTTTGCCATCGCATTGATCATGTAGGCATCCTTGTTTCGGGCAAGGAACCTTCCGTAACCCGATCCGGCGAACACGAACGGAGATTCCGGTTTCTGGGTGATTTCATTGAGGCGGTTATTGAGCATCCCGGTATACAGTTCGGCCAGGACCTTCTCCCGAAAATCCCCGAGATTTTTATCAGAAGCCAGGGGATGTTTGTAAAACATCATCACATAATTGTCAGTGGCTTCTTTGTCGGTGGTGATGGCAATCAGCGGATCGGCATTATCAGGAAGATCATAATTTACTCTCTCTTTCTCTGCAGAAGGATTCTTCAAATTGCCAAAATGCGCCTTGATCTGTGCTTCGGCTTCATTGGGGGCTATGTCCCCAACCACCACGATCGCCTGTAAATCAGGACGATACCAGTCGTGATAAAAATCACGCAGGGTCTCATGCTTGAAATTTTCTATAATCTCTACTTTTCCGATCGGAATCCGGGTTGCATACCGCGAGTCTTTGAGAATAACCGGTAAAAATTTCTTCATCATCCGGTCCTGTGCTCCCAGGCCGAGCCGCCACTCTTCCACAATGATGCCACGCTCCTTGTCGATCTCTTTCCCGTCAAGCAGGGCATAATGCGCCCAGTCTTCCAGCACCCGGTATCCCTTTTCAACCAGCGAGGTGTCATCCGTTGGAAGTTGCAGCATGTAAACCGTTTCGTCAAAACTGGTGTAGGCATTGATATCGGCACCAAACCGAACCCCGGTCTTCTGGAGGAAATCAATGAGCTCATTTTTCGGGAAGGTCCTGGTCCCGTTGAAGTTCATGTGTTCCATGAAATGTGCAAGTCCCTGCTGATCATCGTTTTCGAGAATGGAACCTGCATTGACCACCAGCCTTAGTTCGACCCGTTTTTCCGGCTTTTTATTCTGCCTGATATAATAGACAAGCCCGTTGTCGAGTTTGCCGATTTTCACATTCGGATCCACTGCCAGCGGGGTAGTCAGGTCGACCGTTGTTTGCTGACTGAAACCAGGATATCCCAGCAGAATGAATCCCGTTATCACCAGTGATTTAAAAAGTATATTTTTCATAAAGGGTGTATTAATGATCATCGGGAGAATTAAGTGCAAGTTTACCAATTTTTTGCCAAATGCCAAAGTGAAAACACGAAGGAGGAATTCAACGTGTCAAAGCTTCAATGAAATTCCGCACAAAAAGTTGACCGGAGCCTGGGGGAAATACCCGTTTTCCTCCTGGTACGCTCCGCCCAGGTAATATGGGTAGACCCAGCCATTGGTCTCATATTTTTGATTGAAGAGGTTGTTGACAGTCAGGTTGATCCCGATCTCTTTGAAAAGTTTGGTCCTGATGGTGTACACTGCGGTGACCCCATTTACGAAATAACCGGAAAGCGAACGGCTTTTTGTACTGGTGTTGTCAATATACTGCCGCCCGATATATTTTGACTGGAAACTGAATGAAAGCTGCTGAATCGGGTTATAGGTAATGATGCTGCCGGCAATTACATTGGGAGAAAATGACAGGTCAGTTTCTCCGTGACAGATGGTGTCCTGGCCAACCGGGTTCCAGCCGGCATCATAGGCATCGACATATTCCGTGAAATTCCGGATCTTGTTCATGCTGAAAGTAGCGTTTAAAGCCCATTGCAGTTTGTTCTGAAAGAGCCTGATGGCTGCTGAAAGCTCAATCCCGGCGCGGTAACTGTGGGGTACGTTGACCATGATGGCCTCTCCCACATTGTTGATCTCGCCTGTCAACACAAGCTGGTTTTTGTAATACATGTAATAGGCATTCGCCCCTGCAGTAAAGTTGTCAAGTTTGAATGCGTATCCCAATTCATAATCGAACAGGGTCTCATTGACCGGCATGCGGTCGGGATTGGCATCTTTATAGTTGTTGCGGCTTGGCTCCCTGTTTGCGATGCCAAAGGAAAAATAGAGCTCATTTTTTTTATTGGGTTCGAAGAATATTCCGCCTTTCGGATTGAAAAAGTTAAAATCGTGAAGCTGGTCCAGTGAGCGAAGATCATCCAGGGTCCCTTCCATTTTATAACTGACGTGACGATATTGAAGATCGGCAAAAAGATTTAATTTTTTGATCACCGTATAAACGCCTTTCAGATAAATATTAAAATCCTTCTTCAATCCTGTATTCGAATACCAGTTCCTGTCGTTGGTGCCGTTTGATGCATATTCAGCCCAGATAATTTTCCCGAAATGCCGGCCGAAATACTGGTTCCAGGCACCGCCCAAAGTCAGCTTCAGTTTATCAGGAACCGTATAGTTGCTTGAAAAGGTCATCCCATAGAAATCGTTATCCATCATTTTACGGTTCACAAGGTCGGTACTTGAAATTGTATCGTTCCCGATCATAACATCACTCAGTCCATAGGATGAAAAAGATGCACCTTGCTGGTAGTTTTCGTAATATCCGCGGCCTTTCGTATAATGCAAGGCGGCATTGAAGTTCCAGTTTTTGGCCAGCTGCTGCGAAAAAATCAGCTGGTAGTTGTTCTGCTGATAGTTGTCGGTCTGATTGTCATAATAGGCCATGTTGCCGCTTTTATCAACGTATTCGCCTGCCGGATTGTAGGTGCGGTTTGTTGACAGCGAGTCTTTCGGAACCCCTTCCCAGGCCTGGTAGGTCTGTTCAAACCCTGAAAAGGTGATGAGCCTGACGGTCGTATTCTTTCCATAAAACCCGCCCGACAGGTAGTAGGATTTGAGATTTGAAAAAGCACGGTCGATGTAACCGTCTGAATGAATGTAGGAGAGGCGGCCGTCGACGCTGAATTTGCCGGCCATCAGGCCCGTCCCGAAACGCAGGGTGGTTTTAAAGGTGTTGTACGATCCTCCCGAAATATCGAGTTCTCCGTATGGATCCTGGTGAAGGTCGGAGGTAAGGAAATGGATGGATGCGCCAAATGCGCCGGCCCCGTTGGTAGATGTTCCCACGCCCCGCTGGATCTGAATGTTTTCTGTTGAAGAGGCCAGGTCGGGCAGATCGACAAACCAGACACCCTGCGATTCGGGGTCATTGAGCGGAATCCCGTTCACTGTGACATTGATGCGGGTGAGATCGGTTCCCCTGATGCTGATCCCGGTATAGCCGACGCCGTTTCCCGCATCGGAGGTTACCACGGTCGAAGGGGTCGCCTGGAGCAGGTAGGGGATATCCTTCCCCAGGTTGGCCCTGCCCAGTTCCTTGTTTGAGATGGATGAATAAGCGGTCGGGTACTTGTCATGGGCCCGTGTGGCGACGATGTTCACCTCGTCGCCCATCAGGATGGTTCCATCCAGTTCAATGTTCAGGGTGGTGTCACGGCGAAGGTCGAGGATCCTCTTTTCAGTTTTAAATCCGACAAAGGAGACCGTCATGACCACATTCCCTTTTTTCAGGTGGGTAATGAGAAAGGAGCCGGATTCATCTGAAATAGCCGACAGGGATTGGGGGGTAAACGAAATGTGTGCCCCGGCCAGTGGTTTATTTTCGAGTTTATCTGCAATTTTACCGGTGAGGGTGACCTGGGCGGATGATGTCGCGGCCCATAGGAACAACCCCGGAAGCATTGTTAATACGAAACTTTTCATGATCATTCAATTTTTCCTACGCCGGCATTATCCGGATCAGGTTAATGGGGTATAATCTCAGCCCTTGTATTGAGGCACCCCCTCTGGAGAAGTATCGGGGCAAAAATACAAAATTGCGAAATGCAAAACAGGTAAAATTAGCTTTTTACCTTACCTTTGTACTTAAATACGGCTTCATGAAGTTATTAATTATCAATGGTCCGAATCTGAACCTGGTGGGAACCAGGGAAACCGATGTTTACGGGACACAGCCCTTTGAAATCTATTTGAAGAAATTGCGAAAGCATTATCATGAGATCGTCATCGAATATTTCCAGAGCAATGTTGAAGGTGAAATGATCAATGCCATTCAAAAAGCAGGGTTTCTCTACGATGGCATCATCCTCAATGCGGGTGCCTATACCCATACCTCCATTGCCATTGCCGATGCGATAAAATCCATCACCACGCCTGTGGTCGAGGTCCATATTTCCAACACCTTTGCCCGGGAGCCGTTCCGGCATACCTCGTTCCTGGCAGCCTATGTGAAAGGAAGTATTATCGGATTCGGGATGGAATCATACCGGCTTGCAATTGAAAGCCTGATCACTAAGTGAAGCTGATCCCTAGTCGGAATAGAATTTTGCCTGGTTGAGCTGAGAAAATTTTCTTTTTCCCTTCAGATAGTATTCCACCACGATGTTTTTACCATACACATCCTGCATGGATCCGTGCTTCTGTAATTTGCGTTTTTGCTTGGTTCTCCCGAACGACCGGTAAAAACTCATATGGGCCCGTGTCACCGCCCAGAAATCTTTAAAACCAGCCTGGAAAAGAAATTTCATCGCCGCAATTCCATCAAGGAACATCCTGACAGCAAACACCTTAAACAGGCGATCGTCGGGAAGGTTTTTGTACAGCAGGAAGAAATTGTTGCGGAAATTCAGGTAGGTTTTTCTCCAGGAGACCTTTGGAAGGGTGCCTCCGCCAATGTGGAATACGGTGGAGAATGGGCAATACATGATTTTATATCCATTGTTCTTGAGGCGCCAGCAAAAATCAATCTCCTCCATGTGGGCAAAGAAATCGTCATCCAGCCCGCCCATTTTATGAAAAACATCGGCCTTTACAAACATGCATGCGCCGGTTGCCCAAAATATTTCACTGATTTCGTCATACTGACCATGATCCTCTTCAATGGCCTGGAAAATTCTTCCACGGCAAAAGGGATAGCCGTATTTATCAATGAACCCACCGGCAGCTCCGGCGTATTCAAATTTTTTAGGTTCGTGGAACGACCTGATTTTTGGCTGGCAGGCGGCGATCATCTCATCCTGCTTCATCAGTTCAATAACAGGGGTAATCCAGTTTTCAGTGACCTCAATATCAGAATTCAGCAGGATGTAGTAGTCAGCATCTACCTGCCTGAGGGCAAGATTATATCCCCTGGCAAAGCCTTCGTTGGATGGATTCTGAATAATCCGGATGCCCGGATGGGTTGATTTTAAAAATGAAACGGAGTCGTCTGACGATGCGTTGTCGGCAACAATGATTTCTGCGGCCTCCCTGCTGTACTGGATCAGGGTTGGCAAAAACTGTTCAAGATACCTCCTGCCATTCCAGTTCAATATGATAACAGCCACACGCATCAATGGAAAATTAAAAATTAAAAATCACGAACAATTAGGCAACATTCGTTCATACCTCGTGACATGCCAACGTGCCAAGCATTCTCCGCCGTAAAATTATGAATAATGAGCAGGAAATCTGTAATTTTTAATTTTTAATTAATTTGGGAGATCCCAATAATCCTGTTCCATATCTCCCCATGATTGAATAACCTGGGTATCCTGCAGGTCGAGGGTTGAGTAAATACGGTTGCGCAGATCAATTTTCCAGCGCTGGTTGTTAATTTCACCGGTTGCATCGGAGTGTAACAGGATAAAATCGCTGGTAACCATATCGGGCGAATAGAAAACAAACTTCCTGTTACGCTGGTTGTTGTTCAACGTATAGTATTGCCATATTTCATAGGGGTAGTTGCTGGGCTCGCTGTACTGTGTGCTTCGGGTATTCGGCGGGCCATATTCAAGGTAAACGCGCCCGCGGTCGGTCTGATAACCCTTTTTAACGGGGGTTCCGAAATTTACCTGGACCTTATTTACCTGTTCCTTATAAAAATTCCAGGCCAGTTCAGGATGGTTCTGATCGCGTTGCAGCCACATGCTGTATAAAAATCTTTGCAGGGTTGAGAGGTCGGCTTTTTTCAAGGATTCCCTGATAAATGATTTTTCAATCCCAGTGGCGATGGGATAGGTGCTGTTGATAAACTCCCTCAGGGAATCAGCATTGGTGATTTTTTCAGCAAAGGTGTTGGCGATTTCGGTTGAGGCGATATCGTTCAGTGACATTTTTGCTTTGGGATTCATTCGCTGGAAAAATATCTTTTTCGATGCGACCAGTTCATTCTGCTGGTTCCTGGCCTCCACCACGAGGTTGTAATTTCCTGACGCCAGGTTATCAATGGCGATTTCCGACAGCAGTACATTGACCTCCTTCGGACTTTCTTTTTTACTCCGGGCATAATCCGCGAGTTTCAAATTGTTTTCAAAGGATTCAAGGTAATAGGTCAGCAGGAATTTTTGACTCGCATCCATCATCTTGTTCATATGGTACAATTCACAATAAAAGGTCATCTTCGATTCGTTCTCCGGAAAAAATGTATAGGTGTAGGGAACCAGGTCGAACCCGCTTTTGGTAAGCGTGCTGGCTGTTTCAGTTTTTTTATAGGATTTAACGAGTTCAATGCTTGAAAACGAGCCTTTGTCGGCCGGAAAGTCGATCACAATCGACTGGTCGTAGGGTACAGGGGCCACCTCCTTGTTTTTATCAGCCAGCTGGATCTCAAAATCATAGGTGCCATTGGGGATGGGTATCCGCTGCTGGTCGACGAAATTGAAGTTCGTTTTAGTCGTATCTTCAATCTCAGCGCTGTTCAGTTCATATTTTTTAAATGCCTTGATCTCATTGTTCTGCTTAAAAGTCAGTAAAATATTGACTGTTGCCTGGAACTTCCCGTTGTCTTTCTTTACGAATTTCACGCTGTTCCCTGCAATGGAGAGGTAGGTTTCTACGTAGGGTCCTTCGGGTGAGTTAAAGGTGGCATAGGTGAGGAAGGCCCAAAGGTTTCTGGCCTGGGAGGTGAGGGTGGTGAGGGCCAGGATCATAATGAATACACCCAAAAAAAGCTTTTTCATATCATGAATGTTTTAAGTAAAACAGTGGTTTTGTGAATTCACAAAGATAGCGGTGACTCGCTGAAATTGCAAGTAAAATCGTCAAATTGTACGATAGAAAGGGTGAAATGGGTACCATGAAAGGCGCGTTAATTTTGGCAGTTTCCAAAATATGTGTACTTTTGCTCCCGGAGAAATGGCAGAGTGGTCGATTGCGGCGGTCTTGAAAACCGTTGATCTGCAAGGATCCGGGGGTTCGAATCCCTCTTTCTCCGCTGGTAGTTTTCACTTACCGCTGTAAATCAAACGATTGCAGCGGTTTTGTTTTTTCGTACACACGAGGTAACACACAGTTTGAGCATGATTTTGACCGTTTCAACCCGATTTCAATATACGAAATTTTTTTCATTTGGGATAAAGATAATCAATATTTTTGTTTCATATTTCATAGGCCATGGACGAACAGGATAAAAACCCCCCGTCACCTGAAATGCTAAGTCACCCGCCCCAATGGACGGAGGAACAGCAAAAAGAAATTGATCAATCGTTACAGGAAGCTGCGGAAAAAATCAGGGGAAGCGATAAGGAAGCCCGATTGCGAAGATTAGCGAACGATCGTATTAAGCCAATGATTGATACCTCCCGCCCCCGATCGTTCGACCTGGGTCATGCCTGAGTGTTGTACAACGACAAAAACCCTGACAGTTGTAAGTCAGGGTTCATCCATGCAGGCATATCAAGTCAAATCTGAAATATCAACGGCAGTACGTCCATGCTGCAAGTTATCGGGATCGCGTTACTTAATGACCTATTTTGTTCCTCAGTCAACTGGATCGGTTTACCAGTCAAGTCGGCTGTATAGAAAATCCCGTCAACATCAACGACAATTCCAATGGTGTTACCTGATAATCTCAGCCTTTTAATGGCCTCCAAGTCATTTCGGCTGATCGCGTCTATTAATTCTTCTCTATTATTCATGTTAATTGGCTGTTTGAAGTAATTTCTCGGCAAGTTGATTCAACTGATCATCCGGTAAGGCTTCGACCTCTTTACGAACATACTGGATCATGTCAACGCTTGAAAGTGAGGGTATTGCATAGCGAAATACCTTCTCAAGCCATGCCAATCGTTCACTTGGTTTCATTGCATCAAAATCAGCCTGCAAACGTGGTAAATTGTCAATTATGAACCTTGTCAATGTTGACCGGATACTTTCCGCGCTGATTGACTTACTCCCGATCGGCCTTCCGACGGGGTTTCCTGATTTTCCTTTTTCGTAACTCATATTTTTTACTGTTAAAAATTGCTTGCCAATATTGGCCGATTGTGTTATCTCGTAATGATAATTTTTGATCTGGGCTTCGAGAAATCATATTTTTCGTCAAATTCCCGGGTGATCTTATTGGCATCAAATGGCAAATAACACGGCTCCGGTGCATTACCCGTCTTTATCGAATCGTTATTAATCCAACTGCTGATGATAACAAATAGACTTTCTTTTCCTTTGGTGTACTTTGGGTCATTCTCAATTTTCATCAAGATTTCATCTAACTTATGGCCGGTACCATTGATACGCTGGCGAATGGTTTTATATTGACTGAAAGATAATTGTTCTTTTACCGATAAAATATTTTTCAATTCTGTTTGCCTTGGATTATCGCCTTTTAAAAAGGCTATAAGCTTTTCGTAATTTGCATAATTTGGTTCTAATGTTATCGGCCCATGCTTTTCAAATTCTGCTTTTACATCAGTTAATTGCTGCTGATAAAAATCAAAAGAAAAATTTTCTTTATATATAGTCTTATTTTTTTTGTCTTTACTGTCTATGTATAACAGTCCATTCTCGGACGTTTTGACTGCTTTAGAATCGTTTAAAGTAGCCGTTTTAACTGCTTTAGAATCGTTTAAGGTAGTCAAATTGACTGCTTTTAATTCGATGATCCTGATCTGTCCGGCCTTATTTTTAACCCCCCTCCTGTGTTCTATAAACACCAACGATTCAAGCCTGTTCAATGTTTTATAATATAGTTTCTCGCTTAATTTTGTTGCTGTTAATGCTTCCAATATGGAAAGGGAAAACCATTCTTTCCATGCCAGCTTGTTGTTAAGATTCAATAAGTAGAAATATAAACCCGTTTCTTTTACGGTAATATCGTTGCTTTCCGCTGCGATTTCCCAGAATTGTTTTACCTGGGTGAACAGATTTATTCGGTATTTTGTATCTTTGCCCATGTGGTTTTAAAGTTTTTGAACGCCCCAGCCTGATCCGCTGGGGTTTTCTGTTAATATCACAACTGATTATATCTTTCCATCGCGGTCTCGAGCGTTTTGCATGACCACGCTGTATCTCCGAAGGCTTCATTTCCCGGGAACATCTCCCGGTGTGGTAAAGTTTTCCCTTTAAAAGTTCGTTCTTTGCCTATCTTGATCTTAAAGACTTCAAAATATGTCAAATCCGGTGGTACGTCCTGCCTGTAAATGGCTTTTTTCTCATCCCGGCACACTTGGGTATAGGTGAACCCATTTTTGCGGATAATGTCAGGCAATGCGGTCATTTCGCAGTCCTCCGATTTTCGCCAAACCTGCGTTCAGAAACTTTGAACGCTCCATCAAGTTCATTTGCCAGATAGTAATATTTTCGGCCATAGCGATAATAACTTATCTGGCCTGACTTTCGGAGTTTTCCTATTGTCAGCGGGGTGCATCCCAAGTAATCACCCGCAGCACGATCACCAATCAAGCGTTTAGGCTCTATGGGCTCTGGTGTACTGATCCCGGTCATTGCCGCACTTACTGCTGATTTAATCAGTTCGGTGAGCTCGTCGGTGGTCAGGTTGACGGATATAAAGCTATTCATTGCTGACCTCCTTCATCGGATGATAAAAAATGTTGTCAAGGTCAGACTGAGAATAAAAAAACCGTCCACCTATCTGTGTAAAGGCGATACGGCCAGATTTTTTTAACCTGTGAATTGTTGTTCGTGATACGTGCAAGTATTTTGCTGCTCGCAGATCACCATTAATTTTTTCATGTGTTCCCATAAGGAATTCTGATTAAAGGTTAATACAATAAGGTTTGTGAATTTCTTTGCAGTTTTTGACTGCGCCCCTGTAATGCCCTTGCGACGAGCGTCGCGAATTCCCTTTGATATTTATCCTGAATAAATCTCAGGAAACAAACTCTAACAAAGGTAAACAATCTGAAGCCTATTTGTCAATAGGTTTATTTGGATTCATTCTAAATAAAAACGTATATGCTTGATTATCTTAATATTAAAGCTGACGTAATATATTAACATACTTGTGTTGATAATGCTTATGTATTAACATTCAATTAGTTATCTCTAAAATTGGAAATTTTTATCCATGCAAATCAATCTGATCGCTCCGGTGTCATGCCCCCCCCCATCAATGAAAAAACCTCCATGTGATTACGCTACGGGCAGATTACGTAATCAGCAATGGAGGCAACAAATCCCGGATGATCCCAAAAAATCAGCCGGTACGCGTTATAATCCCTGCGCCATGTACGACGATACGCCGGTGAAATTGGTACTTTCGGAAATTTTGCAGCCGTGAAACTTCGTCATGCGCAAACGTGATCCGGTGAAGTCCGCGCCGGTCAGATCGTTCCCTTCCCAATCGGCATTTTCCACAACCACGTTATTCAGCCGACAATTTGAAAAATCGCATAAATTGATTTTCGAATTTTCAAAATTTGCAAAATCAAATTCGCAGCCTTGTAAATTTGCCCCGTGCAATGTTAAGCCACGCAGGTCGCTCCATCTCATATCTAACGGTTCTCCGCTCCCCTCACGCAACCATGTTAAAAGTCTAATTTTGTCTTCCATTTTTTCAGTTTTAGTTAGATTGATAAGTCTGGGTGAGCCGCACAGAAGCGGTCATAAAATTGATCATATTCAGGTGTGCCAAAACGACAACCCGCCTTTGTTAACGCCCCGGCCAGATCGCGCTTTGTCTTGATATGACTTTGGCCTAATACGGAAACAATGTCCGCTCCCGGCTCCACCGTGTTAATCGCCTGATCGAAGAGTGAAAGGATGGTGTTTCTCACGGCTGTGGGTTTATTGGACAGCAATTGCTTCAGCTTCTCCCTGTCCTGTGCTGCAATTACGGCAGCATCGTCAATAATGTTTTCCATTGTTTTTTAGGATTTAGTGTTTATGTGAAATAGTTGATATAACTCCCGAGGATCGTAAAAGTAGGCCCGTCCGATTTTGATAAAGCTGATCTTACCTTCTCTCCGCAGCTTACGGATCGTTTGATAATGACAGCCTAAGAAATTCGCGGCTGCCTTGTCACCCTTTAATCTGATTGGTAAAGATTGACCTGTTTCCATACTAATTAGGTATTTAGGTACATGAATATGCAAATGTACAAAATATATACCCAAAAGTCAATAGGTAACACCATGTATTTACGGGTATTACTAACCTCAAAACTGAAAAAATTTGCAGACGGGGTACAAAGGACGCGGGTACAGGTCAGCACCCCCCCCTGTAATGCTATTACAGGTACCCAGGACGGGTTACCTTGCATGATCTGATTAGTTCTTACTGAATCCCTTGTCGTTGTTCAAACGTTTGATCTCAGCATTTAAACGCTTGATTTCAGCGGGGATAATGTCTTTCATCTCTTTGAATTTATCCTCAAGTTTCCAAAGTTTTTCAGTTAGTTCTCCGTTTTCAATAGTCAAACTATCAATAAGACCAATTAGTTGACGCTTTGAAAACTTCAAATCAGATTTTAAATAACTCATGGCTGTGGTGTTATTGGTTGTTATCAGGCAGCAACATTGCAGCCCATTTTCTTATTACCATTTGGCTTCGCGCTCAAACATTGCAGCGCGTTCCTCGTCAGTGATCTTTATGTACTTGGTGAACTCCGTTTCTGTTTTATGCCCCGTGATACTCATTATGAGTAATGGCGATATTTTGCGCTTGAATGCGTTTGTGGCAAATGTCCTGCGAGCACTGTGAGAACTGATAAACTCATGCTTTTTACCAGATATAACTTCGACCTTGCCCGCCCTTGTAATGTTCTTTGAATATGGTTCATTAATTTCTGCCTCCCTGCATACGTCCTGAATATAATCATTGAATTTCTGATTACTAATCGCGGGAGGTAGTTGATAATTGTACTTTTCGAGTATGGCAGTCACGGTGGGGTGCAATGGAATGATAACGAGTTTCTTTGTTTTCTGTGTTACCATCTTAATGCGGTCATTGATTATATGCTCTTTTCTGATATTGGTATAATCGCCAAAGCGCAACCCCGTCCAGCAACCAATCAGAAATATATCCCTAACACGGTCAAGATGAGGATTGTTTGAAAAGTCATGTTTATACAGGGCTTCCAGTTCCTTCTCTGTTAAATAGGCATTTTCCGATGGTTCAGTAACTCCGACAAAAGCCCTCTGGAACTTCATGTTCACATTAAACCCATCCGCTGTTGCCCTGTGTAATACGGTCTTGATAAACCGGATATGTCTGCCATAGGTGTTCAGGGCATACTTTTTTTCAGTTATCATGTAATTGACCAATTCATTGTACAGCCCTTCGTCTATGTCCTTAAAATCAACCTCACCGCCCCTATGCTTACCAAAGTCAATCAGCATATTCTTGACCGCTTGATATTTCTCAATGTTCGTAAAACTTAATCGGTGGCCAGTTTTTTTATTGATCCCGTTTCTCATTCCTTCGATGAACTGATCAAAATACTGAATGAGCGTAACGCTGGTATCAATGGCGGGCTTGGCCTTTAATTTATCATTCAGATAGTTCCTGAAATATTCAACAGATAACGGGATGCCCGATACCTTTGCGATATTTTCAGCATTATCAATGTGGTTTTTGATGGTGTTTAACTTTTGGTTCTTATCTTCCGCTTTGGGTGCAGTGGTTTTCACAGGATCACCAGAACCCTTCCAATATTCAGCTTTGTAGTGCTTTTCATCGATCCTAACCCCGGTAAAATACTCTAACCTTTGACCGTGGAATGAATATTTCAGAATGACAGCCAGGTCTGTTTTGATAGGCAAACCTGTTTCTTTGTCTTTTCTATGCTCTAAATAGAATTTTGGAATAGCCATATAGTGTGTGTTAACATGATTTTAATACACAAATATACACACACATTTTGATATATCCTAATTTATTTCAAAATACATTCAATAAAAATTAAATTGCTGTAAACCATTGCTAATTAAGATTTTTGATATATATTTGCAGGAATTGATAGGTATGGAATAGGAATGATTTTATATCAAAATAGCGTGGGTTATAATCCCTCTTTCTCCGCCAATCCGAAATTTTCAACTTCCCAAGAAACAAAATGCAGCAAAATCAAGCCTTTCGAAAGAGGGGCTTGCTTGCTTTTTGCCCTTTTCTGTGTAACCGTCTATGTAATCGAGGCAACTTTTGGCAATATATCGTCCAAACGGCTGATTCGTAAAACGAAAAGAAAAAGGCCATCCCCAAACCAGGGGATGGCCCAAATAAAGACTAATACTTATAAAAAATGACTCTTTACTTTACTTTGTTAATTTTGAATCAGTATTTTCCTGGTAACAACGCCTTCATCATTTCGCAAAACCACCGTATAGATCCCGCTCGAAATGGGCCGCAGGTCGATTTGCTGATCAAACCTTCCATATACCCTGATGTTTGTCATTTTCCAAATCACTTGTCCGATATAATTATAGATCAGAATATTAAATGATTGATGAACCGGAGATGTGATTGAGGCAGTAAAGATTCCACCATTGGGCACCGGGTAAACCATAAACTGTGACTCTAAAATCTCCTCCACGCCGGTGATGAGTATATACACATGATTTGAGGTATCGGAGGTGCAGCCATTCATAGTCACATCGGTCCAGTACCATCCGGTGAGGCCGGCAACATAGGTTTGGCCGGTGGCTCCTGAAATGTGGATGCCATTGAAGTGCCACTGGTTCCCTGTTGGGGCAGAACTCATCAGGCTATCGCTGCCGGATGTAACTACCGGCGTTGCGGGAATAGGATTCACAGTCACATTGAAGTTAGTAGAAACGGCTCCGTTTCCGCAGGAGTTTGATCCGTAAACGGTGATCACACCGGACACGGCGTTCATGCCAAAATCAACGGTGATAAAGTTGGAACCGGCACCTCCGACAATTGTGCTTCCGGGAGGGGTTGTCCAGATATACTCCGTTGCATTGGCAATCGGAGCAACCGTATAAACCACGCCGCTCTCACCCTGGCAGACTTCACCCTGACCGGCAACGACTCCGGCAGCAGCAACAAGTTGCGTGACCGCAACCTGCAAACTGGAAGTAGTTCCGCTGCCACATAAGTTGTTACCGAATACCGAAATGTTTCCGGATGATGCATTGGTTGCAAAATTGACCGTGATGTCATTTGTTCCTGCACCAGTGGCAATCGAAGCCCCGGCCGGGAGCGTCCACACATAGGTCACAGCATCTGCAATCGGGGGTGTTGAATAGGTCACACCCTGCGCACCACTGCAAACTGCTGTGGCTCCGGTGATGCTTCCTGCATTTCCCGGTATCGGGTTAACGGCAACATTCAGTGTTGTAGGAGAAGCAGGAACGCAAGCCGTCAGACTGGTATAGGTAACGCTTACTGATTGTGCTCCCGGGGTGTTCCAGATTACACTGATATTGTAGGTGCCAGCTCCCGTAACCAGGGTGCCACCGGCTGAGATGGTCCAAATATATCCGTACATGGAAGCCTCTGTCATATAAGCATAGTATCCTGAATTAACGCATAGACTGGTTGACCCGGTGATTGTGGGAACCGGCAGCTGGTTAACCGTAACAGCTTTGGCTGTTGGCGTTGTTGCTGTACATCCGTTAGAA
>SESA01000014.1_pt1 | contig 144819 bp, 116 predicted proteins | sample 3171451 | NCBI WGS metagenome assembly SESA01 (sample SAMN06051862, study PRJNA518727) | freshwater metagenome | biome: subpolar coniferous forest; feature: holomictic lake; material: water; isolation source: holomictic Lake 227, 8 m depth | place: Canada: near Kenora, Ontario | collected...
CAGTTGTTCCGGTAAACTGGAATCCGAGTTTAGTCAGAGGACCAGCCATCAGGGTTGGGCTCATTTCACTGGCCAGATAGATCAATTGATCGCGGTTATCAGCATATAATGCATAGAAAGGATGGGAAGTTACGACAGTGCCTGTCCCGATTTGGACATAGTTTTCAATTGACAATCCGGATTTAGCAAATAACAAAATCGAAATTGCAAGAAGCATCATCGACTTTGAAACCATTTTTGTAACGATTTTCATAAGGTTAGAATTTAGGTTATTACTAAACGAATTAACATGATATGGGGATCAATTTTTCAATTGATATATATATAGGGTGTTGTTCATAATAATACATCATTCAGGGATCATCTCCTAAATGATTGATTATGTTAATTTTATAATCATTCTTGTAAAAAAATATCACTCATTTCTTTACGCTGAAGCAAATATAAAAAATTCATTTTTAATAAAAGCAACTTTTTTTAACTTTTTTTATAACAACGGCCTGTCCGGAACAAAAAATTGAAAGAAAAGAATAATTTTGCAAACTATATTAAAGTTTTATACGTTAATGGTACAAAAAAGTTCTAAAAATAACAGGATGAATAAGACATTCAATGCTTCATGTGGAATAATTGCCTTTCTGATAATATTCTCCTCCTGCAGCACTTCAAAAAAATTAAATGAGCAACTTCTGATTGGTAGCTGGAACCGCAATAAAATAGTTTCTATATTACCGAAAACATCATCCGAAAACTATTCAGCAGTATTGGATTCGCTGGGAGTCCCGGCTGAAGTAACTGCATCAAAAAATGAAGCCGACAGAAAAGTTGTCCTTGTACAGGGAAGATCCGAAAAGTCCTCCTCTGCTTCCGACAAGGAGGATCAGTTGAATAAACTTCAGTCGCTGTTCCCCGATTTCAAGGATGTCATTGAATTCAAAGCGGATAAAACCTGCACCATTGTCGCCCGGAAGGGTACGGCCAATGGCACCTGGGATTTGAACGGGAAAGGGAATCTCATTACCCTGAATATTCAGAATGTCGCCACGCCGGTAACGCTTTCGCTGGTGAAAATTGATGCCAGCACCCTGGAAATTGTAGATCATTTTCCCTCGAGTGATGTACAAATCGGATATCTGAAAAAATAGTCCCCCTTGTCAATCTTACATTTAACTTCTAACGAATCACAATGAAAAAACTCATAGGGTTACTCCTCTTCGTAACTGGATCAATGTTTTTAGGATCGTGCACTGTTTCGCATGTTAACAACACGCTCATCGTTGGCAACTGGCAAAAGGAGCATGGGGTGGCCTATGTCAGGGATAAAAGTTCCAAAGCCGATTCCATCTCGGATGCCCAGCAGATGATTGAATTAAAGAAACAATATCTTGCCGCCGGCAAGGGCAAAGCGCAGGGGTTGAGGGACATGCTGTATACAGGGATTTCATTCAAAGCTGATAAAACCGTTACACTTTCCACCGGAAAAAAGAACATTCACGGCGTATGGAAGATGAATTCCAAGGGAGATAAAGTGGTGGTGACAGATACCTCCACCGCAGTAAAACGCACCCTCATCATTGTCTCCATTGACTCCCTTCATCTGAAAATCTCCCAGCCTGTAATTGAGGGAAACTTTCAGCAGGATTTCAAGAAAAAATTATAGATTTTCCGCCTATTTACGTTTCCTGCTTATTTTACTACAGAGATAAGAAATTCCCTGGTCCCTTTGCCGGTGAAAACCTGCAAAACATACTGCCCCGGCGGGACCCTTTCCAACCGGAGGTTTGTCTCGAACAGGCCATTCGCATTGGATTCCAAAACTGTTATTCCCAGCATATTTCTCATCAGGATACGGTCAACCGGCCTGTCTGATTTAAGTGTAACCAGGTTTTGTGCCGGATTGGGAAAAACATTCATCCTGCTTTTTGAAGGCTCATCCATTGAGGTTATGACGTCGACCGTGATGGTATCGGAAGGGATCGTAAGGCTGCAGGCGCTGTTTACCACCTGGACAAAATAGTTGTACATCCCGTCAGGAAGGCCCGGGTCAATGTAAGAAGTATCACTTTCGGGCACCTGGTTTACCACCACAAAATCGGAGGCACCCGGGTCCTGCCGGTAAATGTCGTACAGGGGCGGATTCATGGATATCTGCAACATTTTTCCTCCCACCGAGCAATCGTCGATGGCCCAGTAGTACCAGCATCCCTGTCCGTTGCCGTCCCAGGCATGCCAGGCAATGTCGACTGTTTCACCAACATACGCCGAAAGATCAACTGAGTAAGGCATCTGCCACTGGTTGTATCCGCCACTGAAGGGAGGCAGGGATGAAAGATCGAACAGGGTTTCCCAGGTAACCTGGTTATCTGTGGAAACTTTAACAAAATAATGGTCGCCGTTCACCGAACCCTGGTATGCCATGCTCCAGAAAGTAAGATTCCCGGTAACCATCACATTCCGGACGATAATCCATTCGTCCTGGGGGTTATAGTCCCAGGAGATCCCCGCCGAGTAATTTCCCGTATGCACTCCTTCAGGCGAAGTATAGTCGGTGTGACTCCAGGTTGCTGCGGTATTATGGACAACCTGCATCCAATTTGCCGGGGGAAATTCAGGATTTTCAAAACCTTCGTTCAATATTATGCCTCCGCCATTGCACTGCGGGGGATTCCATTGAAGCTGAATTTCGTTGCCAGCCGAAGTTCCCTGGAGATTGACCGGGGGCAGGCATACGGCATACACCTCCACGTTGTCGACGTTCCACTGTTGGAAATTTTCGGAATTCAACCCGGATGTTCTGAACCTGATCCTGAAAGCCTTACCACGGGCCGAACTGATATTGACATGAACCGATGTCCACCCGAAACTCCCCCGGTTTTTCCAGGTAGCCTTCCGGTGCCAGAATCCGTTATAGTAAATTTCGGTCATGAGTTTTTCGGTACCATTGGCCAGCTGATCCTGCAGGAGAAGGTCAAAATCGAGCCAGATTTCAGCACAGGCAAGCGTAGAGGCATTGAGCACGGGGCTTTCAAGGGAATAGTCATAATCCGTTTCCGCGGGGGTGCCTGAAAACAGGGCTGATGGCGCAGGATTCCCCTCATTTACAGAGAGGGTCCAGTTCCCCTGACCGGGCGAAAAACTCCATCCCTGGTAAGAAAATGACCCCTGATCCCACGGTTCATAAAACGGTAGCGGCAGCCCGTAGCTGACCTCTACCAGCGCAGGACCTGCAAACACGGAATTGGCCTGCTGCCCCGGAAACCCGTAGCTGGTCAGATCGTACCTGGCATTGACAAGATAGGAATAGGTTCCGGGTTCCAGCGCCGGATCACTGAAGGATAATGAATCCGGGAACGGAAGATAGGCAAGCAGTGCATCGTTTTTAAAAATATGATATCCAATGAGCCCCGGAGGAGTCACAAAATTCCCTGAATCGTCAGGCATCCGCGGCTTTTGCCAGTTTAGCAGCACATTGTTCCCGATGATTGTTCCGGCCACATTGTTCGGAGGCCAGAGGAACCGTGAACTGAATGAATCGCAGGCTGCTTCGGAATATCCGCTGGCATATATGGCAACGACACAGGCGTTGTAGCTGCTGTCGTATTTCACATCTTCACCGGGAATGGTATAGGTGGTATCGGGAACGCTGGCAATCAGTACATCATCCAGGTAAAAATTATATCCAAAAATACATGGTATCAGAACTCCCGGCGATTCCGAGGCCAGGATGGAGATGTTATCGATATACCAGCCGTTGATCTGGTAGGAGTCTACCCCGAATGACCTGAACCTGATCTGGATGGTCTTATCGGAAAATTGAGAAATATCAAGTGCATCATGGGTCCAGGGGATATTGCCGCCCAGGTTGTTCCATATTTTTATCGTGTGCCAGTTCCCATCATACTTCACTTCGACTGCCAGCTGGTCGGGAACGGAGGAGCTGAAATTATCAAGAAAAATATCATAGGAGAGGGTGAGTATCGGGCTGTATTCACCTTCGATGGGTCTGCTGATAAGGGATTGTTCATAATTCGCAACAGGAGGGTCCCACCCGAACATGGCGGAGGGTTTCGGGTTCCCCATGCTGGTGGATATCCTCCAGTTCTGACCCCCTGACAAAGTCCATCCCTGGGTGAAAAAATTGCCACCCGACCAATTTTCATTAAACAGAAGTTCCTTATAACCAGGCACATCCCAGCAAGCAGACAGCGCTGTTTCTTCGACTACCAGGTTTTCGGGTGGCGCTTTTTTCTGCAGGATCATCAGGTCGACCGTATCGGCATGGTCAGCTGAATGGTTCTCGTAAAAGTCGATGTATCCGAATTTTTTTACAAATATCTGATAATAGCCTTTCCACACGGTCGGGAAGGTCACATAGCCTGAACTATCGGCAATGGCGGAATAGAGCGTATCATGGTAAGCCAGGTTTTCCATCTGGACGAATGATCCCCGGGGAGTTGTGGCCGGGCAGGTAAACTGCAGATGTAAAACCATGGGAACTGTCCAGCATTTGCCGAGGACATTTGAAAAGGCTGCCGGCGACCAACGGTTTCCGGTATATCCTGCCTTAATTCCCCACCGGTAGGGTCCGCAGGGCAATGATGACCAGCTGGAGTCAGTCATGGCAAGGTTTTCGGTTGTTGTAAGCTGGGTCCAGATGGCCGGATTCTGTTCCTCTCCCTGCCGGAGCCTCCATACTTTATAATTCAAAAAAACTTCGGGTAAGTCGGTTAAACTCACCGGTCCGCCCATCCCTGTCATAACGGCCCTGATCATAAAATTCCCCTGTGCAGGGAGCCACTGGGCTCCGCCTGTGACAAACCGTGAATAACTCCTTAACCGGGTGGAACTTTCATCGACCGCGAGGCCAGCGGCATTGGGGGCGTTGCCACCCTGGACCATGACCATGTAAAAACTTCCTGAAGTGATGGGAACCGGAGCCGGAAAAAGGAATTCAACCCACCCGAAGTTGGCCGGAACCACCTCAAATGGTCCGGCAATCAGGTTCCCTGGAGATCCGCCCGGGCCGGATGCATCCAGCAATTTTATCTGGAAGGGGACGAACGGATTGCTTCCAGCCGGGTAATTTGCAGGCTGCCCGATGTTGACAGAGCCTCCTGACACTGAAGCAGGATATGCAAGAGGGGTGATCCTGAGGGCATTCAAATTTCCCTGCAGGGCCCATATCGTAAAATTATCCTGGAGGCCGTCATCATAGATCAGTTCATAGTTCCCCACCGGTGGACCCCAGGTAACATGAACCAATTGCTGCGCGGTATCAAGCGACACAGCCGGTTCAACCGGGGAGTTGAGCGTTTCAAAAAGAGGAACCGGCATGGTAACCGTTGTGCCTGGCTGAAAGGGAACCGGGTTGGAGGCATAGGCATCAAATCCGGCCTTGGTGATATGGACGATGAACGTGCCGGCCGTATCTATGTTCAGGATATAATAACCACCCGCAACAGAATAGGTCAAATGGCCGGCAACCAATATTTTAGCGCCAACGACCGGACTTCCGGTCTGCGCATTGGTTAGCACCCCTGTGAGCACAGCCTGGGCCGTTCTTCCGGGCTGGGCCAAAAGGATTCCATACGAAAAAAATATTCCGCAGTTAAAGATAAAAAAAAGAAAAGCGCGTAACCTGCTTTTGGCCATCCACATCAATTGACAGAATAAAAATATTTTACGTTAATAGCCTGCTTTTGTTACAAATATAGGCAAAATATTGCATTGAAGGAAGAGGTGGTACCTGAAATTTGCCAATTTTTTATTTAATCTCTTTGATAAATTGAAAAAATTTATAACTTTGCACTCCCAATTTTACGAACATCAATTCATTATATCATGTACGCAATCGTTGAAATAGCTGGTCAGCAGTTTAAGGTAGAGAAGGATGACGAAATCTTTGTTCACAGGCTCGAAGGTGATCCGGGAACAAAAATAGAATTTGACCAGGTATTGCTGCTGGATAACGACGGCAAAATCAGTGTCGGCAAACCTCTCGTGGAGGGATCCAGCATATCGGGCCAGATCGTTGATCACGTCAGGGGTGACAAAGTGGTGGTCTTTAAAAAGAAACGCCGCAAAGGATACGAAAAGGAATCGGGTCACCGCCAGGATTTCAGTAAGATCCTGATTGAAAAAATAAGTGTGAAAGGCGCATCCAAGGCCAAAAAAGTAAAGGAAACGGAAGAGGAATCCGCAGAGTTATAATGCTGCATTCCAAAATCGTAAATCGTAATTCGTAATTCGTAAATAATATAGTGTATGGCACACAAAAAAGGGGCGGGAAGTTCAAGCAACGGCCGCGAATCGCATAGCAAACGCTTAGGCGTAAAAATATATGGTGGTCAGTTTGCCAAATCAGGCAACATCATTCTCCGCCAGCGCGGAACGGTACATAACCCGGGACTGAATGTTGGGATTGGCAAGGACCATACCCTTTTCGCACTCACCGATGGCATCGTTGAATTCAAGAAAAAAAGGAGTGACCGTTCATTTGTTTCGATCGTTCCTATGGAAGAGACTGCCAATTAAAGTGTTATCGCACGAAAGTTCGTGCTGAAGGTTATTCTTTTAAGGGTCGGCTTGGGTTATACCTTGCCGACTTTTTTTGTCTCCGCCTGAAGCTTTTTGACTATTTTTGTTCATAAATAATCGTTTTATGCTTTCATTGAATTTTATCCGCGAACATGAGCAAGAGGTGATTGACCGCCTTGCCATTAAAAATTTTTCCGGGGATGCGGTTGTTCGCCGGATTGTTGAACTGGATGACAAACGGCGTGAAACCCAGAAACAACTTGACGACATCCAGGCACAGAGCAATAGCCTGGCCAAGGAGATCGGCATCCTGTTTAAATCAGGTAAAACTGCTGAAGCCAACCTGTTAAAGGACCAGACCGGTGAATTAAAGAACCATGGAAAGGAGTTGGATCTCCTGCTCGAAAGCATTAAAAAGGAGCTGGATGAAATCCTGGTCCGCGTTCCCAACCTCCCCCACCCTTCCGTTCCGAGAGGTAAAACTCCGGAAGACAACCTGGTGGTCATGCAGGAGGGCGAAATCAAGCCGGTTGATCCGACAGCCGTTCCCCACTGGGATCTCACGACGAAATATGATATCATCGATTTTATCACCGGGAACAAGATCACCGGGGCGGGTTTTCCTGTATACAAAGGTAAGGGGGCGCGGTTACAGCGTGCCCTGATCAATTTTTTCCTGGATGAGGCCATGAAGGCAGGATATGCCGAAGTTCAGCCTCCCTATATGGTCAATGCAGCTTCGGCTTATGCCACAGGGCAGCTGCCCGATAAGGATGCCCAAATGTATCATGCTGACCTGGATGACCTGTATCTTATCCCGACGGCAGAAGTTCCTGTTACCAATATATACCGCGACACCATCCTGAAGAGCCAGGATCTCCCGACGAAAAACGTGGCCTATTCAGCCTGCTTCCGCCGTGAAGCCGGATCCTATGGCAAAGATGTACGCGGGCTGAACCGTTTGCACCAGTTCGACAAGGTGGAGATCGTACAGATCGCCCATCCTGACAAATCATACGAGGTTCTGGAAGAGATGAAGGATTATGTAACGGGTCTGTTACGGAAGCTCGAACTTCCCTTCAGGGTGCTGAAACTCTGCGGCGGCGACATGAGTTTCACATCAGCACTCACCTACGACATGGAGGTATGGTCGTCGGCCCAGGCCCGGTGGCTTGAGGTGAGCTCGGTTTCAAATTTTGAGACTTTTCAGTCAACCAGGCTTAAGCTCCGGTTCAGGGATGAGGCCGGGAAAATTCGTCCCGCACATACGCTGAACGGAAGTGCGCTGGCGCTTCCACGGATTGTGGCCGCCTTGCTTGAAAACAACCAGACCCCTGAAGGGATCAACATTCCCAGGGTCCTGGTGCCGTATACCGGATTTGAACGGATCGGGTAATACGTGACGCGTGACGCGTGACAAAAAAAAACGTGACGCGTGACGCGTGACAAAAAAAATCTGAAGGGATGGTTTTTTGATTATTTGAAATAATATTCTATTTTTGTCTGGCAACTAAAACTGTTCACAATGAAAAAACTCATCCTATTTGTTTTAATTCTTTTTTCAGCAGAGGTGATGTATGCCAAATTCCACCTTGGCATCAAGGTGGGGTACAATGCTTCGAAGATTTCAACCAACATCGATACAGTTAAAAATGGGTTCAAATCGGGGTTCCAGATCGGTGCCTTTGCCCGCATCGGGAACCGCTTCTATGTGCAACCTGAAATATATTACACAACCCAGGGAGGGGTGTTTACCAGTAATGCTTCCAATTGGGAACAGAATGTGAAAATTGGTTCGATCGATGTCCCTGTACTCCTTGGTTTTCAGATTATCAAGGGCGATTTCGTCAACCTTCGGATTCTTGCTGGTCCCACAGCCTCATTCGTTGTAAATAAAAGCATCTCTGAAGGGGGTACCAGTACCCAGCAATTGACCAGTGCTGATTTAAGATCAGTAAACTGGGGCCTTCAGGCAGGAGCAGGCGTTGATGTTTGGATGTTTACACTTGATTTACGTTACCAGCTTGGATTGAATCAATTGGTTAAGGATGTCCAAAACTGGAGTTTTGATTCCAAAAATAATGTGTGGGTGGTCAGCCTGGGCTTTAAGATCTTTTAATTTTTAAGTTCCTGCCATGGCGCCGAAATTTATACTTTATAACATATCAGCGCTGATTTTGATCACCCTCCTATGGGTATCCTGTAAAAACAAAATCGATAATCCCATCCCCATACCGGTGTGGGAGGACTACGATCCTGATTCTGCTACCCTTACGGTCACGGTACAAACCCAGCAGGGTGTCTTCATGGTGGGCTCTTTTGTTTACCTGGCACTCAATAAGGACAGCCTTGACAAGGGGATACTGGTGCGCAGCGCCAGCACCAATGCTGCTGGACGAGCCCTTTTTAACCGCCTGTACCCCCGGAAATATTGGGCAGTGTGTTATGCCCGGCGTGACAGCCTCTCTCTTTCCGGAAGATTCAATATTCAACTTCCCCCCTATGCGATCCGCGATACCATTCTTACTGTCCATTGATCTGTTTTGAAAGTCAACGGAACTGATTACCGGACGGTGTGGATGAAGGGAAACTCAGTTTTCTTCATCGAACAGAACCTGTTGCCTTTTCATTTTCACATTCACGAAGCAAAAACTTACCTGGAGAGCTGCCATGCCATCCGGACGATGATGGTTCGCGGGGCGGGCGCCATCGGGGCCATTGCCGGCTTTGCCATGGCCCAGGCAGCCCTGGAGGCTCCTGATTCTGATTTCCTGTTATTCATCGATGAAGCCAGGCGGACCATCGAATCAACCAGGCCGACCGCACGAAACCTTTTTTATGCAGTTGAAAGGGTGTACAGCGCCTCCCTGCTCTCGCGCGCTGCCGCCATTCTGGAGGCGCAGAAGGTGGCCGACCGCGACGCCGCCGATTCATTGAAAATTGGTGAATTCGGCAATGCGCTGATCCGCGACGGGATGAACATTGAGACCCACTGCAATGCAGGATGGCTTGCCTTTGTTGACTACGGAACGGCGCTCTCCCCGATATACCTGGCCCACCAGGCCGGGAAGAAGATCTTTGTATATGCTGATGAAACCAGGCCGCGAAGCCAGGGGGCACGGCTCACGGCCTGGGAACTCAAACAGGCCGGGGTGCCGCATACCATTATCCCTGACAATGCCGGGGCGTGGCTGATGTCGCTTGGTAAAATCGACCTGATGATCGTTGGAGCCGACCGGATTGCCGCCAACGGGGATACCGCCAACAAGATAGGCACCCTCGAAAAGGCCATTGCGGCCAAAGAATTTGGAATCCCTTTCTATGTTGCGGCCCCGACTTCGACATTTGACAGGGATTGCCCTGACGGGAAACACATTCCCATTGAAGAACGAAGCGAAGAGGAGGTGCTCTACCAGGATGGAGTTACACCTGAGGGTCAAACCATCCGCGTACTTGTCTGTTCCCCGGGATCCCCTGCCTTCAATCCTGCATTTGATGTTACCCCGGCAAAATATATCACCGGGATCATCACCGAAAAGGGAATTGTCAAACCCTCTTCCGAAACGATTCATTCATTGTTGAAAAACGAAATCTCTCAAAAATAATCCAATATGAAATTATCACGATTTTCCGTCTGGTTCCTCACCGGAACCCTGGTCCTCAGCCTGATCCTCCCCGGATTTGCAGGGAATAAACAAAAAAAGGCCAAATCAAAGGAACCCGCAAAGGAAAAATCAAAAGAGAAAGACAAACCCAAGGAAGATTCTGTTTACAATTCGGGACTGGTTGGCGGATTGAAGTTCAGGAGCATCGGCCCGGCCTTTTGTTCAGGGCGCATTGCCGATTTTGCCGTGAATCCCAAAAATCACAGCGAATGGTTTGTTGCCGTTGCTTCAGGTCATGTTTGGAAAACTGAGAACAACGGAACCACCTTCGAGCCTGTTTTTGACAACAACGGAACCTATTCCATCGGGTGTGTGGTGATCGATCCGAACAATACGAATGTGGTTTGGGTAGGAAGCGGCGAGAACAACCACCAGCGATCGCTCGGATACGGCAACGGGGTGTACAAGAGTTCAGACAACGGGAAGAGCTGGAAAAACATGGGGTTGAAGGACTCGCGCCAGGTCGGCAAGATCCTCATCGATCCGCGCAATTCCGATGTGGTTTATGTGGCGGCAGAGGGATCGGTATGGGGTCCGGGCGGCGACCGCGGGTTGTACAAAACCACCGATGGCGGAAAAACCTGGAAGAAGGTCCTCGAGATCAGTGAAAATACCGGTGTGAACAATGTCATGCTCGATCCGCGAAATCCGGACGTGCTGTATGCATCGTCGGAGCAGCGGAGGCGTCATGTGTTCACCAAAATCGGCGGTGGACCGGAGACGGCCATCTACAAGTCGGTCAATGCAGGTGAATCGTGGGATAAACTCACCTCGGGTCTTCCCGGCGCTGATATGGGGGGCATTGGCCTGGCCATATCGCCGGTAAACCCGGATGTGCTGTATGCCATCATTGAATCAACCCCCGATGCCAAGGGTTTCTACAGAAGTACCGACCGCGGGGCATCGTGGCAGAAGATGAGCGATCATGCGGCCCAGGGCCAGTATTACAACGAAATTTATTGTGATCCCAAGGATGCGGACAAAGTCTATTCAGTCGAAACCATCTCCCAGTATACCGAAGACGGCGGAAAAACATGGAGGCAGGTTGGCAACAACAAACGCCATGTGGATGATCATGCCATGTGGATCGATCCGGATGATACAAAACATTTTTTTATCGGAAGCGATGGCGGCGCCTATGAATCCTTCGACGGGGGAAAAGAGTTCATTTTCAAGTCGAATTTGCCCGTCGTTCAGTTTTATCGTGTGCAGGTTGACAATTCCACCCCATTTTACTATGTATATGGCGGCACACAGGACAACAACAGCATGGGCGGCCCGTCGCGCAACACAGCCGGGGCAGGCGTTCTCACCGACGACTGGTTCAACACCAACGGAGGGGATGGCTTCTGGTCGCAGATCGACCCGGTTGATCCCAACATCGTGTATGCCGAATCGCAATATGGCGGCATGGTCCGTTATGACCGTAAAAGCCAGGAGGCTGTGGATATCAGGCCGGAGCCACGCAAAGGGGAAGACAGCTACCAATGGAACTGGAACACCCCGCTGATCCTCAGCCCGCATTCACCCACCCGTCTCTATACAACGGCCAACAAGGTTTTCCGCAGTGATGACCGGGGAAGTACCTGGCAGGTGATCAGTGATGACCTTACGGCGAAGATCGACCGCAACAGCTGGCCTGTGATGGGAAAATTCTGGCCTGTCGATGCCGTTCAGAAGGATATTTCAACCTCGCTGTATGGAACCATCATCTCATTTGATGAATCACCGGTGAAGGAGAACCTGTTGTACGCCGGCACCGACGATGGCCTGATCCAGGTTTCGGAAGATGCTAAGAGCTGGACCAAAATCGACAAATTCCCGGGAATTCCTGAAAACACCTATGTCAGTGATATTTTCGCCTCCCGGTTTGATGAAAACGTGGTATTTGCCTCCTTCGACAACATTCTACGCGACGATTTCAAACCCTACCTGCTGAAAAGCACGGATAAGGGTAAAACATGGCATTCGATTGCCGGGAACCTGCCGGAAAACGGGACTGTTCACAGCATCATGCAGGATTATATCAACCCCGACCTGCTTTTTGCCGGAACCGAATTCGGTTGTTATTTTACCATTGATGGCGGCAAAAACTGGATCCAGCTCAAATCGGGCCTTCCTTCGGTGTGTATCAAAGACATGGCAATCCAGAAAAGGGAGAATGACCTGGTGCTGGCCACTTTTGGACGCGGATTTTACATCCTTGATGATTATTCCCCCCTCCGGAATCTGAAAAAAGAGACCCTGGATCAGAACGGTTATCTCTTTCCTGTAAAGGATGCCCTGATGTACCTGCCAACAGATACGAAAGGTTCGCAGGGTTCGACCGTTTACGTAGCCAAGAATCCTGATTTCGGTGCCGTATTCACCTATTTTATCAAGGAGGTTCCCAAAACCAGGAAGGATATCCGCAAAGAGAAAGAGGCTGAATTATTTAAAAAAGGAGAGCGGATCCCGCAACCATCCGAAGCTGATCTTCGGGCCGAAAAACTGGAGATTGAACCGTTCCTCACCTTCACGGTGACCGATGCGAATGGTTCACCCGTTCGCATCATCCGCAAAAGCCTGTCGAAAGGGATCAATCGAATCAACTGGGACCTGAGATACCAGTCAACCAGGGTCGTGGAAACCGATAAATTTGACCCGCTGGGGGACAATGGCAGCGGAGTGCTCGCCATGCCCGGAAAGTATAAAGTCAGCATGACACTGACGGCCAATGGCGATACCAAATTGCTGGCCGGTCCGGTCGATTTCAATGCCGTGGTTTTGAACAATACCACCCTGCCTGCTTCCAACCGGCCGCTGATGGTCGAGTTCCATAAAAAAGTCGCAGAACTCACCCGTGCAATGCAGGGAACCGAAAATTATGCTGAAGCGCTGAAAAAAAGGGCTGCCAGCATTCTCCAGGCTTTGAACAGCACCCCGTCAGCCAGCCCTGAACTGATGAAAAAGGCGCTTGCCGTGCAGTTGCAGCTTGATGAGATCCTCAATGTGAAGTTCAACCGCAATACCAACAAGCCCAGTGAAGAGGAAAACCCGCCGGCCCCGGTATCGCTGAACAGCCGGCTCGGGAAACTCAGCTGGATGAGCTGGTCGAGTACCGGCGATCCTTCCCAGACACAAAAAGATGCCTATGCCATCCTGGAGGCTGAATTTCCGCCTGTGTACGACCAGATCAAAAAAATCGGTGAATCTGATATCCCGCAGCTTGAAAAAGAGCTGGAGAACCTTGGAGCGCCGGTAACACCCGGGAGGCTGCCGGAGTGGAGGAAATAATGACGCGTGACGAGTGAACAATTTCTTTTAAATAACTTTCGTATGGATAAAGGTACTTTGAAATTATTATGGAAATTCACTGCTTTCGCATCGGTCATGATGCTGGTTATTTTTACCTTCGAAAACATCAACGGCCGCTTCTGGCTGAATGATTTTAAAGTCTATTACCTGGCTGCAAAGGCGCTGCTGGCGGGCGAACAGGTTTACGGGATCCCGTTCGGACTCAGTTCGGGGTTGTACAAATATTCGCCATTCACCCTGTTTTTTGTATTCCCCTTTTGCCTGTTCCCCTTTGAAATTGCGCGGATCATTCATTTTTTCCTGTTGGGGTCTGTCATTGTTCTGGTATTTTTCATCATCTATGAAGTGTATAAAAACTATCTTCATGAAAAATCCTGGAAAAATATAAACCTGCTATTTACACTGGCTTTCGTGTGCGTTCTTATCCATTTTGTCAAGGAACTCCACCTGGGGAATATCAATGTGTTGCTGCTTCTCCTGCTCTGTTTTTCGGCCGATGCGCTCATGAAATCAAGATTTATCCTCTCCGGGATCCTGTTCGGACTCGTGGTTCTGACAAAGCCGTTCTTCCTGATCCTGATCCTTCCGCTGCTGTTCCGTAAGAGATGGAAAGTCCTTGCCAGCCTGGGAGGGACCTTGGTCTTGGCGTTCCTGATCCCTGCGCTCTTTTTTGGATTTTCCTACACGGTGTTTTTATACACCGAATGGTTCCGCAATATTTTCGCGCATAACGCCAATTATCCCGGCCACAACTCGATTCAGTACCTGCTTCATTTCTACATCAATCCAAATATTCCCAATGAATTTCAGTATGTGATCATTGCAGGAGGTGCTCTGGTATTCCTGATCATGCATTATTTCAACAGGGTTTTTGAGAAAAAGCATGGCGACACCGAACGGGTACAAACGGCAGGATTCCTGTCGGAATGGTTCGTTCTCATTGCCATCCTGCCAAACCTGGTGAAGACCGACTCCGAACACTTTCTTTGTACCCTCCCGCTCATCATTCTGATTATATTTTATTTAGCCTCTAAAAGACAGATCCTTCTGACAGCGCTGTTTATCATTCTGATCTTTTTTTACGGGGCCAATTCCACTGATTTGCTGGGAACCACATTATCTGATACCCTTTTCAACATGGGACTTATCGGGATAAGCAACCTGTTTATCATAGCCTTAGCCCTTTTCATTTTTTACGGGCCTTCGGTACGGAGTAACCTCATTGGGGCAAAGGAAAACCGTTAATGGCCAGGAGAACTTACCTGCGTGATATTCTCAGTTTCCTCGGAAGCAACCTGACCGTCACCGTCAGCAATCTTGTTATCGGGGTCATCCTTTCGCGTATGCTCGGCGCCGCCGGGTTCGGTCTCTATTCCGCCATCATTGTGATCCCGATCATGGTGATCGGCTTTACGCAGCTCGGCATCAGGCGAAGCACCATTTATCATATCGGCAACAAACTCATCCCCGAGGACCATATCGTTTCAGCCCTGTTCATTCTCCTGCTCTGGACCAGCGCCCTGAGCATCATCATTTGCGGCATGGTCTATTTCTTTTCCGAAAGCCAGCTATTTGATCCGCTGATCATTGTGATGGTATTGCTTACCATTCCGCTGCTTTTGACAAATGTGTTTGCCGGAGGGGTTTTCCTGGGAAAAGAGGATATAAAACGGGCGGCGATCCTGAATGCAGGTCCGACAATCATTACCCTTTTGCTCACCATTTTTTTCGTATATTTTCTGAAGATGTCGGTCCTGGGAGCCTTTGCCGCGATCGCCCTGGCCAATCTTATCATGTTTTTGTTTACCTACCGGATGATCTTCATCGAATTCAGGTATAACATCACCTGGAAATATCATGAAGGAATTATGAAAAGCATGATCAAACTCGGATTGGTGAACGCCATCGCGATTTTCATCATGCAACTCAATTACCGGCTTGACATCCTGATGCTGAAAAAACTGTCGACCCTCGAGGAGGTTGGATTCTATTCGGTTGCCATGCAGATCGCGGAACAATTGTGGCACATTCCTTTTGCCATTGAATCGATTGTATTAAGCCGCAGTGCCAATACCACCGACGACCAATTTGTTCACCGGACGGTCGCTTCCATCTTCAGGGTTTCACTGCTCATCGGGCTGGTAACAGGTCTTTTGATCTTCTTTGCAGCGCCCTCACTGGTCCCGCTGATCTTCGGGCAGGAATATATTCCAAGTGTTTCGATGATCCAGGTTGTTCTTCCCGGGATCCTGATCCTGGTCGGATTCCGGATCCTTAACAGCCGACTCACCGGGATGGGGAAACCCCAGATCGCCATCTACGCATTCATGCCGGCACTGGTCATCAACTTCATCATGAACCTGTTCCTGATCCCGCGCTATGGCGGTATAGGAGCAGCGTGGTCAACCAATGCCAGCTATGCTGTCGGGTCGCTCATCTTCATGGTTGTTTATTCAAAAATGGTAAATACGCCTTTACAGGAAATATTCAGATACCGCAGGAGTGATTTTTATTTCTTCTGGAATATAAAAAAACGGTTCGCCTATAAAACAAAAGCCTGATATCGCTGTTTTAACTTAATCCTTACTACTAAAATCATAAGACCATGGGAACCATGTTAAATTACAAAAAGAGCCTTCGCCTTGCATTTGCTTTGATTACCCTGATGCTGATCACGGCCGCATCACTGAAGGCACAGGATGGCCGCCCCGGGATGGGGCAAGGCAATGCAACCCCCGAAGACCGTGCCAAGCGCCAGACTGCGATGATGAAGGAGGGTTTATCGCTGACCGCCGCACAGGAACCCAAGGTTTCTGCCATCAACCTGAAGTATTCAAAAAAAATGGAGGAGGTCAGGAAAGTAGCCGACACCGCCGAACAGAGAAAGTCAGCGGAGAAAATCAACAAGCAGAAAGAGGGTGAACTGAAGAATGTGCTTACCGCCGATCAATTCAAATTATATTTAACGCAATTGGAGGAGATGAGGGCCAGGCGCCGTTCAATGCAGCATTGATCTCACTATCCCTGCTTAAAAATCGACCATAATACCAATGGAGGGTAGAACAGTCCCGGCACTGCGTTCAATGGTTCGCAGCTTGTATCGCTCCTGTCCCTCCTGGTCAACATACTTCTCTACCGAACCATCTTCCTGGGTGTTGACCAGTAAATCGGGTTGCTGAGCCTTGAAATTCAGTATGTTCTGTATATCCAGGTAAAACATCAGGGACCATTTTTTAAAGTAAAATCCCTTATCAATCCGGATGTCGAGCTGGTTAAATGAAGTCAGCCTGAGGGTATTAAAGGCATTGTAATCGAGATAGCCTTTGCCCTGGGCATCCCAGGCTGAAACAAGGCTCGATTTGTTCATATCCCACGGCGTATAGGGCTGCCCGCCGGCAAACCGCCATTTTGCCCCGATTTCCCAGTTGTGCTTAAACTTCCTGCCAACAGTTAAATTAATCAGGTTTCGATTATCCCAGGCTGACGGGATATACCGGCCTTCATAATCTGTGAACTCACTGCGAACGAAAGTGTAGGTCATGATGAAATTGAATTTGAAGATATCCGCATTTCTTATCAGGACTTCAAAACCATAGGCCCTCCCTTTTGAGATCGGAAGCAACGGTTCATCCCCCACCGCGCCAAAGTCGGTTCCCTTGCTTGCGAGCGCCACGGAATCCCTGATCGAAAAGGGATAATTCCGGTAGTATTTATAAAATCCTTCAAGCGAGACCTTAGCGTTGGCTATTGGAAGGTATTCAAGACCCAGTACGATATGATCGGCCGAGATGTACTGGATCCCCAGCGAATCATTGACCAGCATGCCACTGTTGTTTCGGAACCCAAGCGAAGTATAGGCCGGAAGCTGGTAATATCGTCCAACATTGAAATTGATGAAAAATTTGTCGGGAACAAAAGCAAAGGAGGCCGAGAACCTGGGTGAAAACTGCTGCAGGAGGTTGTTCATCCGGTCGGAATAGTTGTTGGCATCCATCCTGATCCCAAAGTTGAGATTGAACCGGTCATTGAAAAACGCGCGGTTAACCTGTCCAAACAGGCTCCATTTCCACATTTCAATTTTCGAATTGTAATCGAGCGTACGAACCTTGTCGGCTAAATAAATCTTCTGGTAGGTCTGATTCGTGTATTTAGCATATTCAAGCCCCACACCATAGGTGATTTTCCATTTCACCAGGTCGGTAAGTCCTTCATAGCGAAGTTTATTCTCGATCTCCTGCGAATTGTATTTGAACAGCAAACTGTCGGGAACCTCCACGTTGTTGGTATATTTGATCTGGTCGTTGTTCAGCATATTGCGGCTGAGTACCCAGGTATCATATCCCTTGGCCCGAAAATGACGATAGACCAGGCCAAACACGTAACTCCACTGGTCATTTTCAGGCAGTGACTGCAGAATATATTCCTGAAATGCATCCGGATTGGCAATCCCTGTGTTCAGCTTGTTATTATCCAGGGCCCCGATTGAAATGACCGAGAGCTGGTTCCGCTTGTCGATGTCGATTTTATACTTGAACTGATAATCGTTGTAGGTCGGAAGGAAGGGAAGTTTTAACGCGCTGAACAGGAACTGCAGGTAGGAACGGCGGACCGAAAAAATGATGGATGAATTTTTGGTAACGGGTCCGTTCAGGGTCAGAGCAAGGTCGCTGGAACCCAGTGAAATGCGTCCCCCAAATTTATCCTTGTTCCCGTCCACCTGGCGCAGGTCCATCACCGAACTGAGCGCATTGCCCCTGGTCGTAGGAAAGGAACTTGAGTAGAGTTGAACTTCGCGGATAAAATCGACATTGATGATGCCAACCGGGCCGCCCGAAGCGCCTTGCGTGGAAAAATGGTTCAGGTATGGAATTTCCACCCCGTCGAGGAAGAACCTGTTCTCCCCGGGGCCGCCTCCGCGCACGATGACATCATTGCGAAACGAAGGGGATGACGCCACGCCGGGCAAGCTCTGGATGACCTTTGAAATATCCCGGCCTGAACCCGGGCTTCTTTCAATCTCCTGGATGGTAAGTTTTTGCAGTGAAACCGGCGCCTCTTCATTGCGTTCAACCACCGACGGCCTGATCTCCACCTGCGAAAGCGTGATGACCGTTTCATCCATGCGGATGTCAATATCTGATGATTTGGAATTGGTAACCAGGAAATCGTCCGAGATAAATTTTTTAAATCCCACGGCTGTCGCTACAAGACGAACATATCCAGGGGCAACCTTTGTGATGACGAAAACCCCGTCAACATCGCTGGTAGCTCCCTGCGTAGGCCTGCCGTCGATGATCACGTTTACAAATGGGATCGGTTCGTTGTTCTTGTGATTTAAAATATGGCCCCTGATCAAACCTGTTTGGGCAAACAGGTTGGGACTCATCAGGATGAACAGCAGGAATAATAATTTGTTTTTGGGTGAATAAATTGTCATATATGAAGTCGTTGCTGATAAACAATCTGGTTTATTTGTATTTGATCTTAATTATGACAACAGCCATACCAGATGATAAAATGCCCTGCCGTTCACAGCCATTCTGTCAGGAAATGCTGAAACCCTGGTAAAAGGAACACCAAGCATGACAAAAAGGATGGGACTGTAAAAGATCAAATTCCGTTATGCCGGGATAGTTCAATCGCAAGCTGGACGAAATCCTCCACCGAAAGCCGTTCGGCACGCAGGTCGAGATAGGAGGAAAGGATGGATGACCTGGTTGCAATGTCCTGGGGCGGAAGCATGGACCGTATTGCATTCCGCAAGGTTTTCCGGCGCTGGTTGAACGCTGTTTTCACCAGGCGGATAAAGAATGTTTCATCGCAGGCCAGTTTCGCCGTATTGTTCCGCTGCAGGCGGATGACGGCGGATTTAACTTTTGGCGGGGGTGAAAAAACCGATTCGTTCACCGTGAAAAGATATTCTATGTCATAAAAAGCCTGCAGGAGAACGCTGATGATTCCATAGGTCTTGCTTCCGGGAGGCGCTGCCAGTCTTTCGGCCACCTCTTTCTGGAACATCCCGATCACCTCCGGTACCCGGTCGCGTGACTCGAGCACCTTGAACAATATCTGGGAAGAGATATTATACGGAAAATTTCCAATCACCGTGAATTTCGCCAGGGGATTCTGATCGATTCCATTTTCAGCAGGAGCTGGATTGCCGGCGGGTGGAAACCCGTTCAGATCATAGGATAAGAAATCAGCCTGGATCAGCCGGTCTGAAATTCCGGGAAAGAAACCCTTCAGGTACTCCACTGATTCCCGGTCCACCTCCATGAACCAGGGATCGAGACCAGGAATTTCGAGGATGTATTTTGTCAATACACCCATCCCCGGCCCGATTTCCAGTACCAGGGGCCAGGCAGGATTCAGGTAACTGACGATCTTTCTGGCTATGTTTTCATCCCGAAGAAAGTGCTGCCCCAGGTGTTTTTTTGGTCGTATCATCATCTTCAGAATTGTTATTGAATGTTATCTCCCCGCAAGGTCCTGAATTTCTTTCGGGCATCCGCGACAAAAATACTGCCCGGATACTGGTCAAGCAGTTCCTGGTAAAGTGACATGGCTTTCGCCCGGTTATTCAATTGTTTTTCATTCAGTGCTGCAGCCTGCATCAGGGCATCGTCGGCCATGATTTCATTGGGATATTCCTTAGCCACCAACTGGAAAAGGCTGTCGGCCCCGGCATATTTTCCCTGTTTGCGTTTGATCTCTCCCTTTTTATACAGGACCTGCTGCAATATCGGGTGCTCCCTGAAGGTAAGCGGGATAGAATCAAGTGTTACAAGTGCCCTGTCCTCCTCGTTGCGGTAATCGAGCAGATCGGCGCGTGCATACATGCCCAGGGCGATGGTATTGCTGTCGGGATCATAGTTCTCGCTGATCAGCAGCGACAGGGCAATGGCATCGTTCGAAATAAACTTGGAGGTCGACGCCTTCAGTATATCCGCCTGGGCTTTGGCCCATTTGAATTCCCCGATATAAAAGGAAAGTTTGGCATTTTTAAATTTGGCTTTCTGGCCCAGCACGTCGAATTTAAAATCCTGGTAAGCCTGCTGATATAACAGGGTAGCCTCCCAAACGTCGTCGGTAAACAACAGGATATCGGCAAGTTCTATTTTGCATTTTGCCTGTTCGGCGGCAGATATCCCGGGCAGTTGAATGACGTGGGTCAGGAGATCTGTTGCCTCCTTCGGCTTCTCCAGGTAAAAGGCCTTAATGTGTGCAAGATTTCGGATCAGCGTTATATTCGAGGGATCATCTTCCGATTCTTTCAGCATTTCGTGAATCTCCTTTTCGAGCAATTCAAGTTGTTTCTTTGATGGGACTGGTTCGGCGATAATCTGGAGATAGCGGGTATTGGCCAGTTCCCGGCGACTAACCTCAAAAAAGAAGCCGGATGGTCCTTTTGAAACAAGGTACTGGTAACATTCGATGGCGATGTCGAATCTTTCATTTGACACAGCAAGATTGGCCAGTGAAGAGAGTTTTTCTCCGTTTTCCTTCAGTCGCCGGTCGAGGGCTTTGGCCTGAATGAGGGCAATGTCAAAATCCTTTTGCTGTATCGAATACCACCAGAGCAGCTCGGCAAAGCAGGTTTTATCAGGTTCCCTCTGGGCCCTGCCAAGAAGAATTTTCCGCAGTCTCTCATTCTTGTCATTGCTGACATCATAGGCCAGGATCATCTGTATCCGGTCCTGGACTGTATTCATAAAGGTATTGTTCGATTCAAGGAGATCAAGGTAAGCCTCCATGGCATTGTCAAACTCACCCATTCTTTCATAAACTCCGGCCATTTCGAAGCCGAAAGGATAGGAATTGTTCAGCAGCTGACGTCCCTTCTGATAGGTTCGGATGGCATATTCAAATTCGCCCCGGGTGTTGAATGCATTGGCCAGGTCAAAGACCTGCTGCTGGTTTGCGACCAGTTTTTTCAGGGCCTCCTCATAATATTTCCTTGATTTATCAGGGTGACCCTCCCGGAAGCTGATATAGCCCAGGTCGACCAGGTATTTGGGGGCATCCTGTTCGGCCTTCATACATTTTTTAACCAGGCGTTCGGCCTGGTTGTATTCTTTTATCTCTACCAGGCAGAAATAGAGGTACTGGTAGTTAAATATGGATGGTTTTTTCTCGTAGATACGCCCGAACAACTCAGCCGCTTTGTCAAATTCATGATTTTGATAGAACTGGAGCGCCATCTGTTCTTCATTACCGGCCTGAGGGGCCTGCTGCTGGAATTGCAGGGTGACCGGTGGTTTAACATCCTGGGAATAGGCGTGCGCGGCAATGAGAAGGAAGATCAAGGCGTGACGCGTGACGCGTGACACGTGACACAAAGAACGTGACGCGTGACACGTGACGCGTGACACGTGACAGGAAATTGAAAGTGGGTCACGAATGATATTGAAAAAATTGCTCACAGCGTTTCAGTCATTTTTTCCGGCTGAAGGAGATTGCAGGCGAACCAGGCCATCAGGCCCATCCCTGTTTCGAGGCTGTGCTCATCCACATCGAAGGTGGCGGTATGGAGATTTGAATTGATCCCTCTGGCCTCATTGGTAATCCCCAGCCGGTAGAGGCAGGATGGCAGGCGTTCGGCAAAGTAGGCAAAATCCTCGGCAGTCATGCGGGGGTCCAGTTCCTTCACATGATCAGATCCCAAAAAACGGGAGGCCAGGTCCCGCAACTTTTCGGTCAGGCCGGGGTCATTGTTCAGGAAGGGGTAGCCATGCGAAATCCTTACCTGGCAACTGGCTCCCATTCCTTCTGCAATGCCGGTTGCCATTTTTTCCATCAGCTGGTGAACCTCCCTGCGCCACGATTCATTGTAGGTGCGAACGGTTCCTTCCATTACCACCTCATCGGGGATGACATTGGTACGGCCTGCACCAACGATCTTCCCGAACGATACCACGGTAGGGATCCCCGGGTCGGCATTCCGGCTGACGATCTGCTGAAGGGCGATGAGGATGTGTGCGGCAATCAGAATCGGGTCAATGACCTGGTTCGGGGTGGCGGCATGTCCTCCCTTTCCTTTCACGGTAATGAATACCTCATCCGTGGATGCCATGTAGGGACCGGATTTCAGTCCGACATCACCGGCGTTGAGGTTGTTTATCACATGCTGCGCGATCACATACCGGGGCTCCGGATGCGCAAGAACGCCTTCGTTGATCATCGTGATGGCACCTCCGGGATAGGACTCTTCCGATGGCTGGAACAACAACTTGACCGTTCCGCTGAACTGATCTTTGGTTGACTGGAGAATTTTTGCGGCGCCCAGCAGGCAGGCCATGTGCACATCATGTCCGCAGGCATGCATTTTACCAGGTATTGCCGACTTATATCCGGCCTTATTTAATTCAATGACTGGCAGGGCATCCATATCGGCACGCAGGGCAATACAACCGGATGAAGGATCGTTTCCCTCGATCAAACCGACGATGCCGGTGCCCGCCACACCGCTCTGATACCGGATCCCATATTCATTCAGTTTTTTGCAGATGAAATCGGCCGTAAGAAATTCTTCGCACGATAATTCCGGGTTCTGGTGAAGGTGCCGCCTCACGGCTATGATCTCTTCCAGGAAAGATCCGGATAAAGCTTCAATTTTTTTCTTCAGTTGGTTCATTGGATTCCGCTGATAAATTGCGTTCAAAGTTAGGAAATGTTTGATCATGATGCGGGTCAGTCCCTGATCAACTTCAATGTTGCATTCATTTCACCTGCCTGCACGCTGAGAAAATAGAATCCCCTCCCCAACAACGAAACGTCGAGGCTGATCCGGTTCCCTGAAGGAACCGTTTTCCGGGTATCCATGACCTGGTGGCCGGCAAGATCAAAAATCCGGATGTGACATTCGTCCGTGGTTTTCCTGCTAAAGTCAACCGTTACAGTTCCCGAGGCCGGATTGGGATAGATCCGGAACGGGGGAATGGTTGCCTCACGCACGTTACTGCAATCTCCAACCGTTATGTAGTTTTCCTTCAGAACCGATTTGACATGAACCCCGTCAGAAACCGTAAGTTTTACATCAAAAGTTCCAGCTTCGGCATAGGTCACAACAGGATTTTGTTCGTTGCTGGCAGCGGGTGTACCGCCTTCAAATTCCCAGTTCCGGGTGGTGATATGATCATAGGAATCATCGGTGAAGACCAGGCTGCAATTCCTGCATACCGCGTTCTGCGCCGGGTGAAAATAGGGATAGGGGCCCGTGGTGTTCAAATCAAAGAAATCGAGGTAGCGCTGCATCAGGATGGTTTGGGATGAGGGAGGCGAGACTCCACCGAGTGCGCTGAAATCGAGCATGGTCGCAATAATTTTATAATCATCGCCATCGTACACTGTTTCAAGGCTCATGGCCGGATTATCGGTATTTACCAGGGTGGAATAGGCCGGCGGTACCGGCTCAAGCGTAAAGATGGCATATTTTAAAGGCGCGGAATAGGCATAACTCATTGAATCGGCAAGGGTACCGTGAACGCCAATCACACGCGGATAATAGTATACCGGGACTTTCCTGGTGGCATATTTTAACATGGGATGCAGGGAGATTGTATTCACATAATACCAGGTAAAATAACCCTCTATATACAAATTTCCTCCCCGTTTGAGGTAATCGGCCAGGATCACCCCTTCCGATTCTTTCAGGGTATGGCTTCCCGAATTGGCTGTTCCCAGGATCAGAAAAATACTCCCATAACGGTTAAAATCGAATTGCAGGGAACTGAGTGTATCAAAAGAGACATGCAGGCTGTCAAGCACTTTGGCCATGGCCTTCGCTGAAGCAACCTCCGAGGCCAGGTTGACCAGTGCCACCTGTTTGATCCCGACCGGCACACTGAAATCCAGCATTTTAATTATTCCTGTTGAATCGTTCAGCAGGATCTGAAACGGAATGATACTGCCGGGCAGGGCATCCCGGGAGGCTTTGATCTGAAACCGGAACTCACCGGAACTGTGGCCGTTGAAATGATCAATGGATATCTCCGGCGATGAAAGGATGGAAATCATTGATCCCGTGGAGGTCAATTTTAACCTTTGGTTCTGAGCCATCTTTTCAGATAAATTTTTTACAATCACCACAAGATCTCCAACCTCACCGGGGTCGAGGATGTCATCATCCCCATCCCGTATCCCGGGTGATTCAATCACCATTTCAGGCGCAGCCACCGTGAATTCAACGGCTTTTTCCCAGTGCTTTTCTCCGGATTGTACATGCAGCGTAAATCCAACAGGAAAATTATTGGGAAGAATATTAGTCAGGCCGAAGGAAAAGGCGGTCGGGAAGGAAAGCGGAACCCCGGGTTGAAGCAGCGGGACGGCAAGCAGGCTGTCGGTGATCTGAACCAGGGAATCTGCAGAACTGATCCTGACTGTGAGGTTGTGAAGGGGTTGAGAACCCGTATTGGTAAGCACAAGCCTCATGCAAGACGGAAGACCGAATTCAAGTTTATTACCGGTGGTGCACATCAGTTCATGTGCTATTTCCAAGCCGTTTGAAAGCATGAGGAGCTTGTCATCCGTCATCTTCCCGGCATCGGTCACCCGGACAGGCAGGTCATAGATTCTTGATGAATCGGCCTGAGAAACGGCAAGTAAACCATCCCCGCCCAGGGTCAGTCCCGAAGGCATCACCGGGGGTAAAAACCGGAAACTCTTCCCCGAGAGTTCATTGGCATTCCATTGCGTTTCGAGCATAAAATTCTGGTTGTCCCCCTTTGAAACGCCTGCGAAAAATTTATGCTGGAATCCCTGGTTGTTCATGGTTCCGTAGCGAAATTCGAACTGGCCGCCGGGATAAAGGATCAGGGCAAAATCGTCGACCGAACTGCTTTGATAATTCATCACGGAGGCCTTCCAACGGATAATGGCGTGCGTGGCATCGGCCTGGTACCAGATGCCGTCATTCTTACTGTACAGGAGGTATGCATATTCCTGTGAAAATGATGGCGCGATGGAAGGGAACATCTCCAGCATATTCATCTCATCGGTTAAGTAGGGCTCGGGCAAATACTGCGAATCGAAGCTGACAAACCCGTAATTGTTTATATAGAGGCTGTCATACCTCTTTCCATAGAAGGGGAAACTGAAGGGCAGCGCCACGGCAGTATAGGAGATGTATTCCTGCGTAGAAAATACGGAGGTTCCGGTGATGGCGGGCATTGTCCCCAATGAAGGAAGCTTTGTGTAATTTCCGGGGATAGACCAGTCGTAAGGTTGTTTCCCGCCTGATGCTTCCAGCAGTACCTGGTAGGGCTGCCCCGGAGTCGCCGGCGGCAGGCTGCCGGTTGTGATCTGAACCACTGGTTTTTCCAGTGCAGCAACCACAGAAATCAGCGTAAGACCGTTGTTTTTTATGACGACATTTTCATTGGTTAATGCAAATTCCCTGGGCTCATTCTGATAGTTGATGAAAGAGGCCTGCTGAATGGTCCCCTGCCCCAGATCGGAAGGATCCCGTTCATCAATCATCAGGAAATAACGCGCCGGTCTGTTACTTGAAACAAAGTTTAGCAGCTGTGTCGCATCAAGGCCAAATTCAATGGTTCCGGCATCCGGCAATGAGTCGATGCCCTGCATGACCAGGGGCCCGCCCTGGTAATTGAAGATCGGGAAATCAATGACGTGGTCGGGCTCCTGGCGGCTTGTATCGCTGCTAACCCCGGCCAATATCCTGATTTTGTCGCGTGAGTCGTGGGTCAGTTTGACTTTCATCGTCAGCAGGGGCCGGTAGCCCGTATCGGCATCCAGGACATACACCCTGTTATTCCAGACGCCCCCTTCGGTATAATTCAGGGCAAACGAGCGGTACAAGGCATACACAAATCCTTCATTGCTCCACCAGCTCCCATAGGAATTGGCGATCCTGAAACCGCCGATCTCCCAATCGCGTGCATCAACCACGCCGTCTCCGTTGATATCGACTTCATTGGTATATTTACCATCCCCGTTCACATCATACCTGATCGAATCATTGTAACCTACAACCGTCATTCCATGAACCGGATCGGTCAGCCAGGCAATGATCACATTTTTGCCCTCCTCCGGTGTTCCTGCAGGCAGTGTTGGCATATTGTTCAGCGTGGCGCTGTTGGTTGAAAAGCAGGCAATGCCGCCGGTGGGCGATCCGTTGAGATGGTCGAACAGGTAATTTTTCAGGGTGTTTATTCCGGCAGCACTGTTGACCTCAATGGCGGATACCTGCTTCAGATGGTTGAACATGCCCCGGTAGTATTTATCATATCCGCTGATCCAACCCAGAAAAGAAGCGACGGTATCGAGCCCGAAGTCGTTGGAGGTCATATGTCCCTGCTGCCTGATCACCTCGAAACTCTGGAGATAGTTAGCCCCGACGTATCGTTTGCCCTGGTTCATGAAATTCCAGGTGTAATGGGCCGGATAGCTGTTTTCCCAATACCACCCGGGCTGGTTCCTCAACCGGTTTATTTCGTAGCCATACACATAGGCCACACCGCAAAATTGCTGGCAGGTGAAAAAGATGTACTGATCTTTGATTCCCGGCCAGTATTCATTCTTAGAATTATCGACTACGGCAGGCAGGGACCTGTTCCGGTACATTTCAGGAAGGTGCAGTAATGGCAGCCTGACGGCCAAAACCGAATCATGCATCCGGGCCGGTTGCGGGTAGACTCCCGGCATCGCTCTCCGGCTTGAGTTTTGTCCAAAAAGCAGAAAGGGCCATAGGAAAACAACCACAAGAGCGATGAGGTACCTGCCGGAGAGTATCGACGTTTTCATGTAAAATTAAGACAAGACCAGGTCAGTTTTAGTTGCCTGTAATCTACAAAGTTACTAAGAAAATCCAGAGTTTAGACTCCGGCCCGGCCGTTTTGTCAATGCTGGTCTTCCGAACGATGGATGCTCCGGTTTGTAAGCGCTACAAGGGAATATTCCCGTGTTTCTTCGGGGGATTGGTTTTACTCTTATTCTGGGTCAGCTCAAGCGCCTGGATTAGTTTTGTCCGTGTCTGGCGCGGAAGGATGATCTCATCCACATAGCCGAGTTCGGCTGCCTTATAGGGATTGGCAAAGGTGTTGCGGTAGTGGTCGACGGCTTCGGTACGATCGGTGTCGCTCAGCTTTCCCTTATGGATAATGTTGACAGCGCCTTCAGGGCCCATCACTGCGATCTCAGCCGTGGGATAGGCATAATTGACATCGGCTCCGATGTGTTTGCTCGACATCACATCGTATGCGCCGCCATATGCTTTCCGGGTGATCAGTGTAATCTTGGGGACCGTAGCTTCGGAGAATGCATAGAGCAACTTGGCCCCGTGCTTGATGATCCCGCCAAACTCCTGGTTTGTACCGGGCAGGAAGCCGGGAACATCTACAAAGGTGATGATCGGTATATTGAAGCAGTCGCAGAATCGGACGAACCGGGCTGCCTTGATGGAGGAATTGATGTCAAGCACCCCGGCCAGGAACGCAGGCTGGTTGGCAACCAGACCCACCGGTTTTCCGCCAAGCCGTGCAAATCCTGTCAGGATATTCTGGGCATAGTGCGGCATCACCTCGAAGAAGTTATTGTTATCCACCACCGTTGTGATGATATCCTTCATGTCGTATGGCTTGTTGGGATCGGCCGGCACCACCGTCTGAAGCTTTTCATCCTGCCGCATCACATCGTCGGTACAGGGCTGCGTGGGTGGATCTTCCATGTTGTTTCCAGGGAGGAAACTCATCAGTTCCCTGATCATCAGCAACACCTGTTCATCATTCTCGCCAGCAAAATGGGCTACACCGCTCTTTGCATTGTGTGACATGGCTCCGCCCAGATCCTCCATGGTCACCTCTTCGTGGGTCACGGTTTTAATAACTTCAGGGCCCGTGACAAACATATAGCTCGATTCTTTCACCATAAAGATGAAATCGGTCATGGCGGGTGAATAGACTGCACCGCCGGCACAGGGTCCCAGGATGGCCGAAATTTGCGGGATCACACCCGAGGCCATCACATTTCGGTAGAAAATATCGGCATATCCGGCCAGACTTTCAACGCCTTCCTGGATCCGGGCGCCGCCGGAATCGTTGAGGCCGATGAGCGGAGCGCCCATGCGCATGGCCATATCCATGATCTTGACCACCTTGTCGGCGTTGGCCCGGCTCATGGTTCCTCCAAAAACCGTAAAATCCTGGGCAAAGACAAAGGTGAGGCGCCCGTCAATTTTTCCATACCCGGTCACAATCCCATCGCCCGGAACCTTGTTATGGCCCATCCCGAAATCGTGACAGCGGTGCATCACCAGCTTATCCATCTCCACGAAGGTATTGACATCCAGCAACGTCAGAATGCGTTCACGCGCAGTCAGCCTGCCGTTTTTATGAATCTTGGCAATTTTCTCAACGCCGCCGCCAAGTTCAGCCTTGCGATTTTTATCCTCAAAAAACTGATAACGTTCTTCTATGGTCTGCATAAGTTCCTTTTAAATCAAAGATCAATAAAAAAATTTGTCACCGGTCCCAGCTACACTGCCTGCTCCTGCTGCTCCTCCGTCGCAAGGTTCTCCAGTTTAATCATCAGCTGGTGTGAATCCACCGTATCGCCCTCCTTCACAAGAATGGCCTGAACAATTTTATCACCGGTTGATTTGAATTCACTCTGCATTTTCATGGCCTCCACCACAATCAGGGTTTGGCCGGCTGTGACGACATCACCTACCGATACAGGAATTTTCACGATTTTTCCGGGCATGGGTGAGAGCACCTGGTTTGATCCTTCCACCTCCTGTCCCTGGTTGCGGTTATGAATATATTTTGATTCCGCATCGATGATCTCAGTATCAAATGTTTTTGCAAAGGTATTCACAATGTACTTTTTACTGGATTCTCCATTGATCAGCTCAACATTATAGGAATGGCCGTTGTACAGGATGGAATAGACCCCGTTTTCAACCTCCACAATGTCGACGTCGTATTTATTGTCGTCAACCTTGATCAGCGCCTTTGTTCCAACCCTGTTGAGCAGTTCAACTTTCGCAGTGCGATGTCCGATACTTATTTCGTATGCCATAGGGATCAATTATAATCGTAAAACATTCCGTTTGCGGCCAAAATCTTTCCAGTTGCTGCCGAGCTCCTCTGTATATTTCGGAGGCTGGATTTCAGCAAGTTTATCGAGATAATCAACAAATGCGGTGATGATGGCCATATCTTCACACTCGGTTCCGCATGGTTTTTTGGTAAACAACCGGTCATGATTGTCTTCAATGAAATGGGTGTTATACTTTCCTTCGATGAACTCAGGCGCATCCATGATACGTTCAAGGAATTTGATGGAGGTCTTCACCCCGGTGATCTTGTATTCATATAAAGCACGCCGCATCCTGGCTATCGACTCTTTTCGGGTTTTTCCCCAGGTGATCAGTTTACAGATCATCGGGTCATAATGCATGGGGATTTCGTACCCTTCATATACATACCCGTCATAGCGCACCCCCAGTCCGAGTGGAACTGTAATATGCTTGATGATGCCCGGGTTGGGCATGAAATTGTTATCGGGATCCTCGGCATAAATGCGGCATTGGATGGCATGGCCGTGCTGCCTGAGCTCCTCCTGTTTGAATGAAAGGGTCAATCCGTTGGCAATGTTGATCTGTTCTTTTACCAGGTCAACGCCCACCACACGTTCGGTTACAGGGTGTTCGACCTGCAACCGGGTGTTCATTTCTAGGAAATAATATTCGAGCTGGTCGCTGACAATAAATTCGATGGTACCTGCCCCTTCATAGTTTACGGCCTTGGCTGCTGCAACCGCCTTCTCCCCCATTTCCTTCCTCAATCCGGGATTCATCAGGGGCGATGGAGTCTCCTCGATCACCTTTTGATGACGCCGCTGGATGGAACATTCCCGTTCGAACAGATGGATCACATTTCCATGCTGATCTGCCAAGATCTGGAATTCGATGTGGTGAGGCGATTCGATGTATTTCTCGATGTACACTGAATCATCTCCAAAGGCATTCATGGCCTCTGATTTCGCCATACGCAACGACGGCACCAGCTCATCCATGGTCTTCACAAGCCTCATCCCTTTTCCTCCCCCGCCGGCCGAGGCTTTGATCATGACAGGCAACCCTATTTCATTGACCACCTCCACTGCCTTTGTCTCATCTGAAAGTTTTTCAGTGGTTCCGGGAACAACCGGGACCCCCGAGGCGATCATGGTCTGCCGTGCAGTGATTTTGTCGCCCATGGTCCGTATTGCGTAGCCATCCGGACCAATGAATTTGATCCCTTCTGCTTTGCACCGGTCCGAAAAACCTGCATTTTCCGATAAAAAGCCATAGCCCGGATGGATGGCGTCGGCCCCGCATTTTTTAGCGATCCCGATGATGGTCTCAACGTTGAGGTAACTTTCGCGCGATGGTGCGGGGCCGATGCAATAGGCCTCATCGGCGTACCTCACATGCATTGCCTTCCGGTCAACTTCCGAATATACAGCCACCGTTCTCAGTCCAAGTTCCCTGCACGACCGCATTACCCTTACCGCGATCTCACCACGGTTGGCAACAAGCACCTTTTTTATCATAAACTCATACTATTTAATCTGATTCTAAAGAACAAAACTATCAAAAAAAACATTAGCGACCTAAATATCGCAGGCTTTTTAAGGTTATTTAACAATTTAACAAATGAAAAAAGATAAAGTCTTAACAGGGGTCCTGTATTTTTCCGATCTTTGCCGAAAATCCCTCCCAAATATCATGTGGAAAAAAAGTACCGGCATTCTTCTCATCCTGATATTTCAACTGCTTTTTTCCTGTCAAAACGATCCTGCCGTATCCTCGGTTAAGCGGGGACTGGCTGTTCCGCAGAAAAAAGAGGCGGTCATTTCGTATGATACGCTCCTTGAAGCCTTTAAAACACTGAAGAAAGATCCGCTGCTGAAAAACGCCTCCGTCGGATACCTCATCGTCGACATTACCTCAAAAGAACCTGTGATTGTTGCAGAATTTCATGCCAAGCAGCCCATGATTCCTGCCTCCACCCTGAAAATATTCGTGACCGGCGCCGCACTGGAATTTTTCGGGAAGCAGATCATTCCAGAAGTCACCATAACAAACCAGATGAGTGTCAACTGGAGGTCTTCAAAGCTGCTGCGGAAAATCGGCGGTAAGGTTTACCATTCTGCCACCACCGAAGCCGGGGCAAGGGCGATCAAGGAATTCTGGACGTCCAAAGGCGTGGAAACAGACGGGATGAACTTTTATGACGGGAACGGATTATCGAGGAACAACGCCATTTCTCCGAAACAACTGGTCGATGCCCTTTACGCCATGAGGACCTCGCCTTTCTTTCAAACTTTTTATGAATCGCTTCCGCTGGCCGGCATGAGCGGAACTTTACGGAAGGCCATGAAGGGCAGTGCCGCTGAAGGGCGGATCCGTGCCAAGACAGGCACCATCAACAATGTGAAGAGTTTCGCAGGGTACGTTCACACCGTGACAGGGCGAAAGCTGATCTTTTCGCTGATCGTCAATGGATTCGAAGGCCGGGTGAAGGTGGTGAAAAAGAAGCTCGAGGGTGTGCTGATCAGTATGGCGGAGATTTAAACGTGACGCGTGACGGAAAAAACGTGACGCGTGACACGTGACGCGTGACAAAAAATTACAGATACTTTTCTAATTTCTTTTTATTTTCCAGGGGATCAGCATGGGGACCTTTTTCATGTATTCCTTGTAATCGACCCGCCGGATGAGCATCCGCTGTTCAATCATCGGAATGCTGGCAAAAAGGAACATCAATGTGATGGCGGCCGGGCCAATGATAACCCACCAGAACAGGGGGTTGGATGCGAGCGCGAAAAAGCAGAGCCCCCACCAAAAAAGGATTTCACCAAGATAGTTCGGATGTCGTGTCAGCGACCATAATCCCTGGTCCATTGTTTTACCCGATTCCTTATTCACCATGACAAAAAGCCGAAGTTGCCGGTCTGAAATGGCTTCAAGTAAAATTGCACCGCCGGTAACCAGCAGGGCCAGCAGATCCATTGCATTCAGCGGCCGGGAATCCTCAACAACTGCCACCCAGATTGACAGGGTTCCACCGAAAACCATCAGGGCCGGGAAGAGATGAATCCCGAAAAAACTGACAACCCAGTAGCCTTTGCCGCTCTTCTTCCGGAAATCGACATATCTCCAGTCTTCATGTTTCAATCCCGGCCATCCGCGCAGAAAGTTCCAGGTGAGCCTGACACTGTAGGCGAATGTAAGAAAGAGCAGGATGATGATGCGCGGGGAGGCCATCAACCGCTGATGGATTCCTGAAACATCGATGCACGTTGAGTGTGTTACCAGGGTAACCACACCCTGGGGGTTGTTTTCATTCGCAAGCGACTGCTCCGCGACGACCATGGCAAGGTAATAAAGGACCATGAGGGGTGGAGCAATACTCCAATACGGATCAAAAACGCTGGAATTGTTAAAATCGATGCTTCCCGTAAAAATGATCAGGACTGCAACCCCGGCGGCAACGGCCGATTTTACGATAATCGGGTAATTGCTCACGGTACTGACCCAGAAACCAAGACCAAATGCAATGATGTAAACAACCAGGAGAATCGCTCTTCCTTTTCTTATGTCCTTCATGATTAGCAAGTTAAGATGCGCTGCGTATTAAACGAATGACTGTAAATCATACAATTTCCTGTAAACTCCATTCTTTTCGAGCAGATCGAAATGGGTTCCGCGCTCCACGAGTTTACCGCTTTGGAGTACGATGATCTCATCAGCAAACTGAATGGTGGAGAGCCGATGTGCAATAACAACCGAGGTACGGTTTCGCATCAGGTTTTCAAGCGCCTGCTGCACGAGACGCTCCGATTCGGTGTCGAGAGCAGAGGTGGCTTCATCAAGAATTAGGATCGGCGGGTTCTTCAACACGGCCCGGGCGATACTCAGCCTCTGGCGTTGTCCTCCTGAAAGCTTGGTTCCCCTGTCTCCGATGTTTGTATAATATCCCAATGGCATCTTTTCGATAAATTCATGGGCATTGGCCACCTTCGCAGCTGCAATGACGGCCTCCTCCCCTACATTTTCCATCCCAAAGGCGATGTTGCTGAATACGGTATCGTTGAACAGGATGGTCTCCTGCGAAACGATCCCCATCAAACCACGCAGATCACGGATCACAAGATCACGGATATCGACGCCATCGATAAAAATACCTCCTTCGAGGCAGTCATAAAAGCGGGGCAACAGATCAACCAGGGTCGATTTACCACCCCCTGAAGGCCCAACCACCGCAATGGTTTTTCCCTTTTTGATAACCAGGTCGATCTGTTTCAGCACCGGTTCCTGGACATAGGAGAAACTCACATTCCGGTAAGCAATTTCATGGTTGAAATCTTTCTTCTCCATGGCATCCGCCTTTTCAACGATCACCTCGGGCTCACTCAGTACGTGTTCAATCCGCTCGACGGAGGCAGCACCCTTCTGAATGTTATAATAGGCCTGGGTGATCGCCTTGGCCGGGGGCATAAGCTGGGAGAAGATCCCGAGATATACCAGGAAAGCAGCGGCATCGAGAAAGTTCCCGGGGGTAAATACCAGTTTTCCGCCATACCATAACACAATGGACATAACGCAGGCACTGAGGAATTCGCTTAAAGGAGAGGCCAGGTCACGCTTGCGGTACAACCTGACCATCAGCCGGTTGTAATCATTGTTGGTATGCTGGAAACGTTTATTCGCAAATTCAATTGCATTGAAGGCCTTGATGATCCTGAGCCCCGAAATTGTTTCTTCAATCATCGACAGAATAACGCCCATCCTCAATTGTCCTTTATCGGATGTGCGCTTCAGACTTTTCCCGATCCGCCCGATGATAAATCCGCTGACCGGAAGAAGGACCAGTACAAAAACAGTGAGCGAAGGGCTGATGATAAACAGAGTCACCAGGTAGGTGATCATGGTGATCGGATCGCGAAAGGCCATTTCGAGGGAACTCATGATGGACCATTCAACCTCCTGGACATCATTGGTCATGCGGGCCATGATATCGCCCTTGCGTTTTTCATTGAAATAGGATAATGGCAGGATCATAATTTTCAGGTAGAGGTCATTCCTCAGATCCTTTACAACCCCATTTCTCACCACCGCCAGGAAAAACATGGCGAGGTAGCGGAATAGATTTTTTAGAAAAAACAACACGATGATCGTGATGCAGATGTAGACCAGCAGTTTCTCGCTGCCGAATTTTTCAAGTAACCGGCCGCAGTAATAGTAAAAGTTATCTTTAAGGGCATCAACCTCCATCCTGATCGGAGGGGCCGAATGGGGAATGGGCAGGTTATTGAAAAGCATTTGCAATACGGGGATGAAAAGCCCGAAGGAAACCAGCGAAAAAAGAACGGAAAAAATATTGAAAATTACGTTAAGCATGGCATAAACCCAGTATGGCCCGGCATAACGTAAGATTTTAAAGAAGCTTTTCATTGCTGCAAAGATAGAAGTTTAACATTAAATATTTCACCTGACAAAAAAATCGTTATCAGCATATAGTTAAATATGTACCTTTGTATCCCGGTTTGGATAGAAAACCTCTTTCGTTGACATAATTTTAGTTAGAAACTTTAACCCTGAAGTAAGCCATGAGAAAAGTTTTTACGAGTTTTTGCCTGATCACACTGGTGATTTTTGCTGCCTGCAGCAAGAGTGAAACACCCTCAGACCCCGGTGCGGGTTCGAATTTTAAATTCAGCAGCCTGGTTGCTGCGGATACGGTTATTAAGGTGAACGACATCACCAGCATCACGGCCAGTGCGGTGGGTGACGGATTGAGTTATAAATGGACCCCTTCATACGGAACGATTATCGGCAGCGGGGCAAAAGTGCAATGGACCGTTTGTCACCAGGACAAGTTCACCATCACCTGTGAAGTTACCGATCAGTACAATCACTCCGAAATAAAATCAGTCATTGTCAGGTCAGAAAATTAAACCACTCCTTTTCCTGGTTATTTGCACCCAATTTCTTTTTGCATCCCTTGATTTGCAAGCCCAATGTTGCTCCACAGGGAGTCCGGTAGGCGCGTCGGTTTATGTGGGTGTACTGGGAAAAAACTATCTCCGGGCTATCACCTATTACCGTCACAGCTTTTCAGACACCTACTACCAGTCCGATCACAAGTCGACGGAGAATGTCCAGTTATCCAATTCCAGCTTTAATTTCGCCGGGATTGGACTGGCATATGGGGTCACAAAGCGGCTCACGATTGAGTTTGAAGCCGGTTACTATTTTAATAAAACACAGAATTTTAAAAACATTGATTACCAGGCCAATGGTTATGGCCTTTCGAACGGGATCCTGATTTTCAAATATGGAACCATCATCAGGCCGGTACAACAGATTGAACTCACCTCCGGATTTGGGATCCGTTTCCCGTTTACGACCAACCCGCAGGTTGTCGACGGGGTACAGCTGAACCGCGATGTGCAGCCTTCAACCAATTCATTCGGATTGTCGGAGATGATCTTTTTCAACAAAGGATTTCCGGCCATTACGCTGCGGCTTTTTTCCATCAACCGTTATGAATATAATTTTGCCGACAAGAACAACTACAAGTACGGCAACACCCTGCTTAATTCGATCTTTGTCTCTAAAAAGATCGCAAAGTATTTCTTTGGGATTTTACAGGTACGCAGCGAGTGGAAAACCAACGACAAGGATTTTGACCACACCAACACCGAGGGCGGAGACAAGGTAATCAATTCAGGATTCTACCTGCTGACGCTTTCCCCTCAACTGAGCTACAGCGTTGTCGGGAAATGGAATGTGACGGTGAGTTATGACATTCCGATGTACAAATACTATAACGGCAAACAAATGACCCCGAAATATTCCTTCGCCGTCAGTCTCACCCGCGATTTCAACCTGGGAAAAAAACAGCCCCGGATCCAGCCTGAAATTATTAAATAGCCATCCCTTTGCTATTCCTCCGCATCGAGAAATTCATCGGCATCATCATAAGCTTCAACTTTGCGGCCAAGCAAGGGCAGCACTTTACCGGTAACCATTCCGGTTAGCACAGCGACAACCACGGTGATCAGGATACCCATAAGCTGGCTTTCCATGTGAAGTCCCTTGACGACCGGCAGCGCAATCAGGCCTCCCATCAAACCGGGCAGGCCATGAAGGTTTGTCACACCGCAGGTGTCGATGATCTTCATCAGTTTCTGTTGTTTCGACTGGATTACTGCAAATCCGAAGGTTGAAAGGCCCCCGGCCATGATCCCGATGAATACGGCCATGGTATGGCTGGCATCGGCACAGGTTGAACCAATGGCGACACCGCCCGCCAATGCGGCATTCGCAATGTCGGCAATGCTGATTTTCTTACGGATGGAGACCGATACAAGGTACGTGGTCAGGGTGGACCCGCACAGAGCCAGGATCACATTTACCACCGTATGGGGCATCTGGGCGGGTGGCACCAGTGCAGCGCAGAAACTCGGCCAGAAAATCCAGAGCATCATACTGCCCAGCATGGAATAACGGTCGCTGGTTGAATCGGTTTCAATCGTTTTTTCAAATTCCTGTTTGGTGGTCATCGTGAGGGCAACGCCCAATCCGAAAATAGCGCCAAAGGCGTGGATCACGATGGAACCCCCGGTATCAACAACGCCGCCGGCCTTGATGATTCCCAGGCCGCCATTCAGGACAATCCATTCATTCAGCATATAAAACGGAACAAACAGCAACCCAAGCAAAACATATTGCTGCATCTTCAGCCTGCCAAGGACGGCCCCGGCTGCAATAAGCAAACTGGCAGCCCCGAATTCGGCCAGGATCAGCCGCCTGATCTCGCCGTCGGTCTCTCCCATGCCTGTCCTGTTAATCAGCATGTAGAGTGGCAGCGAAGTACTTACCAGTAAAAAAGTCGCCGTCAGGGCTGACCGCCCGTATTTTCTTACAAAAACCATTAAAAATCCAAATCCGATCAGCAGCATGGCCATAATGTGAATGGCCCTGTTGTATTGCTGATCATCAATTACCGCGGAACCGAGATTGTTGTTAATTTCTCCGGCAGCCTTCAGCAGTACTGGAAACCCGGTGAGAATTACAAGCATGGTGAGCATTTTAACGTACCTGTGTCGTTGCATCGTCTGTTAGTTTAGGTTGTAGTGTTCAGTTAGCTGGGGCGAAATTATTGTTATTTTATTCACGATACAAGAAATACTTACATCATAAGTAAAACGCTTAGCCTCTACCCTTTCATTTCTTTCCTGGCAATCAAATAATACCGATTTCCGGCTTTTTCATTCACTAAAAATATTTGTTAACTTTGCCAGATGGAATCGACACGTCAGCAAAAAATATCCCGCCTGATCCAGAAGGATTTGGGAACCATTTTCCAGCAGGAGAGCCGGAATTTGTTTGAAGGAGCCCTGATCACTGTGACCAAGGTCCAGGTGAGCAAGGATTTAGCCATTGCAAAAGTGTACCTGAGTTTGTTTATCACCTCCGACAAGCAGGCTCTGATTGATAAAATCCGACACCATGGCCGTGAAGTCCGCCACCACCTGGCCCTGCGCGTACACAACCAGCTCCGCGTCATGCCCGACCTCCAGTTTTTCCTGGATGATTCGCTCGATTATATTGAGAATATTGATAGTTTACTGAAGTAACAAGGAACAGGGTAGCTATGCAATACGATCCGATAAAAAAATCGCTGGGGAAGATTTTCAACAGTTCCCCATTGTTACGAATTTTCTTTTACAAACTACTGGATTTATTGCTGTTACGTGCATGGCATGTCAGGAAGGAGATCCGGAGATGGGCAGAAAACAGGCGGGCCGTCCCTGGAGATGGCAAACGCTTCATCCTGGATGCAGGTTCGGGCTTCGGGCAGTATTCCTACTTTCTTACGGGCCTTAATCCATTGTGGTTTGTTGATGCGGTGGACGTCAAAGACGAACAGATTGACGATTGCAACGCCTTTTTCACCAAAATCGGGAGGAAAAATGTTCTTTTTGAGAAGGCAGACCTGACCCAATTTTCAAAACCCGACCGGTTTGATCTCATCCTTTCGGTGGATGTCATGGAACACATTGCCGATGATGAGGCTGTCTTCCGCAATTTCTTCGACTCCCTGACCCAGGATGGAATGCTGCTGATCTCAACCCCATCAGACCAGGGTGGCTCTGATGTGCATGATCATGCGGAGGGGGAATCGTTTATTGATGAACATGTCCGCGACGGGTACAACATTTCCGATATCCGGGAAAAACTTAAACGTGCCGGGTTTACCAACACCGAGGCAAGATACACCTATGGGACTCCCGGAAAAATCGCCTGGCAGTTGTCCATGAAGTATCCGATCCTGATGCTGAACGCGACCAGGTTGTTTTTCATTCTGCTTCCATTCTATTACCTTCTCACCTTTCCGGTCGCATTTTTCTGCAATTGGCTTGATACAAAAATGAAACATGCAACAGGAACCGGACTGATCGTGAAAGCATGGAAGTAGCTAAACCTTTGGGGTTGTGAAATCGTACATCGTAAATTGTAAATCCTTTTGAACTTTCCCTTCTATATAGCCCGCCGTTACCTGGTTTCAAAGAAATCGCACAACATCATCAATGTCATTTCAGGTATTTCGGTTGTGGGCGTCACAATTGGAGCCATGGCCCTCATCATCGTACTATCGGTCTTTAACGGATTCGACAAACTCGTGGTATCGCTCTTCAGCTCTTTCAACCCGAACATACAGATTACAGCCAGTCACGGTAAAACATTTAACCTGAACACAATGCCCCTTGGTGAGATAAAAAAAATTCCCGGGGTGGTCCATGTAACGGAGGTCATTGAAGAGGATGCACTGTTAAAGTACAAGGACAATCAGTGCATTGTCACCATCAAAGGGGTGAGTGAAGGGTATAAAAAAACAAGCGGGCTGGATACGATGATGGTGGAGGGGACCTTTTTGCTGGAAGACGGAGATAAGGATTTGGCCATCCTGGGTTACGGGGTTGCCGGTACGCTTGGCGTAAACCTGCAGGATTACCTCAACCCGATTTCAGTTTATGTTCCACGCCGTGATGCATCATTTTCCGGTGGCTTTGAAAACGCCTTTAATTCCGAGGTGATTTTCCCTTCCGGGTTTTTTCAGATCCAGTATGAATTCGATGTCAAGTATGCAATCATGCCTTTACGCTTCGTAAAAAAAATACTGGCCTATGAGAATGAGCGTACTGCACTGGAAGTTGACCTGGACAAAACGGCAGACCAGTCGAAGGTTCAGAAGGAGATCGAAAAAATAACCGGGAAGGGTTTCATCGTAAAAAACAGGTATCAGCAGCAGGAGATCCTTTACAAGATCATGGTTTCAGAGAAAAACTATATCTTCATGATCCTCACCCTCATCCTGATCATCGCCACCTTTAATGTGATCGGAACCCTGTCGATGCTTATCCTGGACAAGAAAAAAGATATCGCCGTGCTGCGGAGCATGGGTGCCGGGCAACAATTGATTCGCCGGATATTCCTGTTCGAAGGACTTCTGATCTCCATGATCGGGGCCCTCTCCGGGCTTATACTCGGCGCCCTTGTTTGCTGGTTACAGATCAGGTTCGGCCTGGTGCGGCTCGGGACTGCTGACAGCACCTTTATTGTAAACGCTTATCCTGTGCAACTGCAGTTTGCCGATTTCATCGTTGTCTTCGTGACCGTTATGACCATAGGCCTCCTCGCTGCCTGGTACCCGGTATACAACATTAAAAAAATCCACCTTGGTCAAATTAAACTTGACTGAAGTCATTTCATTACTGGAATATTCATAACTTTGTTATTTACATAACACATGAATTTTTATCCACTTAAGACCGGAGTCCCATGCGTAAAATTTATATTGCATTCCTGATTTTAGCCCTGTCTGTTCAAGCATTTAGCAATAACTGGATAGCGCTTGGCTCTGCTGTTGTAAAACCAGCCAAAGTCAACCTGGTCTCATCTTCGCTCGATCGTTCGGTTGTTCATTTCAAAATGGAGGGATTTTCGCTTATTGAAGTGCAGACACCCGCTGGTGCTGCCTTTTCTATTGATGTCCGGAATTCGACCCCGATCCTTGAATCGGGTGCACCTGATTTACCCAAGATGACGGCCTCGCTGGTCATTCCTGACCAGGCCGTGATGAGCATCCGCGTGGTCTCCTCCAGTTTCAAGGATTATCCTGGTATCATGGTGGCACCATCCAAAGGAAACATCATGAGAGATGTGGATCCCTCCACAGTTCCATTTCAATACGGATCAGCCTATTCCCTCGATCAATTTTACCCCGGAACCTTAACCGGCACGCGTGAACCTTATATCATCCGTGATATACGCGGACAAACCATCATTGCCTACCCGTTCCAGTATAATCCGGTTACCAGGACACTGCGGGTTTATTATGACATCACCCTCGAACTTTACAAAACAGATGATAACGGCGTCAACCGGTTAAACAGTTCGTCGGGAGTTAAAAAAATCCATCCCGATTTTCTTTCTGTTTACCAGCACCAGTTTTTGAACATGGCAGAGGTTGCCTATACTCCCCTGGGCGAATATGGAAACCTGCTGATTATAAGTTACGGTCCGTTTATGAATGCCATGCAGCCTTACGTTGACTGGAAACGGGCAGAGGGCTATCATACGGAAATGATCAGCAAAGATTCCATTGGCACAACCGCCGCACAGATCAAGGCTTTCATTGCAGCTTATTACAACACCAACGGGCTTACCCATGTATTGCTTGTCGGGGACGGACCACAAATTCCGACCAACACGGGATCGAGTCTTGGCGGTCCTTCCGACAATGCCTATGGGTATGTCGTCGGAAATGACCACTACTCCGACATTTTTATCGGAAGGTTCTCTGCCGAGAATGAGGCACAGGTATTGACCCAGGTACAGCGTACCCTTGAATATGAACAAAACCCGCAGTTCCTGACCGATGATTGGTTTACAACCGTGATCGGCATTGCTTCCGACCAGGGTCCGGGTGATGACAATGAATATGACTACCAGCACATCCGCAACCAGCAGTCCCTGTTGCTCAATTACAACTATACTGCGAACCCGGAACTGTTTGACGGATCACAGGGCGGAAATGATGCCCCCGGCAACCCGACTCCCGCCATGGTTGCCACCCAGGTCAACAGCGGCGCGAGTCTTATCCTTTACACCGGGCATGGAAGCAAAACCTCGTGGGGAAGCTCCAATTTCAGCAACTCCAATGTAACCCAGCTGACAAACGCCGGCAAACTCCCGTTCATATGGTCAGTGGCCTGTGTGAATGGTGATTTTGTAAGCGGGGGAGCCTGTTTCGCCGAAGCATGGATGCGGGCTTCACAGGGAGGACAACCCACCGGAGCCATTGCCTTCCTGGGCTCTACAATCAACCAGAGCTGGGATTCGCCCATGGAGGGACAGGATGCCATGACCAATATCCTCATTGAATCTGACTCCAATAACATCAAACGGACTTTTGCCGGCTTGTCCCTCAACGGATGCATGAAGATGATCGATGCCTATGGCACAGATGGAGCCAATATGGCCGATACCTGGACTGTTTTCGGGGATCCGACCGTCATGGTCAGAACAGCCGTGCCTCAGCCATTGGCCGTTCAGTACGACACCCTGCTTTTTGTCACTGATTCTACCCTGACTGTCCATTGCAATGTCGGACAGGCCCGTGTAACAGCCACGGTTGCCGACAATATTCTTGCAACCGGGCTGGTTGTAAACGACATGGTTACGCTTGCCTTTCCAGCACTGACCACTGCCTTCGACACCATCCACCTGGTGGTTACCGCCTACAATATGCTTCCCTACACCGGGGCCCTCGTGGTTCGCGCATTTCCAACGGCAGTTGAGGCTGGTTTTATCGGGCTGCCGTCACGGGTTGTACCTGGCAATTCAGTGGCGTTTGCCGATACATCCATCGGGAATACCATCATGTGGGAATGGAGTTTCCCGGGAGGAACTCCGTCGGTTTCAACTGAGAAAAATCCGGTCATCACCTATGATTCGATCGGAATATATGATGTAAAACTGATTGCCGGCAATGGCCTCTATTCCGACAGCGTTGTGAGTGTCGGATATATTGTGGTCGATTTTCCGACCTTTACCGGGGATAAAAATGAAACAGCCTCCTGTTCAATTCTTCCAAACCCCAGCAACGGGAACTTTACTTTGAGTATGAAATCTTCCCAAACTGATCAGTTGGAAATTGCCGTGTTTGATATGGTTGGCAACAGGGTCTACACAGAGAAGAATTTGGTTATTTCGGGGCAACTCGATAAAACCGTTAACCTGACCAGGCTGCCGGAAGGGATCTATTTTATAAAAATTTCAGGGGAGTATGGGATGACGACCCGAAAGCTGGTGATCAAAAAATAGGGGTTAAAAACGCCCTCTGAAACAATTCCTGTAATTAATGGCGAATGATCAGCTTTTTCGCCACCCTTGCCTGTCCTTCTGACTCAAATAGGCAGAAGTAAAGTCCGTCAGGATAATCCGTAGTATTCAGCGTAATTTCCTTTGCCGAGCCCTCCAAGGCTATTTCAAGAATTTTATTTCCCAGCAGATCATGCAGCATGAGCCTACCAGGCCATGAACCGGGTTTCCAGCTTAATTTAACATAGTTCGCGGCAGGATTCGGGCTTGCAACCATTTCACCTGAAGTAAGGGCAGGTTCATCCACTCCCGTCGGCCTTGATACATATTTGGTCTCCACACATACGGAGTCGTTCGGGTTGGCACCGTCAAACCATACATACCTGATCCTCGACTCCCCCGAATACCCGTATGAATCATACGTGCCGTCGAACCGGGCAACCACCTCCTGCGACTTCATCACGATGGGATTTGTGGAAACCATCACCTTCGGTACATAGCAAACGTCCCAGCAGAAGCTGTTTTTTGAGCCCTGCAGTATCAGCAGGTATACTTTTTTGCAATAGATATTCAGGCTGCCTGCATTCACATTCTTCACCTTCATCCCAAACGTAAAGGCTTCCTTTGTATCCACATTCTTGGTCAGCAATTCCCCATTCTGACGCCTGACATCCTGTCCTCCGACGGTTTCATAAAGTTCCAGACTCTGTGCAAAACCCATCCCACCTGTAATCACGAGCAGGGTGGTTATCCATGCTATCTTTTTCATCGGTTATTGAATTTTGATTTTCGTAGTGTAAACCTGATTGTTTGATTCCATTCTGAGAATATAGTTGCCATCCGGAATATCAGAGGCATCAAATTCCAGATTATAAAAACCGGCGGGAAGTTTCTGATCAGTGAGGGTTTTAACCATTTTACCACTGAAATCGAAGAGTGCGGCGCTAACCTGTCCTGATTCGGCCATGCGGATGTGAACATGGACTGGTCCATGTACCGGGTTCGGAAAAACACTCAGGATGGCCGTCGGCGAAGCTGTGACGGGTTCAAGCCCAAGAGGCCGTGCGACACCCTGTTTCACCGCCTGCTGGATCTCTGACACATTCAGGGCTCCCTGGTACTTGTCAATAAAAATGATCATGTCGCAATTTGCGTCAACCCATTCTTCATCCACATTCATTGAAATCGTCCTTGTCACTGCCGAATCTTGCTCCCATGTGCCATTCACCAGGATATCTCCCATCGGAATAAAATTCATGGCGCGGAGAACATTTTTATGATTATAGTCATCACCGCCAGGGCATTCCGGGAAATGCTGCTGGTGACCGATCAGGTTGCTTTCAATGAGGACTGCGTTGATCCGGTACTGTCCCTGCATTCCGGGCTTGATGGCCGTAGCTTTAACCACAACTGTCATTTCCCTGCTGCCAGGATTGTATTCCTTGGAAGTGATCTCAAGTTTTACCGGTGACTGTGGCATCCGCGCATACCTGGCATTAACCGTATCAACCACTTCGTCAATATCTGAAGGCACCCCCATCTGGTTCACCTGTGCAGCCCCGGATGTTTCATAATGGAGTGAATCAATCAGCGGGAAAAAATCGTTGTTCTCGTACTTCGACATAATCCCGTGTATTTCGATGATCAGCGTGTTCGGGTGACTTTTTAATATCACCTTTTCCATCACCGTGTCCATGCAAGGGCAATGGCCGCAGTTGGTGCTGGTAAGATTCTGAATGAGGATGTTCCGTGGATTCTGCGTATATCCGGTTTGCGCAGCAATGAATGTCAGGATCAGCATTGCTGACATGCAACAGATAAAATTTTTCATGGCCTGGACGATTTACATGTAAATAACAAATGTAATCAAACAGGCATGAATAATCAAGTAACATGCTAGAAAAAGCCCAGCTATTCTTTAATATTGAAATCTGCAGCGACTTATCTGCTCAAATTGAATGTAAATGTGAAGAAAGCAGGCCTACAGTTCGGTGGATTTAACCACATGCAATACCTCCTTGGTGTCGGCATCCGAAATGAAAGCAATTATGCTGCAATTCGACGGGACCCAGGTTTTAGGTGTGAAATCAAAGGAATATGATTTTGAAATCAGGGTGTTGACGGCCGGGTTGACAACTATCTCCTCTCCAAAACTTCCGTTCAGAGATCCCCTCAGCATATGCATGAACTTGAAGTTTAATATGATCGGGATCGTATCTCCCGGGACATTGTTCAGTTGCCCCCCGAAAATATTGTCTTCGAGGATGCATACTGTCAACGTCACCTTCCCGGTATAACCAGTGATGAATTTTACATTTACGCTGGTATTCAGGAGTTTGGTATCGGAATCAAAGTCGTTTTTTACGGTCATGATGGCAATTTTCGGCAATACTACTGCAGCCTGGATAGCCTGGTTCCAGTCGGTGATACCAAAGGAGGGCTTTCCGTTTAGAGGTCGCCTGTTCACCATTCCTTTCGGATAAGAGTCGATGTTAAAACTGCCGTAGTCGTTCCATTCATCGCCGGTAGCAGATCTGTAATCAGCTGTGAGATACGGAAAATGATGCACCGGATCGGGCTTGGCAAATGAGCCGGCATGAACTGCGATCACAAATACCTGACCTACATAGAGGTCCTGAACTGTATTTGCAATTTTTGCGGCAGGCGCACAGTTCACACACAGGTGGCCGGTATAATCCTCTAATAATACCGACCGCTTGGTGGTGTCAACCACAACAGATTTGACGGTATAATAGGGCTCCTCGATCTTTGAACAGGATGGGAATACAAATGCTCCGGCTAGCAGGAGGATGGTTATCTTGAAAATCGTTTTCATATCACTTTCAAATTTTTCGTTTGATGGTCAATTTTTCCGCTTGTCTGTCAGAAACTGCTGGTCACGGTCAGTGTAAGGCCATTTGTTGCGGGAACATACCGGCAAACACCACCCACACAAATGATCCCCTCCCGCTGCCTGCCATACGACATGGCAATCCGGGTTGAATGATTGGTATAACCTGCGCTGATTGTGTAGTAGTTCAGTCTGAGTTCCGGATCGCTGTTTCCGTAATTGTACTGATCCATGACCGAAACAAACCAGGCCGGTGAAATGGTGAGCTCTATCAATCCTGCAACCCAGCTCCCTTTATCCTGTTTTGTCCATAATCCCTGGACCTCCCAGCGCAGCGTATGTTTCTTTGTGATGTTCCAGGCTATATCGGCGATCCCGATTTGCGAATAAATTGTTCCATAATCTCCCGGGGCATGCGATTCAACTACGTCCTTATTATAGGTCTGATAAAGGTAGGAGAAGATTCCCTTCCACTTTTTCCCGAATTTTTTCGTCACCTCAATGTTGGCATCCTGGTAATAAACATCACTGCCAACTGCATAAAAACCGGATGTATATCCAGGCGTTCCGATCTGTCCCACCAGGGTGGTGTCGTTCAGCGCAGTTCTTTTAATGCCATTGACCTGTGAAAAGTTGGCAGCGATCGACATCCCTGTTTTACCACCCAGGGCTGAATTCTTCGGCAGATGAATTGTGACGGTCCCCGAAATACCTACTTCACCGTTTGGCTGGGTACTGTAAGGGTACATGCTTGACAAGGCATAGGAATGTTCCTTGGTGATGGAGGGCAGGTAGTTGATGCTGACCATGTTGTTGGTAACCGAACGGTCAGATTTGTAACTCATGTTGTCAATCCATTTTGACATCAGCGAGATGCCCAGTCCCGGTTTGGAAAATGATAAATTGGTGAATAATCCGTCTCCGGTTTTATAGATGTAATTATTCAGCGCCGAAGGATCATTGATTTTATGGGCATATTCCGTAAACCAGTTGAAATCACCTATGTTCAGGTTGAACCGGCCGCCGTAGTTGGCAACGTTTTCCGGCATTTTCAGTGCAAGGAGCTGACCGTTGTATGGGATGTCTTTGGTAGCTCCCTGCTGATAATCGCTAACGAACGACCCTCCGAGCGTGAGCTTAACCTTGGCATCATTCAGGCTGGTGAAAATGTCGTTCAGGTAGAAATCGGCATCGAAACCCTTTACAATACCCCTGTTGTAATCCTTATAGGCATCCCAATAGTACCGCTGTACACCGTATACCCCTTTGAAAGTGATCCCTTTGGTTGGCATAACCTTTACACGCAACCCGCGCAGGGAATTGTCAAATCCAAGGGTCCATTCCTGGTATGTCCGCAACATCATACCATAGCCGAATTGTTCATAAAAATTCCCGGCGGTCACATCGATAAAATCGTTCTTGTAATTCACATACCAGTAAGGAACCCCAACCCCGTTGTACTGTGCATCGTAGCCGGTAAGGGGAGGCAGGTAGGCCTCAAACCGCATTCCGGCTGTGAAATTGCCCAATGAATAATTCACCTCGGTGAATGCATTCATACGGATCAGTTTTCCGGCCAGGGTTGTATCGGTGATGCCCGTTTTGGGATCGGTCAGGTAATAGGTAGCATCGGCCTGCATGCTGCCGTGAACTTCACTTCCTTTCAGCAGATCCTGAGATCTGACAACCACGGGAACAAGGAACAACAAACTGATTGCTCCCAGGAAACAGTAGATACGTCTATTCAAGGTATATTTTGTTTTTAGTGATAAAACTCACAAATATTTTACTATTTAACCTCTTCGCCCCTGTTAAGTTTGCGAACCATCTCAATCAGGTTAAGTTCATCGCCTTCGGCGAAGGAGGTATGCTGGAAAACGACCTCCCCTTTCCCGTTCAAAAGAAAAGTATGCGGAATGGGGCCGACATTCATGGCACGTTTGAAATCACTGTTGGGATCAAGCAGGACCGTAAAATCCCATCCTTTTCCATTGACCATGGGTCCGACCAGGGTCATCGAACGTGAATCATCGACCGAAATGGCATACAGTTTCACCCCTGTTTCAGTTACCCAGTCATCGTAAGCATCTGAAATCGTGGTCAGTTCACGTACACAGGGCTTGCACCATGTAGCCCAGAAACTGAGGATGATGGGTTTGCCGTTGTTGGTAATGCTGTCGGAGGAATAGGGCAGGCCCTTCACCGTTTTCAGCGAAACAGTGGGGAGTTTTTTATAGGTGAACACACTTTCCTGGGCCAGGGCAGAGGAAGAGATTAAGGCGAGAAAAAGAAAAATTCGCAGGGTTTTCATTATTCGACTGTTTTAGATTTCACAAAAGTAGAAAAATTATGGGATATAAATTTCCAAAACTTTGATGTTTGGTTCGGGCTTTATGGAAACCTCTTCAGTCGTAGCCGGGAATAGAACCAGTTCCCCGGTTGTTAGGTTAATGGATTCATTGTCCGCCGTGATTTCAGCCCGGCCCTCCACACATAAATAGATAACAAATGAGTCGAGGGAGGTGTAATCCTTGTCCGTTTTCCGGTCGAGCCCCAGCAGGTTGGTTGTAAAGTAGGGACAGTCGACCAGGGTGACCGGTTTGTTTGTCATGCTGCTGTAATTTGTCCTGAAAGAATCGACCGGGCTGAAATCGATGGCTTCCAGGGCGAGGTCAGTATGAAGATCCCGCGATTTCCCTTTATCGTCGACCCGGTCCCAGTCATAGATGCGGTAGGTGGTATCGGAGGTTTGCTGAATTTCGGCCAGAAGGATTCCGGGTCCCAGGGCATGGATCCTTCCCGAAGGGATAAAAAATGCATCTCCCTTGTGCACCTTTTCAATGTTGAGCACCTCCTTCAGCCTTTTTTGCTTCAGGAATTCCAGGTAGACAGCTGCATCCATTTTACGGTTAAACCCGGTGATCAGTTCGGCTTCGGGCTCTGCATCGAGGATATACCACATCTCGGTTTTGCCTTTCCCGATATTCCTGCGGGCAGCCAGGGCATCGTCGGGATGTACCTGAATGGATAGGTAATCGTTGGCATCGATGAATTTGACCAGGATGGGGAATTCATTTCCATAGGTTAAATAAACCTTCTCTCCAACCAGTTCATCCATGTAGATTTCCAAAATCTCATTGAGTTCATTTCCTTCAAGAAATCCATTCGAAACCATGCTCTGGCAACCATCAACCCCCGATAAAGCCCAGGCCTCCCCGCAATTGGGAAGCGGTGCGAAATCAAGACCCAGTTTGGTTTTAATTTTCCGGCCGCCCCAGATCTTGTCTTTGAATACCGGTTTGAATTTTAAGGGATACAACATGGGAGAGGATTTACGAATGACGAATGACGAATGATGAATGACGAATTTGTTCCCATAGTTCGAAGGATTCTGATTAACTTTGAATCCCGATTCAGATACAAAAATAAGGAATTAATGATTAGAACCCTATGTGTTTTCTGTGGTTCCAGCATGGGAAAAAAGATGGCTTATGCCGATGGTGCAATAAAACTGGCAGAGTTTCTTGTTCAGCATAAAATCAGCCTCGTATACGGTGGCGCCAATGTCGGATTGATGATGGTCCTGGCCGACACCATGCTGGCAGCCGGAGGGAAAGTAATTGGGGTCATGCCCAAATCGCTTGTGCAGCGTGAAGTTGCGCACACTTCTCTCACGGAGATGCACATTGTTGAAGGGATGCAGGAGCGGAAGGCCCTGATGGCCGATCTTTCTGATGCATTTGTCGCCCTTCCCGGCGCCTATGGAACACTGGATGAACTGTTTGAAGTACTCACCTGGAATCAGCTGGGCATCATCAACAAACCCATCGGATTGCTGAACCTTGACGGGTTTTTCGAGCCTTTACTCCAGATGCTGGATCATGCTGTTGAGGAAAAATTTCTGCGCCCCGAACATCGCAACCTGCTTGTGACCGATGACGACTTTGAGCGGCTTTTCCATAAACTGGAAACCTATCAGCCCGTAACGGCTGAAAAATGGATTGAAAGGCTGAAGGCGGGGAGCATTTGAAGGAATGACGAATGACGAATGACAAATGATGAATTGCGAATGACGAATTAACAATCTTGCATGATAATCATCGGAATAACAGGAACACTGGGTGCCGGGAAAGGAACCGTGGTTGAATACCTTGAAAAGCATAAGGGTTTTGATCACTATTCGGTGCGGGCCTTTCTGCTGAAAGAGATCCACCTGCGGGGCATGGCCGAAAACCGTGACAGCATGGTGGTCGTTGCAAACGAATTACGCAGCAAACATGGTCCGTCGTATGTAACCGATCAGCTTTTTTTCGACGCTGCACAGGTTGGAAAAAACTGCATCATTGAAAGCATCAGGACTCCGGGCGAGATCGATTCGTTACGGAAGAAGGGACAATTTTTCCTCTTTGCCGTGGATGCGGATCCTGGTTTGCGGTACGAACGCATTGTGCAGCGGTCGTCGGAAACGGATAAGATCTCCTTCGACACATTCATTGAAAATGAGACCAGGGAGATGAATGCCACCGATCCGAACAAACAAAATCTCCGGGCTTGTATCAGCCGGGCTGACTTTGTCCTGAACAATGATGGCTCCAGGGAGGATCTGTTTCTTCAGGTCGAAAAAATCCTCAGCCAGATCGGAAAAAATTTAAATGATCCTCAGCCGCCGACATCATCATGAAACAATTTGTACATTCACTTTGACTTTATAAATGCCTATGGAACCCACAGCCTACGTCCGTCCATCCTGGGATGAATATTTTATGGAAATTGCGCGTACGGTATCAACCCGTGCCACCTGTGATCGTGGCCGCAGTGGCTGCGTTATTGTCCGCGACAAGCAGATACTGGTGACCGGCTATGTCGGTTCTCCGCAGGGATTGCCTCATTGTGATGAGGTTGGTCATCTGATGAAAAAGGTCATGCATGAGGATGACCGTACAACGCAGCATTGCATGCGCACCGTGCATGCCGAACAAAACGCCATCTGCCAGGCTGCCCGCAGGGGAATTTCCCTGGATAAGGGAACCCTGTATTGCCGTATGACGCCCTGCCGCACCTGTGCCATGCTTATCATCAATTGCGGCATTTTGCGCGTTGTTTGTGAACGGAAATACCATGATTCAAAAGAATCGGAAGTGATGTTTACGCAGGCTGGGGTATTGCTTGAATATGTGCACGACGAAATTCAGCAGTACGATAAACAGTAATTCCTCCTTCTCAATTCTTACCATTTTGCAGCAACTTCCGGCCGATCAGCAGGGCCCATACGATCATGGCACCCACCGGGATCGAGAACTGCACATAATACTGCGCGGAATCCAGAACCCAATTGGGGATAATAAACCATGGATCAAGTGAGTACCGGATGAAATATCCGAAATCGGCCGTGTAACAGATCACCGGAAAATTAAGAAAAACAGCCACCAGGATATAAAGGGATTTGAACCTGAGCCGCATATAGAACAGCCCCAAAACAGATGAAAGTACCACAAGGTAGGCAAGGCCCTGCGAAACACGGAAAATTTTAACCAACCCGAGGCGCTGAATCCGGGGCATCTCATCGTCGAGTGGATTCATCAGGATAAAATACAATTCCCTCGTTCCGGATCCTGCAGGTAATTTCAAATCCGACCATTTGTTTGTATCCGAGATCCGGGGAAGCCAGTCCACGTTGTGTTCATCCACCAGCCGGATCATTCGCTGGCCAACCAGGGATTCCAGTGACCTGTTCCCGGCGACACCTGTCGCCTGATATATCTGAAATTTGGCGTGTGGTGGAATCCTGCTGGAATCCTGGATCCGTCTTTCATTGTAATAATATAAAACAAACCAGTGCCTTGTATTGTTGACCAGGTAATATTCGGTTTTGGAGGGCTGAACAGCCTCTTTCCGGCAGGAGGTGAACCCTGCTGTCACCGATATGGCAAGGAAAAGGATTTGGATATACCTGATTTTAAATGCTCTCATCATCGTCAATATATTGCCACTTCGTGTCTCCCGTCTGAGGCTGCAACACCCCTGAACATGGCATTGGTATTAAACGGCATGCTGATGTTTCCTTCCCGGTCCACCGCGATCAATCCGCCGTTGGCTTTCTGACGGACCAGCTTATCCATGATAATCGATTTACCTGCCTCTTCAAGCGATAGTCCGCGGTATTCCATCAGCGAAGAAAGATCGTAAGCTACCACATTCCGGATAAAATACTCACCGTGACCCGTTGCCGAAACGGCGCAGGTTTGATTGTTCGCATAGGTTCCGGCACCGATGATGGGCGAATCCCCTATCCGGCCAACCATTTTTCCGGTCATCCCGCCTGTGGATGTGGCTGCTGCGAGATTGCCCTGCTGATCCAAAGCGACCGCTCCCACTGTACCATGTTTCTCAGCGTCAGGCCCTGAATTTCCAGGCTTGTCTGCAGGAGCAGCAGGTTTTGTCTGAGTTCCAGATTTCCATTTTTCCCAGGCTTTCAGCCGTTCAGGGGTTATGAAATAGGAAGGATCGACCAGGTCAAGTCCATGTTCTTTTGCAAATTTTTCAGCTCCTGCTCCAATCAGCAGCACATGGTTGGATTTCTCCATTACGCAACGTGCTGCCGTAACCGGGTTCTTGATCACACTGACCCCGGCAACCGCCCCGGCCATCCCTGTTCTACCGTCCATAATGGCAGCATCAAGTTCTGCTTTCCCCTCCTCATCCAGCACCGCTCCCTTCCCGGCATTAAACAAGGGACAATCCTCCATGAACCGAACGACCCTCTCCACTGCATCCAGGCTGCTGCCACCCGCGGCAAGAATATCAGAGCCCCGTTTAAGCGCCTCCTCCAGCTTCACCAGGTATTCCTTTTCCGATTCGGCCGACATGGTTCCCCTGGCCGGTCCTCCAGCACCTCCGTGTATCACGAGGGCCCATTTACCGGAATCGGGGGCTGATGATTTTGCAACAGGAGCCCCGGGCTGTGCAAAAATTAAAATCCCGGGCAAGAAAAACAGCACCAGGCAACCGATCATCCCAAAATGGTACCCGCGAAGGGTTGAATGGCGCGCAGGTCCCGGGTTCATTCCAATGGTTATCCTGTTCATTTTATTCATCCGTGATGGTTCTAAATCCCACTTGCAAATGTTACAATATGTATTTCAGCAGGGTGGTAAAGTTAATCAATCCTGAAAGTTGCAGAATTGTCAATACCACTGACAACAATATGACCGCACGGATAAATCCGCCTCCCTTTTTTACAGCCAGGTAGGAGGCGACCAGAGCACCGATCATACTTCCCACCGAAAGGATGATGCCATAAAGGTAATTCACCTTTCCATCAATCATAAAGACAAGCAAGGCAAATATTGCGTAGAAAAAGACGATCAGGTTTTTTACCGCATTGGCCTTCACCAGGTCATACCCGGTTCCCAATACCAGCGCCATCAATAAAAAATAACCAACCCCCACCTGGATAAATCCGCCATAAAAACCAACCATGAAAAAGATGACCAGTTGCCACCACCTGACAGGGCCCGAGAGAAGTCCGGGGTTTTCTTTGAGCCACTTATCAGGTTTGTAAAACAGGAAGAACAACATGATGACCATGGAGGTTGCCATGGCGATTTCAATAACCCGGGTATTTACATCAACAGCCACATAAGCCCCAAGGATGGCCCCAATGGTTGCCGGGATGGCCAGCCACACAGGGCGGAGATCCGTAAACATTTTCTGGCGGGTAAAACTGCCAACCGAGGAGAGGGTTTGGAAAAAAATACTGATCCGGTTTGTTCCGTTTGCAATGTTTGCCGGGAGTCCCAGGAGCAACAGGAGGGAAAGGCTGATCACCGAACCTCCTCCTGAAAGGGTGTTGATAAAGCCGACCAGGATGCCGGCTAAGATGATTACGATGATTGTGGTGACTGACATGAGACTCTTTTAAAATTTACGATGTATGATTTACGATTTACAATATTTTTTGTCACGCGTCACGTGTCACGATTTTTTTGTCACGCGTCACGATTTACCGGTTTGCGGCCCAGTTTACTGTGACGTCGTCCATAGCCGAAATAGATGATCAGCCCGATCGCAAGCCACACCAAAAACCGCATCCAGTTGGTTACCCCAAGCTGGGCCATTAAATAAAAATTGGTCAGCAGTCCAAGAACGGGGATGAGGGACAGTTGATTTTTAATGCCGAACCAGGTAAGCACGATGGCGGTGATGATGAAAATCAAGATCGGAAATTCAGTCAGCAGCAGGTGACGGACGAGAGACCAGGAACCCATGACGGGTAAAGTGTGACGCACGACAGATGCATCCACAGGAGAATGGCCTGGCCCGTTCACGAAATTGAAATAAAAAGTATTGATTTCCGCCCGGTTCCATTGATAGAGCATCACCAGTATCCCGACCCATATTACCGGCAGGAAATAACGGCTGTTGATGTACGGCACCTGGAAACCCTTCTCCTTTTTGGGAATATCCTTTTTTTTCCAGCTGCTGTGCAATACCAGAACGCCTCCTGAGACCAGGACAAAAGCAAACAGGGTTCCGATGCTTGTGAGGTCGGTCACCTCCGTGAGATTCATGAACAACGAGGGAATTGCCACCAGTACCCCTGCCATAATCGTAGAGAACCAGGGGGTTTTAAAGCGTGGATGTATACTGGAAAACCGCTTAGGCAAAAGACCATCACGGCTCATGCTCATCCATATCCGTGGTTGTCCTACCTGGAATACCAGCAATACGCTGGCCATGGCAATGACCGCACTGATGGCAATAACACCTGAAAGCTTTGTCAGGTGCAGTTTTTGAAATGCATAGGCCAGGGGATCCCCTACCCCCAGTTCGCTGTAATGCACCATTCCTGTAAGAACCAGGCTGATCATGATATAAAGCAATGTCGTGATCACCAGGGCCAGGATGATGGCCCTCGGCAAATCACGCCGCGGATTTTTACACTCTTCGGCCGTAGTCGAAATGGCATCGAAACCAATATAGGCAAAAAAGACCCCGGACACTCCTTTCAACACACCGGTCACCCCGTTCGGAGCAAAGGGACTCCAGTTCTTCGGATCAATATAAAACGAGCCCACCGCAATGATCAGGAATAAAATTCCCACCTTGAGAAGGACCATGGCGTTGCTGGCTAGTTTAGTTTCATAGATACCGATGTACACAAGGACCGAGATAAAGATCACGATTGAAAAGGCAGGAACATCGGCGATCAGGTGAATCCCGCCAATTACAGGAGCCGAAAGCCAGGCCTTATAAGCCCCCTGTATTGCATCAGGCAGTTCAGACAAGGGAATGCCGCGCATCAGTTCGAGGGTTGCCTGGTGATACCCGCGGGCTGCCGAAAGGTAATCAATGCCCATATATTCCGGCACATTGATCCCGATTCCTCCCAGGAAACCGGTAAAATAATCGGACCACGAAATGGCCACCGCGATGTTTCCAATGGCATATTCCATGATCAGGTCCCAGCCGATGATCCAGGCAATGAGTTCACCAAAGCTGGCGTAAGCATAAGTATATGCACTGCCGCTGATCGGGATGATCGAGGCAAACTGCGCATAGCACAGGGCCGAAAATCCACAGGCCATGGCCGTAAAAAGAAAAAGCAGCGAAACTGCCGGGCCTCCGCTTGCAGCAGCTGTTCCGATGGTACTGAAGATCCCCGCCCCGATCACGGCAGCAATGCCCAATGCAGTCAGATCGACCACATTCAGGCTCTTTTTTAACTCCGACCTTTCGCCCATTCTATTCTGGGCATCCTGAAGAATATGGCTGATTGATTTCTTTCGGAAAAGGTGGGAATCGGACACTGAAAAAATTTTTATAAAGATAGAATATTTTCAATTGAAGGGTGAACCGAAGATCCCGTACTTAGTTACATGAATTGGGCTAGAGAAATGGAGAAAAATTGTAATTTAGTGGAGAAATTATCGTTTACTTCAAAAAAATGGATAACCCATGAAAATAGCAGTATTTGGTGCGAGCGGAAAGACGGGGATCCTGATTATCTACCAGGCACTGAACCAGGGTCATGAGGTAACAGCCTTTGCCCGGGTGACCTCCAAAGTTCCCATCCAGCATAAAAATCTCCGGGTCATCGAGGGTGATATCCTGGACGCCGATAAAGTCAAACTGGCTGTTGAAGGCCAGGCGGCAGTCCTCTGTGCACTTGGCGTGAACATAAACAAGCCCAATACCGTGCTTTCCGATGGCACAAAAAACATACTGGATGCCATGAAAGCATCGGGGGTCAAACGGTTTATCTGCATGTCGTCTGCCGGGATCCTGGGGAATGACAGCGGTTTCTGGTTCGGGAAGGTGTTCATGCCCCTGTTTCTGCGTCATGTATTTGCCGATAAACGCCGCCAGGCCGACATTATCCGCGAAAGCAGCGCCAACTGGGTGATCCTTCGTCCAACCATGCTTACCGATTCACCAAAAACCAACTCCTACAAGGTGAACCTCGAAATTCCGGCTTCAAGAAGCATTCCCCGTGCAGATGTGGCTGATTTTATGCTTAAATTACTGAATGATACGCAGTATGATGGCAAAATGCCTGCCCTTTCCAGTTAATGAATTATGATTGTGACCAATAACCGTTGCCATGAATTTGAAATTTAAAAACACATTCCTTCAAAAATGGGCTGCCTACTTTGGCGATAGTGAACTGCCCGTTACCTTCTTCTATACTGAAGATCCCGGAGACATTGACCGGGCAAACCTTCCGAAAGGTCACAATTGCATCGTTTGCGAACTGGCCATCGTGCGAAAAGGCAGACCGCTTGCCTGGAATGTACAATCCATTGGTTGTGGCGGAGCGCGCCGGTATCTCGGCTTTGCCGACACCATGAGGACAGATTTCGAGTACTTCCTTTCGCACGGGATCCCCGGCAAAATGGAGGGGGAACGGTACATCAAAACACCTGAAATGGTAAAGGAGATCATGACCAATATGCGGTGTATCCCGGCCAGGGGAAAATACATTGTTTTTAAACGGTTTGACCAGCTGACCCCGGAGGAAGAGCCGTTGGCGGTCATCTTTTTTGCCAAACCCGACGTACTTTCCGGCCTCTTTACGCTTGCTAATTTTGATCAGCTGGATGGTGACGCAGTGATTGCTCCTTTTGGTTCAGGGTGCGGATCAATCGTATACCAGACCGTCATTCAGCAGGACAAGGAAAATCAAAAGGCCGTCCTCGGCATGTTTGATGCATCTGCCAGGCCATGTGTTCCCAGGGACACCCTTTCATTTGCCATCCCCATGAAAAAATTTGAAACCATGGTCGGCAACATGGATGAAAGTTTCCTGATCACTGAAACCTGGGAGACTGTTAAAAAGCGGATTGAAATTTAACGGGTTAGAGTAGCGTGCTTTTTTCACAAAGCCGGTATAACTTTTCCACCGCCTCCATATCTGATGAGAACGGGCACCTCACCTCTTTGCGGTGTTCAAAATATTTTCCCGTCACCTCCTTTATCGATTCTGAAAATGCCAGGAAGAGCGGCGTTGAGGCGCCCTGGGCTGGGGATTCGGACCCCCCAAAGCCAAATGCATTGCTGAGTTTTGAATTGACATCTCCCGGGTGACAGGAATTTACGGATATTCCTTTTGACTTCAGCCTTTCTGCGAAAGCCACGCTGAGCATGCGGTCGGCCTGTTTGGCCTGGCGATAGGCCACATCATTGTCATAGGGTCTTCTTTTAAATTCAGGATCATCCAGATCCATTCCTCCGGCCCAGTAACTTGCAACATTTATGATTCTGGCATTGGGGATACCCTCCATAAACGAATGAAAAAAACGCATCATCCTGAAGTATCCAAGGACATTAACGGCCCATTGCATCTCGGTCCCATCATCTGATTCAGTTCGTCTCCGGGGGGCCGTGGCTGCATTGTTCACAAGCAGGTGGAGGGGCCGATTCCATCTCCGGCTGAATTCAAAAATCTCTTTCTGAGATGAGAGATCCACTGTTTCGCAAAAAACCCGGTCGTTTTCGGTATGCTGATTGAGCTTCACGCGCAATTTCTCCAGGCTCGACGGGTCGCGGCCCACCAGGGTGACTTCAAAACCCCGTTCAGCAATCCCTTCACAAATTGCCAGGCCAATGGCGCCATACGCCCCTGTAACAATGGCAGATTTACTGTTTGGTTCCATCACATGATAATTTGAATTCAAAAATAGAGATATCTTTTTAACCAATTCATCATGGGCAACAGTGATGTTTAAAATTATAATACCTTGCAGGGTAAATTATAAAACGCCTGAGCATGAAGACAACCATTCGCATCATTCATTGGCTCCCTAGAATCCTGTGCATCCTGGCTATTTTGTTCGTGAGCATGTTCGCATTGGATGCATTTCAGCCGGGAGCGCCGCTTTGGCAACAAATTGGCGGCTTTTTTATGCATCTGATCCCCTCCTTCGCTCTGATCCTGTTTTTGATCGTCGCATGGAGATGGGAACTCATCGGTGGGGGAATGTTTGTGATCCTCGGCCTTGGGTTGCTGCCCTTCATCTATATGACCAACTACCACATGAATCATTCCGTATGGATGAGCGTTGGTATTGTACTGGTCATCAATGTCCCGTTCATTGTCGTTGGCATCCTCTTTGTCCTGAGCCACTTTCTCAAAAGGAAAAACCCCGGAACCGATGCATCGGAATAATAACCCGGACAGATAGCCTGATCAGGAAAACTGGTTTACCGGAATGATTGAATCGGTGAGATGCTAGTTGCCAAGAAGTTCAGTCAGTGAATGAATGATTCCCTCCTTGTCGAAGCCGCATTCGTGATGCAGCTCTGCAACAGAACCCTGTTCGATGAAGTGATCGGGAACCCCAAGGCGGATGACCCGGGCTGAATAACCATGATCGGCCATGAATTCCAGCACCGCCGACCCCATGCCTCCCATCACTGAACCATCTTCAACCGTGAATATTTTTTTAAACCGTCCGAAAATTTCATGAAGGAGCGCCTCGTCCAGCGGCTTCAGGAACCGAAGATCAAACAGTGCGACGGAATGTCCTGCTGCTTCCACGGCCGCACAGGCCTCCACCGCATAATTCCCCACATGACCCAGGGTTATAATGGCTGCATCCTTTCCATCCCTGACCATTCGTCCTTTTCCTACCTCAAGAGGGACCATCGGTGTTTTCCAGTGGGGCATCACGCCGCGACCTTTTGGATATCGAATTGCAAAAGGGCCCATTCCTTCCAGTTGCGCGGTATACATCATATTCCGCAAATCCTCCTCATTCATGGGTGAAGCCACAACCATGTTTGGAATACAGCGAAGGTAAGCGAGGTCGAATGCACCATGGTGGGTTGCCCCATCTTCTCCAACCAGTCCTCCCCGGTCGAGGCAAAACACGACATGGAGTTTCTGCAGCGCAACGTCGTGGATGATCTGGTCATATCCGCGCTGCATGAAGGTTGAATAAATGTTGCAGAATGGGATGTATCCTGAAGCAGCCATTCCGGCACTGAAGGTAACGGCATGCTGCTCGGCGATGCCAACATCGAAGGTGCGATCGGGCATCTTGTTCATCATCAGGTTGAGGGAGCAACCCGTCGACATGGCCGGGGTTATCCCGACGATTTTCGGATTCGCCTCGGCAAGTTCAATGATCGTCCTGCCAAAAACCGTCTGGTATTTCGGGGCCATTCCATGGCAGTTATCTGCCCTGATGGTACCGGTGTTCTTGTCAAATACGCCCGGGGCGTGATACACCGTCTGGTCCTTCTCCGCCTTCTCAAATCCTTTTCCTTTGATGGTATGAATGTGCAGAAGTTTGGGGCCTTTGATGTCGTTCATGTCCTTAAGTAATTTCGCAAGGCGGATCACATCGTTCCCATCCACCGGGCCAAAATACCGGAAATTAAATGCTTCAAACAGATTTCCGCTATTCAGAAGGGTCGTTTTCAGTGCATTTCCCAACTGCTTGACGATGGCACGGGAGTTTTGGCCATATTTTGTACCACCTCCCAGTAACAGCCAAACCTTGTCGCGAAATTTATTATAGGTTCTTGAAGTGACAATATCAGCAAGATAATCCTTGATGGCTCCTACATTTTTATCAATGGCAATCTGGTTGTCGTTGAGGATTACCATGAGGTTGGCATTTGAAACCCCGGCGTTGTTCAGCGCCTCCATGGCCATACCACCGGTCATGGCCCCATCGCCGATGACGGCCACATGATGACGGTTGGCCTGGCCGCCCAACTTGGCCGCTACAGCCATCCCAAGTGCAGCCGAGATGGAGGTGGATGAATGTCCGACTCCAAAGGCATCAAATTCGCTTTCCGACATTTTGGGAAACCCGCTGATCCCCTGGTAGGTTCGGATGGTTTCAAAACGTTCTTTTCTCCCGGTCAGGATCTTGTGGGCATAGGCCTGATGCCCGACATCCCAGATAATCTTATCAAAAGGGGCATCATAAACATAATGGAGCGCGACAGCCAGCTCAACAGCGCCAAGGCTGGCTCCCAGGTGGCCGGGATTTTCAGACATCACCTCAATGATGAATTTCCTGACCTCTTCACACAACTGCGGAAGCTCTTCCAGCTTGAGTTTTTTCAGATCGGATGGCAGGTTGACCTTAGATAAAAGGGGTCCGGAAAACGGGGGCATTGTTCTGATCAATTAGGTGGGCAAAGGTATAAAAAAACGTGACACATGAAGCGTGACGCGTGACGGAAAAGCGTGACGCGTGACATAGTTTCAAATGCATTAAAGTAATCCCAAATCCAGCAATGCTGATTCTGAAAGCATCTCCTTATCCCAGGGAGGTTCGAAGGTAAGCTCTACCTTCACGCTGCCCACGCCTTCGACCAGTTTAACAGCATCCTGCACCTGGCCGGGCATGTCTTCTGCAACCGGGCAGTTGGGGGTGGTCAGGGTCATCAGAATTGACACATCGTTGGTCTGTTCATTGATCTGAAGGTTATATATCAGCCCGAGATCATAAATATTGACCGGGATCTCCGGATCAAAAACTGATCGCAGGGCAGCTACAACCTTCGCTTCAAAAGGAGATTGGATCGGCGAATTCCTGTTGTCCATTTTAGAAAATTTTTGCAAAGGTAATGAAACCGTGAAATTCAGCCAGGATTCAATCATTTCAGCGATCGTTTATCAGAAGCGAGCATTCATTGATAAAATGCCACGTTTACTAATTCATCCGGCTGTTCTCAAACAAGAATGTTAAATTTGGTAATGTTTAAATGCCGGGCATCTGTCATCATCACCTTCCTGATTTTTACCTTAACAGGGTCGGCCCAGCATTTTTATTCCCGGAATTTCACGATCAACGAAGGATTGCCCAGTAACATCATCCACTCCGTCCTAAAGGATTCCAGGGGAATCATGTGGATTGGCACCGGGGGCGGTTTATGCCGCTTTGATGGCACCAACTTCCAGGTTTACAACACCAGCCATGGACTGGTGGGCGACAATGTGTACTCGATTGCCGAGGATAAAAATGGCGATCTCTGGATCGGTTGCATGGCAGCCGGAATATCGAGGTTCAATGGCAGGAAATTTTACAATTACACCACAAAAAACGGACTGGTAAGCAACAATGTCAGGATTGTTTGGTACTCTAAAAAGTTCGATGTGCTGATGATCGGCACCAACGATGGATGCAGCGCGATGGAACAGGGAAAATTTGTCTCCTTTACGTCGAAAGAATGGAACCCGGAGTCTGTCAAGATTTTCGTGACCGGGTTCCTCGATGGCCTTCATTCCATCAATGTTTACGCCTATTCCTCTCCGATCCGTGTTCTTTATGATCCGGAAAAAAAACGGTATAGGCACACAGGTGAGAAAAACTGGAGCTATGCCACCTCGGTTTCACCCCTCATCCTTGCATCGGGCGATACCATTTCAGGCGCAGGAAGAAACGGGATGTTAATTTACAATAAACAGGGGATTTCACCCAGTTTGGGTGCAGGTCAGGTATTCGGGCTGTCGGCCGATGCCCGCGGGAATGTTTGGATCGCTGGCTGGGCCGATCCGATGGATCCGAAAACTTATACCAGCGGGCTCTTCAGATATGACGGCAAAACGGCGGAACCACTCAGTGAAAAAACGGGCATCACCGACCGCAGTGTGTGGACGGTTTATTACGACACCAGTTTTCATCAGGCCTGGGCAGGAACCTTAAACCAGGGCCTTTTCAAAATCCCGGAGCCTTGCTTCACCTGGTACGATACCGGATTTTTTAAATGCAAATCCCTGATTATCAATGATCTTCAGTTCGATCGCACCGGAACCCTTTGGATTGCAGCAAATACAGGCCTCATCCGTAAATTTTCTGATAACCATGTTGAAATCATTGATCCTTCCGGTTATCTCAAATCACAGCTGGAAATTTGGAAAAAGAGCGCAGCTGTCTTAAGCAAAGTGTATCTCGACAGGCAGGGTTCCTTTGAAAAGTACGAGGAGCTGATCAGGAATGGGAGCTGGCCTTACATAAACCCCTACCTGAATATCATGGCAGAGTTTGGAGCCACCCGGATTGAACCTCCGGGTTCGCTATACAGTCCTAAAGAATATCAAAGATATCTCAAACTGATTCAACAGTATTCTTCAGAACGCCTGATCCGTAATACATGCCTGGGAAAAGACACCAAGGGGAATATTTATGCCAGCAACATCAGGTTTATAAACAAATTTTCCGAAGAACAAGGATATCAGTTACAGGAAACGTTTTATATTCAGGTAAGGACAACCATTTTTGCGATTGATAAGACCGATACCCTTTTTATAGGTGATGTCTGGCACAAGGGCGTTTTTATTGCCGCTTTGTTTCCAACATTCCGGCATGCCATACATCCCTACTGCGGATGGGAGGAGGAGAAGGGCCCGCCCAATGTGATCAGTATGGCAGGCCGGGGCAATGAAATCTGGTGCGGAAGCCGGAGTGAAGGGCTGTTCCGGATGATCGACGGCCAGGTTGATGCCTTCAACACGCAGGATTCGTCCCTTCCGAAAATCATCACCGAAATTTGCTTCGATCAACAGGGGAATGTCATCGCAGGAGGCATCAACGGGGAGATTATCATCGCAAAAACCGAGGGACGGAAACTGACCATCCTGCACAGGATCTCTTCAGTCCAGGGTTTAACAGGCAGCACCATCCAGTGGATGCTGGTTGATCACGACAACATGCTTTATGCAGGCACCAACCAGGGTCTGAACCGCATCGACCTGAACAGGCTTTACCATGACCGGGTTCTGCACATCAACTTTTATGATCAGGATGAAGGCTATTACGATTATACAGGAAGTACTGCTGAAATTGATAGTTCCGGGAATATCTGGGTAGGAACTGCCTCACATTTACTGATGTTCAACCCCCGGCAGCTTTCCTCTGTGGGCAACCATCAGCTTAACTTTCAAATCTCCGGTTTGGATGTAAACAACATGCCGTTTTTATTTCCCGGGGAGGCCGGTTCCGATGGTTGGAGCGTTTCCCCTGTGCCTTCATGGAAATTCAGTCACACGGAGAATTCCCTGACATTTTATCTCGAAGGCCAGGACTTTTCAAATCCCGGACACATTATGTACCGCTACAGGCTTGACGGCTTGAACAATGGCTGGAGCCAATTCACCACCGATCATAAAGCCGTGTTCACCAACCTCGACCCGGGAAAATACATACTTAAAGCCGAGTGTTACAATAAATCAGATAATCTGAAGATCATGCACATTGAATACCCCTTTACCATCCGAAGGCCATGGTATTCAACCTGGTGGTTCATCGCTGTTTCCATCATTTTGATATTCACATCCGCTTACGGGATCTTCCTGTGGCGAATCAAATTGATCAAAAAACGCGCGGAAGAAAGGAATGTCCTTTTGCTTCAGGTTTCCCGGATGGAAATGGAGGCACTTCAGGCACAGATGAAGCCCCACTTCATCTTCAACGCCATAAATTCAATGCAGAGCTATATCCTGAACAATAACATCGACAAGGCCTTGCACTATCTCTCTGTGTTTTCAAAGCTGATCAGGAAAACGCTGGAAAATGCCTCAAAAGAATTTATCCCCATCGTCGAGGAGCTGGATTACCTGAAATATTACATTGAAATTGAAAAAATGAGATTCGAAGGTCTGTTCGAATATGAAATCCATATTGCTCAGGATTTACCTGTTGAAACCACACTGATTCCGCCGATGATTGCTCAGCTGTTTATTGAAAATTCAATTAAGCACGGACTGATGCATAGGGCAAACGGTGGATTCCTGCTGGTGGAACTCTCCCGCGAACGGAAAAACATATTCAAAATGGTGATTCAGGATAACGGGGTGGGCCGAAAGCAGAGCCAGGAAATGGGACGCCGGATGAATGGTGAACACAAATCGCTTGGATTGCAAATTTCCGTTGACCGCATCCGCTTACTGAATGAGACACATCATACCGAGGACTTTAAAATCATCATCACCGATCTCGAAGGGCCCGATGGAATGCCGTCAGGTACGCGGGTTGAATTCTTGTTCCCGGAAATGGAGATGTGAATTTTTATCAGTTATTCTTCATTTTGAACACCGTGGCGTAAAGCTTCATCTGCCTGATCATGGAGCTCAGGCCGTTGCTCCGTGTCGGGGACAGGTGTTCCCGCAGGCCGATCTGGTCAATAAACTGGAGATCGGCCCCCAGGATGGCATCCGGAGTCTGTCCCGATAAAACCCTGACCAGCAAACCGACAATTCCTTTGGTGATGATGGCATCGCTGTCGGCGGTAAAAAAAACATGCCCGTCAAGAACCGATGCATGCAGCCAAACTTTTGACTGGCATCCCGTGATGGTAAACTGGTCTGTTTTGTACTGTTCATCAATGAGAGGTAAGGTTTTCCCAAGTTCAATCAGGTAATTGTACTTATCCATCCAGTCATCAAACATTGAAAACTCACCGATGATCTGGGATTGTATTTCAGAAATGGTCATGGGCCGCATATTGGTATACAAAGGTACGAAAAATGAGCAGATCAGCGGTCATCCGGGTGTATGTTCATAACTTCTCTGAAATATTTAATACTATGTCTTGCATAGTACTAAATAATGTATTATATTTGCCGCATGAATACAGACAATCAGAATGCCCAGATGCGAAAAGGAGTTCTTGAACTCTGTATCCTTTCAATTGTAAAGGAACAAGACGCATATGCTTCCGACATCATCGCCAAGCTGAAGGAAGCCAGACTCATCGTGGTCGAGGGAACCCTCTACCCTTTGCTCACCCGGTTAAAAAACGAAGGCCTCACGACCTACCGTTGGGAAGAATCAAAATCGGGGCCCCCGAGGAAATATCACCAGATCACTGACATGGGCATACAGACCCTTGCCGATCTGAAGGCCGACTGGAAAGACCTGGTCGGATCAGTTGAAAAGATAATCCAGTCGACCTAAAGGACTGAAAACCAAAAAAACTATTTAGAAAACAACGGCCTCAAGGGATTATGGAACTGCAGATCATGCAGGCGGCCACCAAAAGTAAAGTAAAAAGATTATGAAAAAGACCTTAACAATAAACCTGGGAGGCATTGTCTTCCATATCGATGAAGATGCCTATCTGTTGCTGAGTCAGTACCTGAACAGGTTGAACAAACATTTCAGCCGGCTGGAGGGATCACAGGATATCCTGAACGATATTGAATCACGGATCGCGGAATTGTTCAGTGAAAAATGTTCAGGAACAAAGCAGGTGATTACCATCGTGGATGTGAACGAGGTGATCGTTGTCATGGGGCAACCTGTTGAAATTGACCGGGAAGAGGGCCGGGAAACAAACGCAGATTCATCCGGTAATGACAGGGGTGACAAACGGTTTTTCAGAAATCCGGATGAAAAGATGATCGCAGGAGTCTGTTCCGGCATTGCCGCCTGGCTTCATATGGATCCTGTCTGGATCCGGTTGATTTTCCTGGTCAGCCTGGCCGCAGGGGGCTTTGGGCTTCTTGTTTATCTCGTTCTGTGGATCGTGATTCCTGAGGCAAAAACCACTTCGGATAAGCTGGAAATGCGGGGTGCGAAAATCAACATTTCCAACATCGAAAAGTCGGTCCGCGAAGAGATCACCGAGCTCCAGGGTAAACTGGGTTCGATGGCCGTTGAATCGATGGCCACCATCAAGCGCGCCGGAGCCGGCTCGGGCCGGTTCTTTGAGGTGGCCGGGAAAGGGATTGTTGAAGTGTTAACCTACATTGGAAGAGGCCTTGTAATTTTGACCGGGCTGGTGCTCGCGCTGCTTGGACTGGGGCTGATCATTGCCCTTGTGGCATTTGCCTTCGGATGGACCGGTGGTTTGTATGCCGACAATGACTTTTCGATGCTCACCTTCCCATACTTCACCCGGCTGTTGATTGGCTGTAACATACCGGTGGGATACCTGCAGGTGATCCTCATGGTGGTCGTAGGAATCCCGCTGTTCATGATGTTTTACAACGGCCTGCGTATGATCTTCCGCTTCGACCGGATCAGGCATCTCGGGCTCACCATGTTCAACATCTGGGTTGTTGGGCTTTTCTTTCTTGCCTGGTCGGGATTTAAGGTGTACCGCCTCTTTCAGTTCAAGGAAGAAAAAAAGATCGAGATCGCCCTCGAAAAGCCAGCTTCGGATACACTTCAGGTGAACTTTTTTGAGGATGACCCCGGGATGGCCTACCTTGGTTATGAAAAATATGTGTTTGCAGACAACTGGAGAGGAATAATCACCGACAATAAAGAATTGTATATGATCCCGCAGATCAGGATGGAGGAGAGCAGCGACAGCCTGTTCTCCGTATCACAAGTCACCCTGGCCCGGGGGAAGAACCGCCTCGAGGCCTTGCAGCACCTGGCCGGGATCAGGTTCCAGTCGGCCGCTTCGGGTTCTGCGCTCAGGATAAGTCCCTTTGCCAGGTTACCCAGGGAGGAATGCTGGCGCGGTGAGGGGGTGAACATACTGATCCGTATCCCGCAGGGAAAGTTTATCCGGTTTGACAAACGTTTCAGGGATTTAAAGCCGAACTGGTATTATTTGACCGATTCAGAAGGTGAGCTCCTCTTTAAAATGACCGGTTCGGGGATTGAGGAATTTGATCCGGCATCAGACTCCCTGGCCAACAAGGAAATCCCTGCAGCCGACAGTGCGAGGTAATCCATCAGATGCCACGGTGGGCCGGCGTCATGCAAACATCTGTTTCACTTTCAGGATGGCTTCCGCCAGCCGGTCAACCTCTTCGAAGGTGTTATAGAAAGAGAAGGATGCCCTTACAGTTCCCGGAATTCCGAGGAATTCCATCAGGGGCTGGGCACAATGGTGGCCGGTGCGAACCGCGATCCCCATTTTATCAATGATCATCCCGGCATCGTAAGGATGAATATCTCCGATGAGAAAGGAGATGACACCGGCTTTTTGAGGGGAGGTACCAAAGAATTTCATTCCTTCGATTCCGGACAGTTTTCCGGTGGCATATTTCAGCAGATCGTGCTCGTACCTGGCAATCTCCGCCATTCCCAGCGATGTGAGGTAGGAAACGGCCGCCTGCAGCCCCAATACCCCTTCCACATTCGGTGTTCCGGCTTCGAACTTGAATGGCAGGTCGTTAAAGGTGGTATGATCGAGGTGCACCTCTTTGATCATCTCGCCGCCAAACTGGTAAGGCGGCAGTTCTTCCAGGTATTTTTCCTTCCCGTACATCACCCCTATTCCCATCGGGGCGTACATCTTATGACCGGAAAAACAGTAAAAATCGCAATCAAGATCCTGTACATCAACCTGTATATGCGACACCCCCTGTGCTCCGTCGATCAGAACCGGGATGTTGTGCAGATGAGCAAATTCAATGATCTCCTTAACCGGGTTGATGGTTCCGAGTACATTCGAAACATGCGTAAGTGCAATCAGCCTGGTCTTTTCGTTCACCAGACCTTTCAGCCCGGCCACATCCAGCCCGCCCTTGTCATCGATCCCCGCAACCTGCAGCCTGGCCCCCCGCTCAAGGCACATTTGCTGCCAGGGAACAAAATTGGAGTGGTGTTCCATGATGGTGGTGATCACCTCATCCCCCGCCGCCAGGTAACGCTTCCCGAAGGTAGAAGCAACAAGGTTCAGGGATTCCGTTGTCCCTTTTGTGAAGATTATTTCATGGGTGTTCCTTGCATTGATAAACTGGCGGATCTCCTTCCGCGCCTCTTCGTACGCCTCGGTGGCCTTCACACTGAGGTAATGCACACCACGATGGATGTTGCAGTTATCATGTTCATAGTAATGCCGGATGGCATCAATGACCTGTCGCGGTTTCTGCGTGGAGGCAGCATTATCCAAATAGACCAGGGGCCTTTTGTAAATCTGCTGGTGCAGGATGGGAAAATCAGCTCTTATCTGTTCGATATTAAAAATCATGGATCGGGATTAAAATACAAAAATAGTAAAGTTAAATGTGAGGGGGTTCATCCAGGATAATCCCCATGTTTTTCATCAGGAAGGATGCATTCAGGTTGCGGCATACGCCCGTCGAAAGCTTGTAATCGATCTCCATCCGCTCGCCGGTGATGTGAATCTCAAAACAGAGGTTCCTGATATTTTCAGGATAATGGTTTATCAGTTCGCCAAGCGCCAGGTCATGCGTTGCAAACAGTCCTGCCAGTTTGTATTTCATCAGTTGCCTGATCAGGGCGATCGACCCGGTTTGCTTGTCTGATGAATTGGTCCCCTTCAGGATCTCATCAAGCAGGATCAGCTTCTGACGGCCGGTTTCAAGTTCGGAAATGATCTTCTTCAGCCGCCTGAGCTCAGCATAAAAGTATGACTCACGCTTTGTAAGCGAATCATTGGTCCGGATGCTGCTGTGGATTTCGATGGGATAAAAGGTGAGCCTCGATGCAAAAACAGGCGCGCCCATCATGGCCAGCAGGAGGTTTGTGCCAATGGTCCGTAAAAAGGTGCTCTTTCCCGACATGTTGGCCCCGGTAATGATTCGGAACTGGTTCCAGCCACAAATCTCTATATCATTCGTAACACAAGCTTCAAACGGGATCAGCGGATGGCCAATTTTTTCGGCAACGAACTGAAAACTGTCCGTGACCGGTTCGGGGTAAATGTACTTCGGGTTGTTGAAAGCGAAAGTTCCAAGGCTCGACAGGGCGTCAAATTCAGCCAGTACCTTGAACCAATCTGGAACCATGCTGCGGTAGGTCAGCCGCCACTGCTCCACTGCGATCAATACATGGATGTTGAACATGAAAAGTCCGTTCATGATCACCGAAACCAGGATGTTGAGGTTTGAATCCATCATATTCAGCAGCTTCGACAGCCGTTTGATCAGGCGGGCAGGCATCCCCTGGGATTGGGACCTCAGCTGGCCGTGCAATTTTTTATTGAATGCTGCATTGAAGTTGTTTTCCTCGATCAATGAAAGAGCCAGGGCGTATTTTCCCAGGATGTCGACCTGTGAAGTAACCTGTTGATGAACCGACAGGGTTTTCCGGCCATAACCAAATACCACCAGCAGTTGCATGATGACCATGAAAACAGGCAGCTGGTATGGCAGGATTCCGGCGCCTGATAAGATCATTGTACACAATGTAATGGCCGGAAGAAAAAACGATAAAAACTTCAAGGGACCGGCCCATTGGATTCCCTCATTTCCGTTCAGCCATCCGGAAAGTGCGGCCAGGTCGTGGCGGGAGGTCTCCTGATCCTGGAAAATCAGCTGGAGTCGCTGCCTGAATTCAATACTGCCTGCAAGTTCTTCAACCGCCTTCTGGCGCTCCGGGATTACATCCTTGTATTGAAAGGCACTGTTGAAATAATCGGCAAGCCTCTCCTTCCCAAAAATGGTCGAAGTCCTGTTTATATACTGGAATAAGGATCCCATGCCAAAAATATCCAGGTCATGGGTATAGGGATGATCCTCGTTTACAAATTCATTTCCGGAATCCAGTGTGGAATAATTACCATTCAGCACCTCTGTTTCCCGGGAGTTGATCCTTATCAGTTTATTCAGGTGAAGCATCTTCCTTTTTAACCGGGCGTCGTACCATCCTGCAAACAGGAACCCTGTGAATGCCAAAATGGAGACGACCACAAAAAGGGCTCCCGGAAATTTGACAGTATAAAAGATGGAAAAACCTGTAATGATAATCAGGAGCAGCCTCAGCCATGGTATCCATCGGAGTGGTTTTTCCAATTGATCAATTCGGGCAGAGAATTCACCTATGCGCTGCTGATAGATTGAAAGAGGGGTACTCATGCAAGGATTTTGCTCATGTCTATCTGAAACTCAACCGGGTGCTCCGGCGTGCTGCAGTGAAGAACGCATTGTTCGCAGATCTGCAATTCTCCCTGCAGCCGCTTTTTGACCATGTCTTCAATGCGCTGGCGCAGTTGGGGAATGGCAATTTTACAAACGATTTCATCGGCAAAGGCAAACATCAGCAGCATGCGCGCCGTATCCTCTCCGATGCCACGCTGGCGCATGTAGAACATCGACTCCGTATCAAGCTGGCCGGTTGTTGAACCGTGTGAACATTTCACGTCATCATTGTAGATCTCCAGGAAGGGTTTTGAATTGACCCTGGCTGTATCGGTGAGCAAAATATTCTTGTTCGTCTGGCGGGCATCCGTTTTGACAGCATCGCGGCGAACCAGCACATGGCCGTTGAATATGGCATGGGCATGTTCATCGAGGATCCCCTTGAACATTTCATGGCTGGTGCAATCGGGAAAGGCATGATCAACAAATACCTGGTTATCAACGTGCTGCCTGCCATCCATGAGATAGATGCCGTAAATATTGGCATTTCCATGCGGACCATTGAACAGCAGGCGGATGTTGTTCCTCAGCATTCCCCCGTTCAGTGAAATATAATGCGATTCAAGACTGGCCGCCTCTTCCAGCCTGAAATAGACCGAACTCACCAGGGTGCTTTCGTTGTTCAGATTCTGGAGTTTGTAATGATCAAGCGTGCCATGTGCTCCCAGGTGGACCTCGGTGACAATGTTCGAAAAACTGGCCTGGTGATTATAGGAATCATCGCAATGAACCAAAGATAATTTTGCATGGGCGCCCACTACGATCAGGTTTCGCGGCTGAAGGAAAAGGTTCTCCCCATGATGGATTACATTGATCAGTTGAACCGGCTTGGGGCTTTTGATATGATCAGGCACATAGATAAACACCCCGTCCTGGGCAAAAGCAGTATTCAGCGCGGTTAATCCTTCGGCCTCATCATCGGCCATGGTGCCATAATATTTTTCGATCAGATGAGGATAGGTTTTCCTGGCTTCGGCCAGGCTGCCCATGATGATGCCATTTCCAAGCTCCATCAGGGGCACGTCTTTTGAAACATACCAGCCATTCAGCTGACCGATCACGGCCGTATCGAGGTGCGGAATGTTGCAGCGGAATACCTTCTGGATATCCATCTCCTTTATCGGATGCAAATGATAATCATATCCGCGTGCAAAACTATCGTCCAGGTCGGTAAGACGCCAGGCTTCCAGGCTGTTGTCGGGAAATCCAAGTTTTTCGAAAGAGGTGAAGGCCTTATCGCGTTTTGCTGCAAGCTCAGGGGTGTCATTCTTTATCAGGAAAGTTCTGTTCTTCCTGAAAAGATTGATCAGCCGTGCCTTTGAAATGATCTCTTTATTTTCAGTCTGCATCACGCCTCCTGTTCCTTTTTGATCCAGTCGTAACCTTTTTCTTCCAGCTCGATCGCCAGCTCTTTGCCGCCCGATTTTACGATCTTTCCTTCAAAAAGCACATGAACAAAATCGGGAACGATATATTCGAGCAGGCGCTGGTAATGGGTGATCACCACGAACGCATTATCGGCGCGACGAAGGTTATTCACCCCATTGGCCACGATACGCAAAGCATCAATGTCGAGCCCCGAATCGGTTTCATCCAGGATCGCCAGCATGGGCTCCAGCATGGCCATCTGGAATATCTCATTCTTTTTCTTTTCACCACCCGAAAATCCTTCGTTCACCGAACGGTTGGTCAGGTTTGAAGTGATCTCCACCAGTCGCTTTTTTTCCTCCATCAGCCGCAAAAATTCTCCTCCCGGGAGCGGATCAAGCCCTTTGAATTTCCGTATTTCATTCACGGAAGTGCGCATGAAGTTGGTGATGCTCACACCCGGGATTTCCACCGGGTACTGGAATCCCAGGAATATCCCTTCGCGGGCGCGGTCCTCGATTGAAAGCGCCTGCAGATCTTTCCCCTTGTAAAGAATTTCACCGGCGGTGATGTTGAACACCTCCCGGCCGGCAATGACCGATGCAAGCGTACTCTTTCCGGTTCCGTTGGGACCCATGATGGCATGCACCTCGCCTTTGTTCACCTCAAGATTGACACCCCGGAGAATTTCTTTGCCGTTGATGCCGGCATGCAGATTTTTAATTTGTAACAACATACTTTTTTAACTCAATATTCAAAATTATCTGTTTCCTTAACAACACTCTTCATTGGTCACGCGTCACGCGTCACGTGTCACGCGATTCGTCATCCCACGCTTCCCTCCAGGCTGATCGACAGCAGTTTCTGGGCCTCTACGGCAAACTCCATGGGCAGCTGCTTTAAAACCTCTTTCGCATATCCGTTTACAATAAGCCCGATGGCGCTTTCGGCAGAAATACCCCGCTGCTGGCAATAAAAAAGCTGATCTTCCGAAATTTTTGACGTGGTGGCCTCATGCTCCACGATCGACGATTTATTATCAACCTGGATGTAAGGCCAGGTATGGGCCCCGCACATGGAGCCGAGAAGCAGGGAATCGCACTGGCTGTAATTGCGCGAATTGACCGCATTCTTTGAGATGCGGACCAGTCCCCGGTAGGAGTTGTTGCTCTTCCCGGCCGAAATTCCCTTTGAGATGATGGTACTCCGGGTATTTTTGCCCAGGTGTATCATTTTAGTTCCTGTATCGGCCTGCTGATGGTTGTTTGTCACGGCAACAGAATAAAACTCTCCCACCGAATGATCTCCCATCAGGATACAACTGGGATATTTCCAGGTGATGGCCGATCCGGTCTCCACCTGCGTCCAGCTGATCTTCGAATTGCTTCCCTTGCAGATGCCGCGTTTGGTAACAAAGTTGTAGATCCCTCCCACCCCGTTTTTATCACCGGGATACCAGTTCTGCACAGTTGAATATTTTACTTCCGCATCCTTCATGGCCACGATCTCAACAATGGCTGCATGCAGCTGATTTTCATCTCGCCGGGGCGCCGTACAGCCCTCCATATAACTGACATAGGCTCCCTCTTCGGCTACGATAAGGGTACGTTCAAACTGCCCGGTATTGGCAGCATTGATACGAAAATAGGTCGATAACTCCATGGGACAGCGAACCCCTTTCGGAATAAAACAAAAGGAGCCATCGCTGAACACGGCGGAATTAAGTGCTGCAAAATAGTTGTCGGTGTAGGGAACCACCGATCCCATGTATTGTTTCACCAGGTCAGGATGATTCTGCACTGCCTCGCTGAAGGAGCAGAAAATGATACCGTGTTTTGATAACGTTTCGGAGAAGGTGGTTTTAACGGATACACTGTCAATTACCGCGTCAACAGCCACCCCCGACAGCTTTTTCTGTTCATCGAGCGAGATCCCGAGCTTGGTGAAAGTTGCCAGCAACTCCGGATCAACCTCATCCAGGCTCGCAAGTTCTTTCTTTTGCTTTGGCGCGGCATAAAAGATGATATCCTGAAAATTGATGGGCGCGACCTTCAGGTGACCCCATTTGGGCATGGACATGGTAAGCCAGTGACGGTATGCCTTCAACCGGAATTCGAGAAGGAATTCCGGTTCGTTTTTTTTTGCGGAGATATAGCGAATGGTATCTTCAGAAAGTCCAACCGGCGCAAATTCCGTATCGATGTCCGTGACAAAGCCATACTTGTAATCACCCTGGGTAACTTCGTCAAGGATCTTATTTGCTTCGGATTCCATAGATCAGATATTAATTTCAATCCCGTCAATTTGTCAAATAAAAAGGCTCTGACAACCCGACATGCAAAGATACAATAATTTAAGTATTCGAATGCCTGATTTGAAAATTCGCAATTGTAGTAAACTGCCATAAATTTGTTAATTTCGTGCTGTTAATTCCGTATATGATTTCATGTTGTCTGTCCCTATGAATCACGAAACTTTATCGATTTTAATCCTCGATGACGACAAGTCTATTTCCGCAGCACTGAAACATTTTTTGTCGACCTATCTTCATCACCAGGTCACAGCATTTGGTCACCCCGCCGAAGCGATGGCGGCCATTAAAAATTCAGCTCCCGATATCCTGATTTGCGACCTGAACCTTCCTGAAACCGATGGCATCTCTTTCATCAAAATGGTCAAGGAACTGCCCGGGAACCAACCGGAGATCATTATCATTACCGGGTATGGTGAAAAATGGAATGCCATTCAATGCCTCAGGCTGGGCGCCATTGATTTTTTGGAAAAACCCTTCCCGCTCGATATGCTGAAAGCCAGCGTGGACCGGGCTGTCAAATTCATCAGCATCAGGGGCAAGGCGACCGGAAAAAAACATACCGGTAAACCATCCTCCACCGTGTCAAACAATCAATTCCCGGAGGTGGTCGGGATAAGTAAGTCAATTGAAAACATTCGCCTTTTAATCGAAAAAATAGCCAGGACCAATGATACTTCTGTCCTGATCACGGGAGAAACAGGAACAGGGAAGGAGATCATCGCGCGGCAAATTCACAGGATGAGTCCACGTAAATCACATCCCTTTTTTGCGAAAAATTGTGCGACCGTTCCTGAGCAGCTGTTCGAGAGTGAGTTTTTCGGGCATGTAAAGGGGGCATTCACCAATGCGATCAGCGACCATAAAGGATGGTTTGAGACGGCGCAGGACAGCACCCTTTTACTGGATGAAATAAATGAGCTTCCATTATCGATGCAACCAAAACTGCTGAGAGTCCTGGAAGAAAAAAATCTGAACAAGGTAGGAAGTTCAAGCATTATCCCATTGAATGTCAGGGTGATTGCAGCCTCTAACAACGATCTTCAGGGGCTTTGTGTTGAAAATAAATTCAGGATGGATCTCTTTTACCGGCTGAATATTTTTTCTATCCATGTGCCTCCTTTACGCGATCGAAAGGAAGATATTCCAGCCTTGTTCGAACTTTTCATTAATCAGGCAGTCATGGAACATCAGCGAAACCCGGTGAGTATCCAGCAGCAGGCCATTGATCTGCTTCTCGGCTATTCATTCCCTGGCAATGTGCGCGAGTTAAAAAACATGGCTGAGCAGATCATCATCCTCAACGATGAATCCAGGATAACCAACAGAATGATTTCCAATGTGATGGACCGGCATAACCTGGCCGGAAAACCCGTGGAAACAACAAACAACAGTATGGCCCGGCTGGAGGCCAACCTTATCATCGACGCTTTGAAAAAATCGGATAATGTGATTGCCAGGGCTGCCAGGATACTTCAGATTACAGATCAGTCGTTGCTGAGAAGAATCAAGAAATTCGGAATCACACTCCCTGTATAACAGACATTACGGAATCGGAAGGCAATCTTCCGATTCCGTAATGTAAATCCATGGCATTCTGATTTGTTCTTTTTGCATGTAAATGATTATCATGCATTTACAAACACGGCATGTTTATTGGATATGATTGGTTGCTAACTTTAACCTCATGCATACTTCTTCGACCCTCGATCAGGTCCTCATAAAGGCGCTAAACAGTTTCGATGACTACGTGTTTCTGCTTGATGAAAAGGGGATGATCGTATTTGCCAATGATGCTGTGATCAGGAAGCTTGGATATACGGCTGAAGAGTTTTCGGGAATGAATGTTATGGAGGTCCACCCGGTCGACCAGCGCAACCAGGCAGGCATCATTGTGCAAAATATGCTTGCCGGGATCGAATCGGTTTGTCCGATCCCCCTGTTGGCAAAATCGGGAGATACAGTACCCGTCGAAACGAAAGTATCCACCCTGAAATTGAAAGACAAAACCTATATTCTCGGCATTTCAAGAGATATTTCAGCGTGGATCAACTCCAACCGGATGTTGTCTCAATCGGAAGAAAAATTTAAAAAATCGTTTGAATTAAGCTCCCGGATGAAGGCCATCAGTGATTACGAAACCGGGGAGTATCTCGATATCAATGAACAGTTTACACTTTTAACAGGATATGAACGTCAGGAGGTTATTGGCAAGACTTCGATCGATCTTCAACTGTTTAAACCAAGTTTGCGTGACAAGCTGATCAATGATCTGAAAAACGGGAAATCGGTCAGAGGGGAGGAGTTTGAAATTTATTTCTCACGAAAGGATAAAACGATCCTCTGTTCATTTGATGCCATCATATTCGAATTGAACAGCCATAAATACCTGCTTACGGTTGCAGAAGACATCACTGAAAAGAAGAAGAATGAGGTAGCCCTGGCAACCAGCCAGAAACAGTTGAGTCAGGTTCTGGATGGGGCAAATGACGGGTTCTGGGACTGGAATATACAAACGGGTGAGGTAGTATTCAGTACCCGGTGGGCCGAAATGATAGGATACAGGCTGGATGAGTTCGAACACAATGTGAAATTCTGGGAAGAAATCGTCCATCCCGATGATCAGCAGGAGGTGTTTTCTGAGATTGAAAATCATTTAAAAGGAAAAATATCCCGGTATCAGTCTGAACACCGGGTGAAAAGTAAAGATGGCAGTTGGGTTTGGATCCTCGACCGTGGAAAAATTGTGGAGTGGGACCAGGAGAATCGTCCTTTGAGAATGGCAGGAACCCACGCTGACATTACAGAAAAAAAACTGGCAGAGAAGAAATTGCTTTTTCGTGAGTCGTTCGAGCAGCTCATCAACGAGGTTGCTACAGGACTGATTAACATCCCTTTACCTCAGATTGACGAACAACTGGAAGTGCTGCTAAAAAAAATAGGCGGGTTTATCGGGGTTGACCGGGCCTACATATTTTTAATGGATCCGTTGGGAATCGAATCATCAAACACGCATGAATGGTGCAGAAAGGGTATAATTCCCCAGAAAGAGAATCTGCAGAATATACCGGTTTCCATTTTACCCTGGTGGATGGCTAAAATTTCAGCGAAACAGTCAATCAATATTGAGGATGTAAGAAAAATGCCGCCGGAAGCATCGGTGGAGAAGGAACTTCTGGAATCCCAGGATATCAAGTCTATCATTGTAGTCCCGCTGATCAGTAAATTGGGAGTGACCGGCTTTGTCGGATTTGATGCAGTTATGGAATACAAGCAATGGGACAGCGATACGGAACTGTTGCTGCGAAATGCATCGATCGCCATCACCAATGCCCTTCAGCGTAAAGAGAATGAATCGGCGATTGAAAATTACAAGAATCATCTCGAAGTTCTGATCAAAGAGAGAACCGGGGAGCTTGAGGCCAGCTATAAAGCACTGAATGAATCCCTGGGAAAGCTGGCAAAGCAGAATGACGAATTAGTGAAGTTCAAAACCATTGCCGATAAGGCCAACTACCCCATCATGCTGTTGTCCTCAAAAGGATTGGTCGTCTATTCAAACAGGATGATTTCCAGGATCACCGGCTGTTCTGAGCAAACTCTGGCAAATTCCGAATTTATAAATAAGTTCGTCGATCACGAAGGGCCGAATTACAATAAATTTTCACAATTTATAAAACGACGTTCTGATATCACCTCCATGGAGGTGATGATCATTCACCTTTCCGGTAAAAAGATTCCCGCACTGGCCAATGCCTCAGCGATTTTTGACAAGGAGGGATTCCTGATGTTTTTTGTAGTATCCTTTACCGACCTGACTGAAAGAAAAAAGGGAGAACAGGAGCTGAAGATATTATGGCAGGCCGCCGACCATTCTGCAAGCGGGATCATGATAACCGATATTGACCATAAAATCCTGTATGTCAATCAGCAGTATGTGCTGACATGCGGATACAGCCTGGAGGAACTGCTGGGAAAAACTCCGAAAATCGTGCGGTCCTATAAACACACCGATGAATTCTATCTTGAGCTTTCTCAAGCCATTCAGTCGGGTCAGACCTGGAAAGGGCGGATCATCAATAAAAGGAAGGATGGCACAGAATATACCGAAGATGATGTGATTTCGCCGGTGCGAAGTTCCGACGGCAATATCACTAATTTTATTGCGATCACCCGGGACATCACCCAGGAGTTGAGGCATGACCAGGTGATTCAGCAGTCGGAGAAGCTTCGCTCTCTCGGAACGCTCGCGGGAGGCATTGCCCATGATTTCAACAACATTCTGCAAATTGTACAGGCTTATACCGAGCTGATCGAATACCAGGAAAAGGACAACACCCAGGTTTCTGCGAATATAAAGGAAATCATCAGGGCTTGCACCAGGGGAAAAAGCCTGGTCAACAACATTCTCTCCTTCAGCAGACAGGCTCCCAATGAGATGGCGCCGTACAGCTTTGATTTCCTGGTGAAGGAAATTATCCACATTGCCCGTCCAATCTTTCCTACATCCGTAGAAATAATTTTGAAAATTGAACCGACCGGTATGGTATTATGCGATCCGGTTCAGATTCAGCAGATCATCTTCAACCTGTTCAACAACGCCATTGATGCTATGAGCGGAAGAGGCACAATTACAGTCAACCTGACAAGAATTAAAACACTTGAAAAGAGTTCAAAACATGATATCATGCTTCAGGTCACCGACAATGGAATAGGGATGAAGAAGGAGGTGCTCGACCGGGTATTTGATCCTTTTTTTACCACCAAAGGTGTTGGAGAAGGAACAGGTTTGGGATTAGCAACCGTGCTTGGCATCGTAAAGAAACACAATGCAACCATCAAGATTGATTCTGAGCCCAATAAAGGGACATCGGTTGATATATTATTTACAAGTAATTCTGACATAATTAATAATATCTGAGCTATGAAAAAGATCCTGTTTGTCGATGATGAAAAGGCCTTTAGAGATGCTTCCAGGAAACTTCTGGAGGGTGCCGGTTACAAAGTAGATACAGCCATGGACGGAGTGGATGCAGAATCCTTCCTGGAATCAAACCAGTATGATTTTATCATTACCGACATTGTTATGCCGCGTAAAGAGGGGATTGAACTCATTTTGGACATTAAACAAAGGAATATCCAGTCCAAGATCATTGCCATTTCGGGAGGAGGAAGGGCAACAGCTTACGAATATCTTACCATGGCAAAAGCCTTTAAAGCAGATGCCATCCTTTCAAAACCATACTCTTTCTCAGATTTATTAAACACCCTGGAAAAGTTAACTTAGAGAAGGCGCCTAAGCTAAATTAGATGACAATAATGAAGATCCTAATTGGAGATAAAGCTGCTGCAAATTCCAGTCAGCCAGAGAAAAAGATAACCGAATCCGGTATCAATGAGCCTGGTTTTAATACCATTACGGAGGCCCGCCAGGTTTATTATCAACTCCTGACAGCGCAGATTGAAATGTCGATGCAAAATGATGAACTCCGCCGAACAGTGAAGGAGATTGAGGTTTCACGCGACCGGTATTTTAACTTTTTTGATTTTGGACCTGTGGGTTACCTGCTGCTGAATGAAAAAGGCTTCATCATAGAGGCCAACCATTCTGTTGCGAGCATGTTCGGCGTTTCAAAAGAATCCCTGATCAAACAACCATTCGCAGATTATATCGTCCATGAAGACCAGGGCATCCTTCAACATCATTTTAAAACCCGTTTTGAAACAAGTGCACCGAAGCATTATGCGATAAGGATTAAACGCAATCACGGGAATCCTTTCAGGGTCGGGATGGAGATCTCCACCGCGCCTGATGCAGAAGGCACTCCCGGTTACCAGGTGATGATCAGTGGCATTCCTGATCATCCGTGGACCGAAAAACCCGTGAAGGAGCTCGAAGAACAGATCACCTTGAATTTGAAAAACAGCGAAGAACGGTTGCGGCAGCTTACAGAACACAACCGGGAAGTTGTTTGGGAAGTTGACAGCAAAGGATTGTATACCTATGTGAGTCCCGTTTCAAAGACGGTTTATGGTTATACGCCGGAGGAGATGGTTGGGAAAATGCATTATTATGACCTCTACCCGGTGGTTGAACAGAAAACAATCACACTCGCAGCCCTGGAGGTTTTCGAGAAAAAAGGGCACTTTCATGATCTTATCAATAAGATCACCACCGCCGAAGGAAAAGAGGTCTGGATTTCAACCAACGGGATCCCCGTTTTTGACCAGGCCGGAGTGCTGGCAGGATACCGGGGATCTGATGCCGACATCACGGAACGTACGATCATGGAGAAAGAGTTGATCAAGGCAAAAGAAAACGCTGAAGCCAGTGACCGGATCAAGACTGCTTTCATGAATAACATCTCCCACGAAGTGCGCACTCCGCTTAATGGGATCATCGGGTTTGGCAATTTGCTTTCCCAGGAAAATGTCTCCCAGTCTGAAAGGGAAGAGTATGTTTTCCTGCTTAAGACTTCGAGCGACAGGTTACTCCGGACCATCACCGATTATATAGATGTTTCGTTGCTGGCGGCCGGATCTCACAAGCCTATTATCAGGGAGCTGGAAATCGGGAAGTTCCTTCAGAAAATGGTGAAGAAGTACGACCGGCTCTGTATAATAAATCACCTCTCTCTGTTCCTGAAGATCCCTGAAGTTCCTCATGTCAGCATGCTGCAAACAGACGAGGAGTTCCTGCAAAAAGTTTTTAATGCCCTGCTTGACAATGCATTCAAGTTCACAAAGAAGGGCTCCATCACGATTGGTTATACAGTTCAGCCCGGCCAGATTGATTTTTTTTTAACCGACACAGGGATTGGCATCAGCAGTGATGTACTGGATAAGATCTTCATCCCCTTTATGCAGGGAGATCATACAACCACGCGGAGTTACGAAGGCAGCGGACTCGGGCTGACGATCGCAGTCGGACTCGTCCGTATACTTGGAGGGGATATCAGAATAGAATCAGAAACAGGGCTCGGTACAACTGTTAAATTCTCACTGCCTTATGAGGTACGATCGGAGGAATTGACCCAGCAGGCAGACAATGTTCCTGAACCATCCGCTTCAAAAGCTCCCGTCATCCTCATTGCTGAAGATGAGTCCATCAGCAGTTATTTTCTTGAAATCATCATGAAGGAATATTCCTCCAAGACCTACTTTGCCGTCGACGGTAAAGAGGCCGTAGATCGGTGCAAAGAGCATCCGGAGATCTCCATGGTGCTCATGGATCTGAAAATGCCTGTAATGGATGGATATACGGCCACCAAGATCATTCGATCTTTCCGCCCCGAGTTGCCTGTGATCGCGCTTACAGCATTTACTTCGAATGAGGATAAATACAAGGCGCAGGATGCAGGCTTCAACGATTTTCTTGCCAAACCGGTATCACAGGAAGATCTGAAGAGGATCGTCAAAAAATATGGATAAACAAATATGTTCATATCCATTTTTTCCCTGCTGAGAAATCTCATTGAATTGTGTTAATTTAGCTTTCTTGAATTCATTCTGGGTCTCAATTTAAAAACAATTGATTATCATGGATATAACGGGAACGATTATCAAACTTTTGCCCCTTCAGTCTGGTGCTGGAAAGAACGGGACCTGGAAAAAACAGGAATTTATCCTGGAAACTGCTGCTCAGGTTCCCCGGAAAATTTGTTTTTCGCTCTGGGGTGATAAAATCGATCAGTTTAAACTTACGGAGGGAGAAAATACCGAGGTTTCCTTTGACCTGGAAAGCCGGGAATTCAACAGCCGGTGGTACACGGAAGCCAAAGCCTGGAAAATTGTCAAAAAAGGCGCAGGGCAATCGATTCCGCAGGAACAGGAGCCGATTCCAGGTTATGATGAAATGCCTTCGGGCGATGGAATGCCATTTTAATATACAGTAAACCTATTTAATAACTTAAATACTGAACGTCATGTCAAAAGGACAAGATCAAAAAAAAGAGGCTAAGAAAGAGCCAACCAAATCACTGAAAGAAAAAAGACTGGAAAAGAAAGAGAAGAAAGCAAAGAAGTAGGTTGGAATTACCGGGGAACTCACTGTTTCCCTGAAGAATAACACATGTTTGAGAAAAAAGACAAGCAGCCGGCAGAGAAAAAACCGAAGTTAACCTCCCTGGCCGAACTGGGTGAATTTGGTCTGATTGACCGGCTGACAAAGGATGTAAAATACCATCATGCAGAAACATTGATGGGGATTGGCGACGATGCAGCCGTGATTGATGCCGGGGACAAAGTCATCCTGTTTTCCACTGACCTGCTGGTGGAGGGAATTCATTTTGACCTGACCTACATGCCCTTCAAACACCTTGGCTACAAGGCTGCGGTTGTGAACATCTCAGATATTGCCGCAATGAACGGTATTCCCAGGCAAATGACCGTTTCATTGGCTGTTTCAAGCCGGTTTTCAGCTGAGGCGCTCGACGAACTTTACGCCGGTGTTCTGATGGCTTGTGAAAAATACAGGATCGACCTGGTTGGCGGCGACACCAGCTCGAATGTCAAAGGACTGATGATCTCCGTCTCCATCCTGGGTGAGGCTAAAAAAGAGGAGGTCACCTACCGGAGCGGCGCCAGATCGGGCGACCTGCTCTGCGTTACCGGCGACCTGGGAAGTGCCTATATCGGGCTGCTCATCCTTGAACGAGAGAAGTCGGTGTTCCAGGCTGATCCCAACATGCAGCCCGAACTGACGGGGTTTGACTACCAGATCGGGCGGCAATTAAGGCCCGAGGCCCGCACCGATGTTCGCAATCTGCTCCTGGGAATCGGGGTAAAACCAACGTCGATGATCGACATTTCCGACGGGCTGGCCTCCGAGATCCTCCATCTTTGTAAACAATCGGGCGTTGGATGTAAACTTTTCGAGGGAAAAATTCCAATGGATGAATACACAAAGGAACTCGCTAAGGAATATAAAATCATCCCGAGTGTTGCGGCCCTGAGTGGCGGGGAGGATTATGAACTGCTCTTCACGGTTAAACAGGAGGATTACGAAAAGGTCAAAGATATCACCGGGATTTCCATCATCGGCCATATGACTGCAGCCTCGGAGGGAAAAAACATGATCACTCCCGATGGGAAATCCATCCCGATTATGGCCCAGGGATGGGATGGGATGCGGGGGAAGTAAATTTGAGCGCTTTCAGCACGGTTTCCACCTTCATCAGCATGGCATCGGTAAAATCAAGATGGGTTACAAAACGCACGGTCTGCGGGTCCATCGGCAGGGCATGGATGTCATGATCCCTGAACACTGACAGGAATTCTTTGGCACCATCCTTTTTCCGCAGCCGGAAAATCACAATGTTTGATTCGACCGGGATCACCGACTCAACAAAGGAGAGTTTTTCAAGTATATTTCCAAGATACCGGGCCCTTTCATTATCCACCTTCAGCCGGTCAATGTTGTTGCCGAGGGCATAGATTCCGGCAGCAGCCAGGTACCCGGCCTGACGCATGGCACCTCCAAATGCCTTCCTTACCCTGCGTGCACGCTTGATGAACAGCTTGTCTCCTATCAGCAAAGAACCTATGGGCGCTCCAAGTCCTTTCGACAGGCAGATTGAAACCGAGTCGAACAGCCTGGCATAATCATCCGGTTTTTCGCCGGTCTCCACCAGGGCATGGAATAAACGCGCTCCATCGAGATGAAGCCTGAGCCCGTGTTTCCGGCATACAGCTGAGATCGATACCAGGTCATCATACCTGTATATGGTTCCCCCTCCCTTGTTCATGGTATTTTCAACTTCAACCAGCGATGTCACCGGCCGGTGAATATCATCGGGGTTAATATGGCTTTCAACCTCCTCCGCGGTAATTTGCCCGCGGGGTCCGTCAAGCAGGCATACCGACGCCCCCGAATTGCGCATGATGGATCCGCCCTCGTAATAATAGATGTGAGCATATTTATGGCAGATCACCTCATCCCCCGGCCGGGTATGTACGTTGATGGCAATCTGGTTGGTCATGGTGCCTGATGGGCAAAAGATGGCTGCTTCCCTGCCAAACATCTCCGCAGCCTTCGCCTCCAGGGCATTCACCGTCGGGTCATCACCAAAAACATCATCGCCAACCTGCGCGGCAAACATGGCTTCGAGCATCTCCTTTGACGGACGTGTAACTGTGTCACTTCTTAAATCGATCATTGAACTTTATTTTACGATATTTTTTCGTCATCGGACCATGCATCCCTGTTAAGTCAAAACCAGGTTGCACGGAAGCCATCTCCCGGCAGGGAACTATTTACCGACTACAAGGATCTCAAAGGATCTGGGAGTGATGCTCCGTTTACCATTTTCCATGCTTACTTCTGCAGATGACAGATAGATTCTTTTCGTTGTTTCATCATAGGTGATGGTACGGGCACTTTTCCGGGTGGCCAGCGTTTGCACAACTTTGTAATCGTCGGGTCCGCCCTGGTTTATGATGGTGAGCGTTCCCTCTCCGTTGGATGTCAATATGCTTTTATCTCCCGCGATAAAGAGGAGCCCGTCGCAACCTTCGCCAATGGGCACAATCGAAACGATCTTTCCGCTGGTGGCATCCAGCGCAACCATATGCTTTGAGTCACTGCATGCAGAAAACAGCCGGTTGTTTTTAGGATCAAAACCGAGCCCCGTGGGTTCTTTTCCCGGGTCAAGCGGCCATTCAGCCTCAATTTTCAGGGTGAGTGCATCGAACTTCACCACCGTCGACTTATCCTCGATGTTGCAGAATATCTTTCCCTTTCCATCGGTCACCGCAGCTTCAGGTTTTCCTGATACCGGCAGGGTGCCCGCCACCTGGTTTGTTTTTGCATCAATGGCCGTGACCGAGCTCCCCCTGCCGTTAAAGGTAAAGATGCGGTTACTGAACGGATCATACAGGATGGCATCAGGGTTCCTGCCTGTGGGGACCCGGTCGAGAACCTGAAGTGTATTCAGGTCAAATACAACGACCGAATCAATACGGCCTGCCGTAATAAAGCCCTTGTTCAGGCTGTTGACAATGGCAATTCCGTGAACACCCGGTGTGTTCGGTATCTGCCCGACCAGCTTATCTGTCTTCAGATCAACCACATCCACACATGTTCCGTGCGAAATAAACAGTCGTTGGGTTGGTTTATCAACAGTCAGATAATCCCAACCTCCATTACCATCCACGGGGATGGTTTTAATCACCTTGTATTCCTGTCCCCCCTTTTGTGCAAAAGAGCCATGGACCAGAAAGAGCGTTACCGCCATCAAAAACCAGGTTATTTTTTTCATCATAAGGATTTTCTCAAAGGTCGGAAAAAAATGAGTTCATCCGGATCAGAGTATACATTATAAATACCATAAGTTTTGTAATTTTACTGTAACCCTTCACTTTCCCATATGAAAAAATTTCTTGTCATGATTCCTTGTTTCCTGGTAACGCTGATTCTTTCTGCGACCATTCCGAACGACCTCATGAAACAGGTTACGGCCATGAAATCGGGCAATGATTCATTATTGATCCTGAAGGGCATTTTTGACAAATACGACATGACCGGGACCATCCTGATCCTCGACCCGAAATCAGGCCGGTCATTCGGATATCATCCTGCCAGGTGGGACAGCGGATATCTCCCGGCATCCACCTTCAAGATTCCGAATACCCTTATCGGACTGGAAACCGGGGTGATAAAACCAAACCATCTGTTCAAATGGAAGGGGGAGGCACGACGACTTCCGCAATGGGAGCAGGATCTAACGCTGCGCGATGCATTCCAGGTTTCCTGTGTTCCCTGTTTCCAGGAACTTGCACGTAAGATCGGCCCGGCGCGGATGAAGCAGTTTCTGCAGGAAATGGGTTATCCCGGTATGGATGTCCGTGACGATAACATTGATCTTTTCTGGCTGGAGGGAAATTCAAGGATCACACCACGGCAACAGGTTGAGTTTCTAAGGCGGCTTTATGAAGAGAAGCTGCCGTTGAAAACTTTAGTCATTCAGGAGGTGAAAGACATCATGGTACAGGAAACCACCCCGGAGTATACCCTGAGCGGCAAAACCGGCTGGGCTGTGCGCAATGGCAACAATTACGGCTGGTTTGTGGGGTGGATTGAAACGAAAGGGAAGGTGTATTTCATCGCGACCCTGGTTGAGCCAAAAAATCAGCAGGAGATAAGCGATTTCGCGATGGCAAGGAAAACAATCACACTTCAGGTATTGAGGTACCTGAAAATAATAGATGAGTAAATAAAGTTCACCCTGCCCGAGAGGAAACCATGATTGCCTGACTGAAATGCCCCAAAATACTACCGGGACAGATCCTCCGAAGCGATATTTACCTACCTTTACGGTCCTGTAATTTCCGATCTGCCTATGACACGACCGCTCATTTTACTCCTGATTTTTTCGTTGTTCTCTTTTCCCATTTTAGCTCAAAATAAATTTCCCGGTTCCATTTCAGGCAAAATCATCGATGTGCAAACGAAAGCCCCGGTGGAGTATGCCAACATAGTACTCCGCGACACCATCAACCATGCGATGGTCACCGGCGTGGTTTCCGACAGCACGGGTTTTTTCAGGATGAAGGATGTTCCCTATGGCACCTTTTACCTGGAATACACCTTCATCGGCTATGAAAAACAGCGTTCCCGGCCCGTGGTGATCAGCCGGAAAAGCCCGAAGGCGGACCTGGGAACCCTGACCATCGGAACCTCTTCCATTACCATGAATGAAGTGACCGTTACCGCCGAGCGGAGTATGATGATCAACAAGATCGACCGGAAGGTTTTCAATGTACAGAAGGATATCCAGGCACAAACCGGGACCGTGACCGATATGCTCCAGACCATTCCTTCGATTTCGGTTGATATTGACGGAAACATCAGCCTCCGGGGATCGGGAAATGTGACGATCCTGATAAACGGCCGGCCATCGGTCATGACCGGCTCGGCAAACCTGGAACAGATGCCCGCCTCCCTGGTCGAAAAAATCGAAGTCATCACAAATCCATCAGCCAAATACCGTCCCGATGGTACCGGCGGCATCATCAACATCATCCTGAAAAAGGAACGGAAAGCCGGGATCAACACCATTCTCGGGGCCAATGCCGGCAATAACAGCCGCTTCAATACAAACCTTCAGATCAACTACAACACCGGCAAGATCAACCTGTTCGGAAGTTACGGTTACAGGCAGGATTACCGCTTCCGCAGCGGTGATCTCAGTTCCCAGACCATCGACACGGTGAAGAACCTGTCGACCTACCTGCAACAAACCTCCACGGGAAACGCACGCTCCCAGTCGCACCTGGCCCAGCTGGGATCCGACTGGAGCATGGGGAAAAAGGATGTGGCAGGCATTTCGGGCACCTATAACTTCCGTGAGAACAAGCGATCCAATACCGATGAAAACCTATACAGGGACAATGCCTTTCAACCGGAGGAACAGTACACCCGCACCCTTTCAGGCACAGAGGGTGAACAAAGCGCCGGATTAACTGCCTTTTATGAGCATGTCTTTAACAGGGAGGCGGAGCATATTTTCCGGGCCGATTTTGAATACCAGCAGGAAACTGAAAAGGAAGATGACTACTGGACTGATGATTACACTCTTCCAGCCTATCCCCGGGGACAGGATCATACAACCGGGAATAACGGGAACCAGGAGTTCAACTTCTCGGCCAACTATTCCCGGCCGCTCTGGGAAAATGCAAGCTTTGAAGGAGGTTATCAGCAGATCGTGCAGATCAGCGACCAGGACCAGGTGGTCGATCACCTGGATCCGGAATCGGGGAAATGGTACAACGATACCGCCGCCAGCAACCATTTTAAATCAAATCAAACGGTTTACGCACTGTACGGCACGGTGACCGGCACATGGAAAAAGTTCACCGCCATGGCTGGGCTGCGTGCCGAAGAAACAACCGTTGACCTGAAATTCATCACCCTCGACACAGCCATCAGCAGCAACTACTTTGCCCTCTACCCTACCCTTCACCTGGCACTGGCATCCGGGAAAAATGAATGGCAGCTGAATTACAGCAGGCGAGTTAACCGTCCAGACGGGGAGGACATGAACCCGGTTCCCGAATTCCGCGACCCGCGAAATATTTATGTAGGCAACCCGGATCTCAAACCCGAAGACATTCATTCAATCGAATTTGGCTATGCATTCCGGCCCGAGAACTTCATCATCATCCCTACCCTCTTTTACCGGTACAAGATCAACGGATTTACCAGGGTCACCACAAGTGTGAACGACAGCGTGCTCAAAACTACCATCGAGAACATGGCCAAAGACCAGTCGGCCGGGGTTGATTTGAGCGGCAGCTGGCAGGCGGGAAAGATCATGAACCTTAACTTCAGTGCCTCGGGATTTTACAGCGTGATCGATGCCTCCAACATCGGATATGGCAGCAACAAGTCCACCTTCTCATGGAACGCCAAGGTGAATGCGTCGTTCAACATCACAAAGACCACCCTGTTCCAGGTTTTCGGCCAATACCGGTCAGAGGTCCTCACGCCGCAGGGGAACAGGCTGCCTAACTGGGTGGTAAACCTGGGCTTCCGCCAGGATTTCTGGAAGAAACGGATCTCCCTGATCGCCACCATTTCTGACCTTTTCAATTCCCAAACCTACAAGGCTACGGTGAACACGCCTGTTTTGATCCAGGAATCGACGCGCCGCCGCGATGCACGCGTGATTTATGCCGGGTTTGTCTTTAATTTCGGCACCAACGGGAAAAAGCAAAAGGAGACGAAGTTTGAGTTCGATAACGGGATGGACCGATAACTGACAAAGGAAATTTCAGATATCTTTGCCGGGATTATTCCGTTCAAAAAAGTGGTCAATTCTCTGAATAAATATTTTTCGCATCTCGAATCCATCGTGAGGAACCTTCCTCACAAACCCGGCGTTTACCAGTATTTCGATGATAAGAACAAGATTATCTATGTCGGGAAAGCCAAGGACCTGAGGAAACGGGTAAGTTCCTATTTTGCCAAAATTAACTCCATCAGCGGTAAAGTGCAGATGCTGGTACGGAAAATCGCCGACATTAAATACATCGTGGTTGAAACCGAACAGGATGCCCTCCTCCTTGAAAACAACCTGATCAAGAAGTATCAGCCACACTACAATGTGGCGCTGAAGGATGACAAAACCTTCCCCTGGATCTGTATTAAAAATGAACCATTCCCGCGGATATTCTCGACACGCCATGTAATCCGCGACGGATCAACCTATTTCGGACCGTATGCCAATGTGCGGCTGATGCATACCCTGCTGGAGTTGAGCCGTCAGCTATATCCTTTGCGCAACTGTGCCCTGCTGCTCACCGAAAAGAACATTCAGGCAAAAAAACTCAGGGTCTGTCTCGAATATCATATCGGTAACTGCAAGGGACCCTGCGAAGGTCATCAAAGTGCCGAAGACTACAACAACTCGATCGCGGCAATCAAGGAGATCATCAAAGGGAACATCACTACGGTTGCAAAACAGCTGAGAGAGCTCATGATGCAATATGCCGGTACCCAGGAATTTGAAAAGGCACATTTCATCAAGGAGAAACTGGCCCTGCTCGATAAATACCAGAGCAAATCCACCGTGGTCAACCCCTCCATCAACAATGTGGATGTCTTCTCCATCGTCTCCTCCGGGTCGCATGCCTATGTCAATTTTATGAAGGTGATGAATGGAGCCATCATCCAGGTTCACACGATCGAGCTCATTAAAAAGCTGGATGAAAGTCCCGAAGAACTGCTCGGGTTTGCCATGACCGAGATCAGGCAGCGGTTCGAAAGCGTCTCCCCCGAGATCATTTTACCCTTTACATTGGATTTTGAGATTCCCGGGGTAACCTTCACCGTTCCCAAGATCGGCGACAAAAAGAAACTGCTGGAACTTTCCGAGCGTAATGTAAAATATTACCAGCTGGAACGGGAAAAACAAAAAGAACTGGTCGACCCAGAACATAAATCACGTCGCATCCTGGATACCATGATGAAAGATCTCCGGATGACCGAATTGCCGGTACACATCGAATGTTTCGACAATTCCAACATCCAGGGAAGCAATCCGGTGGCTGCGATGGTCTGCTTTAAAAATGCCAAACCCGACAAAAGCGAATACCGTCATTTCAACATTAAAACAGTGGAGGGTCCCAACGATTTTGCCTCGATGGAGGAGATCATCTTCCGCCGGTACAAACGATTGATGGATGAAGAGAAACCGCTGCCCCAGCTGATCATCGTCGATGGAGGGAAAGGCCAGCTGAGCGCCGCGCTTAAAAGCCTGGATGCGCTTGGACTGACAGGAAAAATGACCGTCATCGGGATTGCAAAAAAGCTGGAAGAGATCTATTATCCCAACGATCCGCTCCCGATGTACCTGGATAAAAAGTCAGAGTCGCTCAGGATCATCCAGCAGATGAGGGATGAAGCACACCGCTTTGGTATCACCCATCACCGGCGCCTCCGCGAAAAATCAGCCATGTCGCCTCAACTCATGGAAATTCCAGGAATTGGGTTCAGTCTCAATCAGAAGATGCTGTGGAAATTCAAGTCGGTGAAAAATATCCGGCTGGCTGCCCTTGAAGAGTTACAGGAGGTCATTGGGAAAGCAAAAGGTAAGCTGGTCTTTGACTACTTTAAATCCGGCTCCCTTTAACTGCATCAGTCCCCGATCAATGCCTGATATTGTGCTGCATCAAGCAAATCAGCTAATTCGCCTGCCTCTGAAATCTTAATCCTTACCACCCAACCTTTGTCATAGGGATCCTGATTGATCGTTTCAGGCTTGGTTGTGAGTTCCTCGTTGAATGCAAGGATTTCTCCGGATACCGGCATGAACATGTCGGACACGGTTTTAACGGCTTCGATGGTACCAAAGGATTCATGTTTGCCAATGGTTTCACCAACAGTCTCCACCTCCACATAAACAATATCGCCCAACTCATGCTGTGCATAATCAGTAATGCCGATCAAAGCCAGGTCACCTTCAACTTTCAGCCATTCATGGTCCTTCGTGTACTTCAGATTTGCAGGAACGTTCATAGTCATTGTATTTAATGTTTTTTCAAAAATACATCTTTTTTAAAAAATACCGGCAGTCATGCCTAATTAAAATGACAAAATGATTTATTGCGACAGGGTAAACCGCAAGGCAATGCCCCCTTTGGTGTTCGAGGTGCGGTATTGATTTGAAACATAGGGGGTGTTGATGATCTTATCGAAATAGAAGCGTACATTGAACCGGGCGCTCAGGTTATAGTCGGCTGAGAAATTGAGCGAAAGCACCTGCTGGCCCACCGAAATCTGGTTCACCTCCTGGTCGACCCGCCGCAGCACAGTCTTGTTTTTACGGATCGAGAAATCAAGTTTCAGGTTCAGGTCGCTGCTGGATTTCATCTTCTTCCCTCCGCCCAGCATTCCCGAAAGATTGAAACGGATTCCTTTTAACCGGTATCCCATCCCGATGATAAATTCATTGCTTGTTATTTCAGTCATCTGGTTGTTTGCAAAACTGAATGACAAATTCCTTGCACGTCGCAGTTCGAGACTGGCCAGGAGGCTGTTTATGAAACCAAGGTCGATCTTAAACAAAGGGTTAAACTGTTCGGTAAGCGAAACAACCGTCATCTGGGCCTGGGGAATGAAATTGCCCGCATTGTCCGTTACCGAAGGCATTCCGTTTTGCTCCGCGTAATAGATATTCGAATTGAAACTGCCAACGCTGTAGGTGGAGAGATATGCATGGCTCAGGGTGAGGGTGCGAAGCCAGGTTTTGAAAATTTTCAGTTTGGAAAGTCCATCGTAGGTTATCCGCCAGTTGGGAAGCGGAATGCTCGGGAAGGCGGATAGTTTGATTTTCGCAGGATCCTTTCCTGAATAGGCTGAAAGAAAAGCGGTAACAAGCACCTCCTGGTTGGTTGGGCCATACCCGGAAGGGAATCCGGTCGAGTCATTGAATGTTTTCGAATTCGGGTTTTCCGCGGCATATCGCATGGCAATCTGCATCCGGTATGATTTCATCAATTCAAATGTCTGTGACTTCCCGAACTCATCCTCTTTATCAAAGGAGGTTCCGATCATGATGTACGACATGGAGAAACTGCCCATATCCATGGGGGAAAAGTTTTTGAATTCCCCCGTGGCATCCGCCCTGTAGTACTCCTGGTGGGTTTTTGAATATTGCCTGTTTGCCACCACCTCAATTTTCAAATCCCTGATCGGTTCAAGGCTGACGGTAATATTCAGGTTTTCATTGAATTTGTTGATGTAAGGGTTATTCAGCATGGTATCTGACGTGATCCAGTCATGTTCGATGGCATTTGGACGAATATCCCGCTGATCACCAAAAATGAAACCAAGTCCCGGCGCATTTAAATTCCAGTTGTTGCCCAGTGCGATGGGTTCAGGTTTGAAGCCAGGCAAAAGGGTTCCTGTTCCCTGGGCATAGGTGAACCTTGCGGTCCTCACCCCCATCAGGAAACGGATCGTCCCATCCAGGATGATCTTGCCCACGCTGGGACCGGTCTTCTGAAGTTTGATGCTGTCCTGCTTGGCAAGATTTTTATCTTTGCCCACTTTAGGCTGGGGTGGAGGGACATTCCGGGAATTGGATGATGCGTTCTGGTTTATTCTTTTGAGATATGGGATTTTATTGTACAAGGTTACCATGTTCAATCCTCCGTTCAAACTCTTCTGGGATCCATTTTCGATGGAGTTGCCAAATTGGGCCTGGATGGAGATCGGCGTGGCGGTCCATCGGTAGGTTGATTGGTAAGCAGCCGTCACGTTAATGAAATCGAGATAGGGTATCTTGGGGATGGGAATGTCCCAGGTTACATTAAATCCCTGGTTATAATTGTTCATGGTCCCGAAGGAGAAAATTTCACTCCAAACCTGGTCGCGGTTGGAACGGTCGATCTGGCCGGGTGGTTCATTGATAAATGCGTTGGCATTGGCGACAAGGCTGATCCTGAATGATTTCGAGAAATCGTATTTCAGGTCATAGGTGCGGCTCCAGTCCCATCGCTTGATGTAAAAGGTCTCCATCGGGACGATGGCCTGGCTCTTGTTCCTGTACTTGCGCTGGTTGAACTCCCGGTTCATGTCGGTTCGGAAGGCAAATGATTTGGGGAGGTAATAGAAATTGAAATCCTTGATCAAAGCAAATGCCTTTGAACGGCTTAACCCTGCCACACGCTGGAACGGCACTACATTTTTAGGCTGGGTGGCAAAATTATATCCCAGTCCCCCGGCATAGGTCTTCTTCAGGTCATACTCAATGTCGACATCGCGGTGGTAAATTTCAGAATAGGCGTAACTGATGTTGAAGTTCTCGATGTCATAAATCCTTGGTTTTTTGTTGGAGGTACGATCCTTCCTGACATTCATCAGGTTGAAGTTTTTCCTCTGCGTATAGCCCTGCGTAAGGTTTTTAATGGAATCTTTCTGCTCCTTTGTGTCAAACGCATTCAGCACATCCGACAGGTACAGGTCAGGATTAAGCGGATCGTACTTCGGGCTGTTTTGCTGCATGGAATAATCGAAGTGCATCGGGATCCTGACTCCTGACTTGGCCGGGAAGAACTTTCCCAATTCGAGATCGGTATCGAAACCGAAGGTGAGGATCGATTCCATTTGCCGTTGGGTCTGTTTTTGTTCGAGGGTTCCAAAACCAGCGCTGCTGTAAGACCCGGTTAACTGAATGCGTCCAAGGTCAGCCAGTTCCACGGCCACCCTGGCTGTGGCGGCCCATCCTCCCTGCTTGTTAAAGTCGGAAAGACGTAGTTCATCCACCCACACTTCAGCACATTTTGCCTGCCCGTCGTCATCAGGTGTCTGCGAACTCTTCTTTGGATTCCGGATCCCGACCATGATCGCCTTGACATCGCTGATGGTCGGTGAACCGACAATGGTGATCTTATTTTTCCCGTCATACTCCGAATAGGGTGTTGCCGCCGTCAGTTCTATCCCCTTGTCGCGCATGGCAACAAGCCGGTTGTATTTTACCTGGACCAGCCGGTCCAGCTCAATGTCGAAGGCGTTGCTTTCAGGCCAGATGGCATCAGGATTATCGCTTCTCGTTCCCCAGGGGGTAAAGCTCAGTGGGATCTCATACTCGTAATAATTTCCGGTGAAGTCGGAACCAAGGCGCATGATAATGGTGAGGTCGCCTGTTTTCAGGTTTTGCGAACGGATGGCTTGCTCGGCATGAACAAACATCTTCAGCCGCTTGAACTGGCGGAAATCGAATTCCGTGGTTTTATAGGCGGCGCGGGCATCTCCATCCACCAGGTTGCAAACATTGAAGGACATCGATTGCTCATTCAGCTTTTGCATGTTGGTCGATCCCCAGTTTGTTTCACGGTCGATACCCGGGGGCATCACGTAGGGGATTGGCTGTTTGCTTCCGTTTTCTTCAAGGCTCACCGTGGCAATGTCGAACTGGGTCTGGTTCTGATAATCATCCGGGATATATTCTCCCGGTGAAAGCAGGCTGTAGGTGTATTTCCGCCATTCACCGCGGGTAAGTTCCAGGGTGGCAAAACGGCAGACAACCGGCCGCGGAAAATTCTTGAAAAACATCCGCATGAAACGGATCGAGTTGAAATCATTGATACCGCCGATCACCTTATCCGGAGTACGGATGGGGATTTTGAACTGGTACCAGTTGACGGACCCGCGGGTTCCGTCGGCCAGCGGAATGTCAGTGGCATGATACACATTGGTAATGTAATTCATACCCGGTTTCATCTGGTCGGGGCGAAGCTGAACAACATACTGGTAGTAACGTTCCGACTCACTTAAGGTGTTGTCCTTGTTGATATCCTCTACATTCGGAAGTGTGGTTGCGATGGTTGGATAATTCTCGGGTGACTGATCAGTGGTTGGGCTGTTCCCGTCGGGCCCGTTGTATTTTTTATACCGGTTCAATATGTCGCTGAAGTTCGGGTCATTGTCATAATCCGTTCCCCGGAAATAATGAAAGTCATCGGCTGAGGGGTCGGTCGCTGCATTTTTAAAGGCACCTGAACTCTGCCCGAACGCATTGCTGATCTTGGCATTATAAACCGTATCAAAAAAGGTAAGTTCATCCGCATCGCGCAAACCGTCATACCCGACATCCTGGAAGGGACGCGAACCGGGATTGTTGTCGAAGGCATCCACGAGCGACTGCAACTGCGGTACCCGTCCCCACAGGGTAGTATCCACCCCGGTCGCGACCGATGTGGTGGGCAATCCATTTTCGTAACTCTTCCGCCCGTCCCGTAAAATATCCTCGGAAACATCCCCCAGGTTGAAATACAATTGGCCTGCGTTGGTTGAATCATACACGAAAGGATCCATCATCCAGAACTCGATATACTGGATGTTTGTGGCCTCAAAGTCGGTCGTTTCAATCTTACGCATCACCCCGCCCCAGCGGCTGGCCGGGTTGGCCAGGGTGCCGTCTGCATTCAACCCCCTGGAGTAAGGGGAAGCCAATACATCATAATTGTAGGGACCTCTTTCCGACGGGTAATAGGCCATGTTCAGAACAGCCATGTTTACCGGCACACCATTCAGGGGCTGCTTATTCGGAAAAATTTCGGTTTCCCAGATCTGCCTGACATATTGTTTCGACAGTTCCGTGTTCGAAACATTGGGTGGCATCAGGCTGGTATTTTTATCATAAAACAGGGGGTCAATGATATACCAGGCTATCTTGGCGCGGTTGAATCCATACATCAGCTTGGTGTTGTTGGCAGCTTCGGGAAACATGGCACTGGTGGTTTGTCCCTGGGGGGTGCTCGCCATAAACCAGGTTCCGATATTTTTCAGGTCGATGGTCGACTTGGCGCCTTCAAAATCATCGATGTAGGTGGTTCCTGCCGCCCCGATGGCCTTTGAATGGCCGGGGATGAACTGGGCAAATTCAGCATCTACGGCAATGGACGAGGGGGCCTTGGTGGTAATAAGCGGCAGCGCATCAATAAAACGGGTGATCAGCCTCGACTGGGTGCGGTACGAGAGATTCAGTCCCCAGAGGGTATTCGACATGGGCTCATCCCCGTAATTGACCTTTTGCGTGAGGGGCCGCTCATTCAGGTTCAGGACGGTACCCCCGATAAAGAAGTCCTTGTTGATCTTGTAATCGATGTGCGCCCCCATCAGCCGTTTGGTCTGAACATTGAACATCTCGTTGCTCTCGAGGGAGATGCTGATCGGGGTTCCCGACGAGAGAATGCCGTCGTTGATGATCCTTACGCGACCAAGGGTATAGTCAACGGTGAAGTCCACATTTTCCTGCAACTGGATTCCGCCTGCCGTCACCCTCACCGATCCCGCGGGGACGTTCAATGCGTTAAGGGAAATTTCAGATCCTGCGGCCGATTTATAAAATCCGTCAAGGACAAATTTATTCTTGTCCGGGTATTGTTTGGCCATGGTCTTCGTCATGGTATACAAGGAATCGAAGCAATATTTATCAGCCAATGCTGCAGATCCTTTTGGATCGTTCATATCTAAAATTGAGTCCCTGAGGTCGTTGCCGAAGGGTTCGAGAACCGTGAAGAAAACCCTCCCGTTCGAGGCCTGGATCGTTCCTCCCTGGGTTGCCGCCTGATCGATGAAATCGAACATTCCATCGGCCGGGGGATTGAACTGCTGATTCAGGTTATCAAAATTGAGGACCCTTATCAGGGGAACCCCTTTAATCCTACCCTCGGTGATGTATGCTGTAGGAACACCGTTCGCATTACCGGAATAGAGCACGTTCAGTGTAAAATCGTTCGCCTGCACCTGGTAGGCACCCAGGGGATAAACGTTTTTCATCATCAGGTTCCAGAGCGGAAGCTTGGTATTGAGAGAGGTGCTCTTCAACAATTTAACGATCAAACTCTTGGGAGAGGTGATCCCCTGGTCGGAGAATTCTCCGACCATGTGAACGGCAGTATCGCCCACAACCTGGTACTGGTAAGCTACCGCAAGGGTCTGATCGCTGTTGAGGGCGGTGTTCAGCGAGACAAATCCCAGTTTAGGGTTAAAAGTAAACTCCGAAGGGAGCAGCTTCCGGGCGTTTTCAACCTTTTCGAAATCCTGACCCGAAATCATATAGAAAGGCGGGTTTTTCAGGTAACCCGAAACAGTGTTGATGTTGCGGACCTGCGCGGTATCGGCCGGCGTAGGCATGATCTTCTGGAACAGGTCGTTGGAATTATTGGAGGTGAATTTTTTACCCGGATCACCGGTGAACAGCCTGGTATTGTACGGTTTGTATTCCCCGAGATCCATAAATGCCACAACATTCCGGTTCTCCGTCACGGCAGCGCCGATATTCGTTACCCAAACCTCAATCTTCAGGATGTTCACGTTGGAGGTGATCACCGGCAAATTCTGCAACGAGGCCTTGTAGGTGTCCCTGAAATTCTGACCAAGGAAAAAGTGCTTGTTCTCCTCATATTCATCGGCACGCAGCCTGAATTTTGAGGTTTGCGCGTTGCCCTGTACGGTGATATTCTTGGTCTCGCTCTTCTGCTGCGAATAGAGTGCCGTGACGGTGACGCGGCCAAACCGCAATTTGGTTTTGATCCCGAAAAGGCTTTCCGTACCCCGGATCAATGAAGTGCTGAGCGGCAGGTTGACATCACCCGCTTCGATCAGCTGGATGATGTCATCCTCCTTACCCTCGTATTTCAACTTCAGCTTGTTCTCGAAATCAAAGGTGGCCTGGGTGTTGTAATTCACCTTGAATTCAATCTTATCGCCGATCTTCGCGATGACGTTCATCTGGATCTGCTCCTGAAAGTCAAAGTTGGTCTGCCGGCGCTGGTTGGTATTCAGCATGGGGTCGTCGCGGCGGTTCGACACGATGCCGAACATAATTTCCGCCGATCCCTGCGGCCTGATATCCACGGTATTGTTCCCGAAAATTGTTTCAAACACCTTCCCTGGAATGTGGATCTTGGGAATGATCCCCTTCGAATTATCCATGCTTGCTGCTTCCGAGCGCTCCTTCCAGTACTGGTTGATCATCGACTGCAGGTCCTGGTTCTGGAATTCGTCAAAAGACAACGTGGTCGGGATCCGGTAGGTTGTTTCCCCGATCTTGTACGAATAGTAATACTGACGCGTGATGGGGTCGTACTCCACATCGGTCTTCATGTTCGAAGGATTCTTCAGATAGAGCGGACTTTCCTGTCCGGAACCGGGCATGACATTCTCATCATTGAACGGATAACGCAGTTTTACCGAATCAGGGTTTGTGATGATGCTGTCGGGGGGAAAAGGAATAAACCGGCCAGGTCCATAATTGTCCATTGTTTCACCGGCAAAAACCGGGATACGTATGGCAATCAGGACGGCCAGGCAGATAAGACAGTATAAAATGCGTTTCTTCACTAAACTCTTCAAGGTGAATTAAACTCCGGAACCTGAACGCTACAAAACCTTGAGGGCGTGTTTGATCAGCTGTTCCACTGTCAAGCCTGTTCCTTCCGTTTCGATGATTTTAATCAATGCTTTCTCAGCAAGCATCTTTGGGAAGCCCAGAATGATCAATCCAGATAACGCTTCTTCCTTCTTTGTATTGTGCAAAAATCCGGATTTTTCATAGGGAATCAACTCCCGTGGAACCTTATCTTTTAAGTCGATGATAATCCTTTGGGCAGTCTTTGCCCCGATTCCTTTAATTCGCTGTAACTGAACTGCATCCCCTTCGGCAATGGCCCTGATCACCTCTTCGGGTGAAAGCGAGGATAAAATGATGCGTGCCGTATTGACGCCGACTCCCGATACGCTGATGAGCTGTCGGAAAAGTTCACGCTCAGCCTGGTCGGCAAAACCGTACAGCAACATGTCATCTTCACGAACCACCAGGTGGGTGTAAAGGATGCATTTTTCATCTTCCCTCAGCATGGAATAGGTGTGGATGGAAATATTCAGCAGGTACCCGATACCACCGACATCAACAACCGCATAGGCCGGGTTCTTTTCAACCAACCTTCCTTGGATATAATCGTACATGTGCGCAGTGCCTAAAGATAAATCAATGCCGGTTTTCCCGGAAAAAGTGCAAAGGTAAAAAAATCACCGATTTATTGAATGAGTTTATTCTCCCGAAGGGCTGCTTCCAGTTCCCTGAGCGAAATGGGTTTCGACAGGATTTTCTTCTCCCGGTTGAGGAGGAAAATGGTCGGCGTGGCGTAGATATTGAAATCATCGGCCGGCTTGCCTGCAAATCCCTTCAGATCAGAAACATTGATCCAGTTGAGCTTCTGCTCCTTAATGAATGCCGTCCAGGCAATGCGGCTGGTATCGATCGAAACCGCCATCACCTCAAATCGTCTGGGCTTTTGCTGATCGTACAATTCCTTAAGCCTTGGCATCATGGCTGTGCAGTGCGGACATTGGGTCGACCAGAATACCACGAGGGTATACTCCGAATTGATCGCTGATAGCTTTACCGGGTTACCCTTACTGTCAGCCACCTCCATATCCGGTGATATTTTCCCGATGGAGATCTTCTTGAAGGTTTCGAGCTTTTTCTGCAGGGCCGTTTTCCGCTGCTGGTCTTCACATGAATAGGGATCCTGGAAATTATCCGCGATGTAGGTGATCACCTCGTCGAGGTGGTACTTGTCAAATCCGCCGACCAGGTAATCGAGCCAGAATTTAAAGATCTCGGTATTCACCGATGCCGCGCTGAGCATGATGGTGACCGCCTTGATGAACTCCCCTTCAAGTTGTTTTTGAGTCAGGCGGTTGTTGCTGTATAGGGAGAGATAGGAGATCGCCTTGTTTGCAAAAACCATGCTGTGCAGCAGGGCGGTATCCCTGAAATCGACCTGGTCGAAATAATGCTGTTTCAGGAAGTTGATCCTTACATCCTTTTTCAGGGTGACTGGCAGGAACGGGGTCTGGTAAACTTTCGCAATTCGCACGGCGTAGGCATTCGGGTACAGTTTTGCCAGTGAATCGAGATAGTGCTGCTGCGAACGCTGGATCCCCTCAAATTCATTGGTTATGAGCGTATAAAAAGCTTCATTGGGGGGATAATAGTCAACCACCGGCATTAACAGCTGAAGTTTTGACTGGTTGAGCCGGTCGAGTTTTGTAAAAGCCTGGTTGATCTGGTTTTCCAACGAGGAGATGATCTTTAAACTATCCTCAGGGCTTGAACCGTTGGTGCTGAACTGAACATTTTGATTGTTCCACACGAGGTCGACAAATCCCTCCTTGGACCATTTGACACGGTAAATGCCAGGCATGCGGCCGCTCAGGGAGATCCTGAAATGCCCAAGGGAATCGCCTGAGGTTGAATCGATCGCAGTAAGCTTCTCCCCGTATATGCTCATCAGCATGATCCTGCTTTGGCCAATCCCGGAAATGGTGCCGTCAAAAACACCCTGGGCAGGAAGCAACCATGAAGTCAGCAAAAAAATGAGCAAGAAAATTACTCGTTCGAAAAAAAAGCGTTGAAATGAAAACGTGAAATACCGCAACCCTTTACTCATCACCCTGTTACCCTGTTACCCTGTTACCCTGTTACCCTGTTACCCTGTTACCTGGTTGCCTTTTTTCCCTTTTTCTCAGGAACCGCCGGTCCGAAAATCTCTTCCAGCTTCTTCATCAGATCCGCACCGCGAAGGTTACGGCCGATGATCTTCTGATCCTTGTCGAGCAGGACATTTGCCGGGATGGAATTGATGCCATAAAGTTTGCCTGCAGCATTGCCCCATCCCTTCAGGTCTGAAACATGGGTCCAGGTAAGTTTATCATTCCTTAAAGCTTTCAGCCATTTTTCCCGGTTCTGGTCGAACGAACAGCCCAGCACATCAAATCCCTTCTTGTGATAAGCCTGGTAAGCCTTCACCACGTTGGGATTCTCAGCCCGGCAGGGACTGCACCACGATGCCCAGAAATCAACCAGCAGCACCCTCCCTTTCAGGGATGACAGCGCAACAGGGGCCCCGGTGGTATCATTCAAGGTAAAATCAGGAGCCATCTGCCCAATTTCAACACGCTTCAGGATTTCAATGCGTTTCTTCAGAGCCAGCACATATTGGGAACCATTCAGACTGGTATCCATGGCGGCAAGTAGTTCTTCCAGGTCGGGGAGCTCAAATTGCCAGCTATTGCGTATAACCAGGTAGGGAGAAACAACAGTCTTGTTGTTGGCCCTGGCAAAATCCTGGAGCTGCTTTTTCATCTCCTTATCCAGCTCATTCGAAACCGAATCGGTGCGTTTCATGGTTGCCGAATCATTGGCATCTCTGGCTTTCTTCCACTCCATGGTGTTCTCATCCATCTTTTTATACACGGACTCATTCAGGGTGAGATACTTCTGGTAAATATCATGGGAGGGAGATCCTGTGATCAACGATTTATCAAGGCTGTCAACATAGATCTCTACCTTGATTCCGGCATTTTCAACAAACACGGGAAGTATGATTTGCTTTTCATCCATGACGATGTGCCACATCTCCGGAAGAGCAGCGGATCCTTTGAATGAAAATGCTCCTTTTTCAAGTTTTGATGAATCGACTTTGACCCATTGGTCAACATCGAATTTTTGCAGGTAGATCATTCCTGTATCAACGCCGTTGACCTTTCCCTTGATGGTAAACTGATCCTTATTTCCTGTACATGAAGCGAGGATTGCCCCTACTAACAGGATGAACAAATATTTTTTCATTGATACCCCTCCATTGGTTTATTTCTGCAAAAGTACGGCTTTTTGAGAAACAAAATAAATCTCTAATTTTACCATGAAAATTAGACTCTTATGAAGAACGTCGCTGCCCTGGTGTGGATACTCCTGATATCACTGACTTTTAATCCGGTAATGGCTCAGCCTGAGGCCTCAAAATCACCTGCCCCGAAATACAACCTGTCGAGAGATCCGGTGCTTTACACGGTAGGTTATGCCCACCTCGATACGGAATGGAGATGGGACTATGAGGCGACCATCAACGTGTGTATCAAGAACACCCTGGATGAGAATTTTCAGCGCCTTGAAAAATACAAACCCTATGTTTTCACCTTTTCCGGGGCCCGCCGTTACAAAATGATGAAGGAGTATTATCCTGAAAAATATGAAAAGGTAAAAAAATACATCGCACAGGGACGCTGGTTCGTTGGTGGTTCATCTGTGGATGAATGTGATGCCAACATCCCCTCCCCCGAATCGGTGATCCGTCAGGTGCTGTATGGGAACGGGTATTTCAGGAGTGAATTTAACAAGGAAAGTGTCGATTTTCTCCTTCCCGACTGTTTCGGATTCCAGGCCCACCTTCCTTCGGTTCTTGCCCATGCCGGGTTAAAAGGTTTTTCCACCCAGAAGCTTTCCTGGGGATCTGCAGCCGGGATCCCATTCAACATCGGCAACTGGATCGGTCCGGATGGCAAAGGGGTCGTAGCCGCATTGAATGCTACCAACTACGGCGGCGATATTAAAAAGCGGATCGATACCGCTGCCTACTGGGTAAACCGGGTGATGGGCAACGGCAATAAATATGGTGTTTTTGCCGATTACCGGTACTACGGGGTCGGCGATGAAGGAGGCGCGCCGCGTGAAGAGGATGTGAAAAATGCCGTTGAATGCCTTGACCAGCCCGACCGTAAAATCAATGTCTATCTCTCCTCCTCCGACCAGATTTTCAGGGATTTGAATGAAGATCAGAAAAAACAGCTTCCAACTTACAGCGGCGACCTGCTTCTCACCGAACACTCTTCCGGGTCGCTCTCTTCACAGGCCTACATGAAACGGTGGAACCGCAAGAACGAACAACTTGCCCTGGCCGCTGAACCCCTGGCCGTCATGGCCGACTGGCTGGGCGCCATTAAATATCCGCAACGTTCAATGAACGAGGCCTGGTGGCTGGTCCTTGGCAGCCAGATGCATGACATCGTGCCCGGGACAAGCCTTCCGAAAGCATACGAATATGCATGGAACGATGAGGTGCTCGCCCTGAACAGATTTTCGGCCAACCTTGAAACCTCGGCCGGGGCCGTGATCCGTGCCCTGGATACCCAGGGAAAAGGCATTTCACTGGTGGTGTACAATCCGCTGGCAGTTCCCCGTAAAGATATGGTGGAGGCTGAAATTCTTTACCCTGAGAGCGCTCCGAAAGCATTGAAGGTTTTTGATGCCTCAGGCGCTGAAGTTCCCTCGCAGGTCATACAGGCAAACAAAGGCAGTCTCCGGATCCTTTTTCTGGCTTCAATCCCTTCCCTGGGACTTGCGGTATTTGATGTTCAGCCGGCAACCGAAGCCGTCAAATATAAAACAGCCCTGTCTGTTTCAAATACAACCCTCGACAATGAGTTCCTGAAAATAACCGTCAACCAGAACGGGGATATTTCAAGTATCATTGATAAAAAACTGGGAAAAGAGCTCCTGTCGGCCCCTTCAAGACTTGAATTTCAGAAAGAACATCCGGCTTACTGGCCTGCCTGGAACATGGACTGGAATGACCGTAAACGTCCTCCCGTCGACTGGGTAAAGGGTCCGGCATCCATTACGGTGCTCGAAAACGGCCCTGTACGCGGCACCCTGAAAATTGAACGGGATGCCAGGAATTCTCATTTCACCCAATACATCCAGCTTGGGGCAGGCAAGGAAAATGTAACCGTGCGGAACATTATCGCCTGGCAGTCGCGCGGGGTGAGCCTGAAAGCATCGTTCCCCCTCACCGCCTCCAACCCGGTGGCCACTTATAACCTGGGCCTGGGGACCGAAGAACGGAGCAACAACAACGAAAAAAAGTATGAAGTTCCCTCCCGCGAATGGTTCGACCTTACCGACAAATCAGGCTCTTTTGGCGTGACCATATTCGAGGACTGTAAATTCGGTTCCGACAAGCCTGGCGATCAAACGGTCAGATTGACAATGCTCTACACTCCCTCCGCCAATTTTTACCACGACCAGGCGACCCAGGATTGGGGAATCCACGAAATTACCTACGGAATATACAGTCACAAGGGCGACTGGAGGGCGGGACTTTCGGAATGGCAGGGCCGCAGCCTCAACCAGCCTCTCCGCGTCTTCCAGGCTTCCCAACATCCGGGAACCCTGGGGAAGAGCTTTTCTTTTGCCAAGGTCTCGGCACCTCAGGTTGACATCCGCACGATAAAAAAGGCGGAGAACGGTAAGGATGTGATCATCCGCCTGCAGGAACTGGTTGGAAAAGAGATTCAGAATGTGGAGGTGTCGTTGTCTGCAAAGATCCTCAAGGCCTGGGAGGTCGACGGGCAGGAACGGCTCACAGGCGAGGCAACCCTGAAAAACGGGAAACTGATGACCGACATGAAGCCATTTGCCATCCGGAGTTTTGCACTTCAGCTGGAACCGTCCACCGTGAAGCTGACAGAGCCGGCCTGTGCGGAACTGCCGCTCCCGTTTGATGAAGATGCCATCAGCAGTGAAAAGAACAAGAAAAACGGCCGTTTTGATGATCAGGGCCTCAGCATTCCGGCCGAACTGATGCCGGAGTCGCTGATCGTCGATGGTGTTCAGTTTAACTTCGGCCCGAAAGCCGATGGAAAAAACAACATGCTCGCCTGCAAGGGACAAAAGATCATCCTGCCCAAAGTGGGCAATTACAACCATGTTTATCTTTTGGCTTGTGCCCTCAGCGATACCTCGGGAACCTTTAAAGTAGGCGGTGCAAAAACATCCCTCCGGATCCAGAAATATCACGGGAACATCGGGCAATTCGATAACAGGCTGTGGGATAAGTACGGACGCATCACCGGTTTGGGCAAAGGGTTCATCAAACGCAATGAGGTTGCATGGTTCTCAACCCACCTGCATAAGGACACCCTTAACATTCCCTACCAGTATGCCTACCTGTTTAAATATTCATTGGAAGCCTCCCCTGTGAGCGGCACCCTTCAGCTTCCTGAAAATGAGGCCATTAAAATCTTTGCCATCTCCGTCTCCGACAATCCTTCCGACCAGGTTCGCCCGGCTTCTCCCCTTTATGATGATTTCACCGACCGGCAAGCCATGACCCTGAACCTGACAAAAAGTTATGTGGATGATCATCAGGTCCCCGCAGCCAGCTGTGTTGTGACCAACAACCGCAACCTGGCGGAGCTGCCGGCCCGCCTGACCATGAAAGATTATGCCGACCTTCACCAGCCGAACGGGGTCAGGGTGAACTATTATTTCAGCGATGCAGACTCCATACTCAAGGGCACAATCAGTAACGGCATGAATGTTTCGGCCCTCAACGACGGCATGTACGATCTGCTGCCGGGTGATTCACTGAACGACAAGTGGTCAGAAAAGGGTGAGGGAAGGATATTAATGGATCTTCAGAAGGAAATTGAACTGGACAGCATGCATCTATTCACGACCCAGGACATCAAAAGAGGCGCACAATCTTTCTCGCTCTGGGGAGCTACCGGGGATAAAGTTCCATCGGTAAAGGGCGATCCCAGGACTGCGGGATGGAATTTCATCCTTCTTGCCCCGCCCGAAGATCTCTGGGGAAACAGCAAAGCCCTATATACCATCCTTCCCTTGAAGGACAAATCGAAAGAATACAGGTACCTGTTGTGGGTGAGTGAAAATTCCCAGCACGGTCCCTTTTATTTCAGGGAGGTGGATGTTTTTGAGAAACAAAAATAACGGGAAGGTAACCCCCTGAAACAATGGAGAAGCTGTTCCACATGTTTGTTATTTCAGCGGAGGTGATCTCGGAGATCCGAAGTCATCCTACGAAACCACATCGTCATGAATACGAGGAGCTTCTGATCGTCACAAAGGGAAATCCCGTTCATTTTATTGACTTTTTTGAAGAAACCCTGAAGGCCCCGGTTGTGATCTATGTAGCGCAGGGGAAGGTGCATGAATTTATGCCCGATCCTGAAACCCGGGGCTGGTGCATCCGTTATCGCAACGATTTTATCCCCACCAGCAATTTCCACTTTTATTCCAACTATCTCGACAAAATAAACTTCACCTTCAATCAGGGGAGCTGCCAGCAGGAGATCGGGAATTTATGCGAAATGATCCTGTTTGAATATGAACAACATCCCGGGAGCCCTGATGTTTACCGGTACCTCCTGTCTGCCATGATGGCCAAGCTGGAAGCGGAAGGAAAACACAACCTGTCGGAGGAAAAAGAGGCACGGACTCCCGCCGGGATTGCTTTCCGGAATTTTCTGCAAATCCTTGAGGACAATTATAAAAGGCCCCTGGGGGTCGGCTTTTACGCAGACAAGCTGAACACCTCCGTCCGCAATCTCAACCTGGTGTGCCGGAAGGTGTTCGGGAAAAGTGTTTCCGAGATCATTGAGACCCGGAAACTGATCGAGGCACGCCGGCTGCTGCTCAGCTCCCCCCTGAATATCTCGGAGATCGGGTACGACCTCGGATACAACGAAAAGTCATATTTCACGCGGGTTTTTACGAAAAAGACCGGGCTGACACCCTCCGACTTCCGCGCAGCCATGCAACCTGTCCTGTCCTAAAAGTACCACTCTATTTCTGTTTTGTGTTACCTCCATTCACTGAAGAGGTTGCAATTTTGCATCGTCATTCATCGAAACACAACAGACCATGAACCTGAAAGAATTTAACCCCTCCGCCGGAAGCACCCAAAGCTCCAACCTGATGCCGGTGCTGTTCGTGGGTCACGGGAGCCCGATGAATGCCATTGAAAACAACGAATTTACCGCGGCCTGGCAATCTCTGGGCAAATCCCTCCCGAAGCCCCGGGCCATCCTTTGTATCTCTGCACACTGGGAAACCGCAGGAACGATGGTCACAGCCATGCCTAAACCGCGCACCATCCATGATTTTTATGGATTCCCCGAGCAACTTTTCAGGGTCCAGTATCCTGCCCCCGGAAGTATCCCCGTGGCTTACGAAACCCGCGATGAAGCTCCGGCTTCACAGGTGGGCCTGGATGAAAGCTGGGGCATTGATCATGGAAGCTGGAGTATCCTTACGCATATGTTCCCTGAGGCTTCCATACCGGTTTTACAACTCAGCCTTGATTATACCCTCTCCCCTTCGGCCCATTATGACCTCGGAAGGCAACTTGCCGGATTACGGCGCAAAGGGATCCTTGTGATCGGAAGCGGGAATATGGTTCATAATCTCCGCATGATAAACTGGCACAACCCCGATGGCGGGCATGAATGGGCAAATGAATCCAACGAAAAATTAAAAAAACTGATCCTGGAGGGGAACCATAATAAACTTAAGGACTACACCACGCTCGGGCCTGACATAAGCCTTTCCGTGCCAACACCCGAACACTTCCTTCCATTGCTTTATGTATTGGCCATGCAGGAAAAAAATGAGTCTGTGTCGTTTTTCAATGATAAAACCATCTATGGCTCACTTTCAATGACTTCAATTAAAATAAGTTAAACAAACAACCTAAAACAAGCAACAATGAAAAACACAGTTAAATTTTTATTCGCCCTGGTGATCACCATGATGATCTTCGGCAAAAGTGAAGCTCAAACCAAATGGGCCGTAGACAACTCCCACTCAAATGTCAAATTCACCGTAACCCACATGGTCATCTCGGAAGTGGAGGGGAATTTCAAATCATTTACAGGGACCCTGACTGCTGCAAAACCCGATTTTACCGATGCAAGCATCGAATTCAGTGTGGATATTGCCAGCATCAATACGGACAATGAACAGCGTGACAAGCACCTGAAGTCAGATGATTTCTTCAACGCTGAAAAGTTTCCCAGCATGACCTTCAAAAGTATCTCGATGAAGAAACTCTCGGGCAACAAATATGAACTTACAGGCAACCTGACCATCCGCGAGGTAACAAAACGGGTAAAGTTTGCCGTAACCTATGGCGGCACCGCGAAAGATGGCTACGGAAACACCCGGGCCGGCTTCAGGGCATCCACCACCATCAACCGTCTTGATTACGGCCTAAAATGGAATTCGCTGCTTGAAACCGGAGGCGCCGTCGTAGGCCCTGAAGTTGCAATCAACATCAATGCGGAATTTATCAAGGCTAAATAATAGCATACCGCCTGGCAGCCCCTCTGATACAAGAGCCTGTCCCCGTTAACAGGCTGCGCATCCGTAGCTAAATGACTTTGCCCCCGTGACCTAAGTGCTACGGGGGCATTTTCTTTTTTTCGTGAGAAGTAAATATTATCTTTACTTTTCAAACAGAAACCAAAAAAACGGTTCTTTCAGCTTTACAGGGGATGAAAAAAGATAAGGACAATACCGCGATGAAGCACGCTCCCGATCCTGCAGGCATCTATGAAAGGATCAGCCGCTATTGCGCTTACCAGGAGCGGTGTGCGTGGGATGCAGAGAAGAAGCTGGCTGAATGGAAGGTTCCCGGGGGCAGGATCAGCACACTGATGAAATCGCTGAAAGATGAAGGTTTTATTGATGATGAACGTTTTGCCCGAACCTTCGTCAGGGGTAAATTCCGGATCAACAAATGGGGCCGGTTAAAGATCGGTTACGAGCTGAAGGGACGCAAGATTCCTGACATCATCATCCGGTCGGCCCTGCTGGAGATCAGCCCGGAAGATTACCGGAAAACCGTGCGCGAACTGGTTCTGAAAAAAAAGTCAGAAATAAAACCGGGAAAAAACTTGAACATCCGCGAAAAAATTATCACTTTTGTAATTGGCAAGGGTTTTGAATTTGACCTGGCTGCCGAAATAATAAAAGAACTTAAAATCTGACATGATAGCACAAGACCAACTGAGAGACCTGAAGACCAGGCTCGACGTCTTGAGGAGGTACCTTTGACATCGACAAGAAACTTTCCCAGATAGCAGAAGAAGAACAACTTTCACAGGCTCCCGATTTCTGGAATAATCCGAAAGCCGCGGAAACAGCCCAGCGTGCCATCCGTGATAAAAAACTCTGGACGGATGCCTTTTTAAAAGCGCTTTCAACGCAGGAAGACCTGATGGTGATGTGGGAATTCCACATCCAGGGTGAAGGAACTGAAGAGGAGCTTGAAAATCACTACAACGAAACACTGGCGCTTATAGAAGAGTTGGAATTCCGCAACATGCTGAGCGGTGTTGAAGACCGGCTCGGCGCCATCGTCCAGATCAATTCCGGGGCGGGAGGCACCGAAAGCCAGGATTGGGCTCAGATGCTCATGCGCATGTATATCCGGTACGGTGAGCGGAGCCGCTTCAAAATCGCCGAGGTGGATTTCCAGGAGGGGGATGTGGCGGGGATCAAATCGGTGACCCTGGAGTTTGACGGCGACTATGCCTATGGCTACCTCAAGGGCGAGAATGGCGTGCACCGGCTGGTGCGGCTCTCCCCATTCGATTCCAACCACAAACGGCATACCTCCTTCGCGTCAGTCTATGTCTATCCCATCATCAACGACGACATTGTGATCGACATCAACCCGGCCGAGATCAGCTGGGACACCTTTCGCAGCAGCGGTCCGGGCGGACAAAATGTAAACAAGGTGGAGACCGCGGTGCGCTTGAAACACGAACCTTCGGGGATCATCATCGAATGCCAGGAGACCCGCTCACAGGGACAAAACCGCGAAAAAGCGCTGAAACTGCTGAAATCGCAGTTGTATGAAATCGAACTCCGAAAGCAGCGTGAGAAGATCGCAGTGATCGAGAGCGGGAAGAAAAAGATCGAGTGGGGCAGCCAGATCCGCAGTTATGTGCTGCATCCCTATAAAATGGTCAAGGATCTGCGCACGGGACAGGAAACGTCGGATACCCAGGCTGTGCTCGATGGCGACCTCTCCGCGTTTATCAAATCCTACCTGATGGAATATGGTAATGCATAAAAGCGTGACGCGTGACGCGTGACACGTGACGCGTGACACGTGACGAAAAAAATCGTATATCGTAAATCGTATATCGTAAATCGTATATCGTAAATATGTTAAAGATCTACCACCATCCCCAGTGCAAAAAATCCAGGGCCGGGCTGCAATTCCTGAAGGATTCCGGAAATGCGTTCGAAGTGGTTGAATACATCAGGAATCCGCTGACGGAAAAGGAGATGGAGATCCTGCTGATAAAACTGAACAGGAAGCCGGCGGAGATGGTACGCACGCAGGAGGAATATTTTAAGCAAAACCTGAAGGGGAAGAATTTCGAGGATCATGAATGGGTGAAGATCATCCTTCAGAATCCCAGGCTCCTTCAACGCCCGATTGTTGAGGGCAGGTACAGGGCGGTGGTAGGCGACCCGGTTGAAAACATTGAATCTCTACTGAAATAATATCTGAAAATGACCTCCTTCATCCCGATATCATATTAAAAACCATATACATATGAAAACACGCATCGAAAAAGACACCATGGGGCCCATTGAGGTTGCTATGGATAAGTACTGGGGAGCCCAAACCCAGCGTTCACTAACCAACTTCAAAATTGGTGAGCCAGGATCCATGCCCAAAGAGGTGATCCGCGGAATGGCCATCCTAAAAAAGGCGGCAGCCATGGTGAATGCCGACCTTGGCGTGTTGCCTTCAGAGAAGATGACCCTGATTGTGAAAGTTTGTGATGAGATCCTGGATGGCAAGCTGGATGACCAGTTCCCGCTGGTGATCTGGCAAACCGGTTCGGGAACGCAAACCAACATGAACCTCAACGAGGTGATCGCCAACCGGGCCCACGTCCTGAACGGCGGTGAACTGGGCGGCGAAGGCAAAACGGTGATCCACCCCAACGATGATGTAAACAAATCGCAGTCTTCGAACGACACCTTCCCCGCAGCCATGAGCATTGCCGCATACAAGATGGTTACCGGCAATACCATACCGGGTGTGGATCTGCTGAAGGGCACCCTGGCAAAAAAATCCGAAGAGTTTAAGGAGATCGTGAAAACAGGTCGTACCCACCTCATGGATGCCACCCCGCTCACCCTGGGGCAGGAATTTTCAGGATATGTCTCCCAGCTTGATCACGGCCTGAAAGCACTCAAAAACACCCTCCCCCATTTGTCGGAACTGGCGCTGGGCGGCACAGCTGTAGGCACCGGGCTGAATGCACCCAAAGGCTATGATGTGCTGGTGGCTAAAAAAATAGCCGAACTCACCGGGCTGCCCTTCATCACCGCTGACAATAAGTTTGAATCGCTGTCGGCTCACGATGCGATGGTTGAAACCTCCGGCGCCCTGAAAACGCTGGCGGTAAGCCTGATGCACATTGCCTCCAACATCCGCCTGCTGGCCTCCGGTCCCCGTTGCGGCATCGGCGAACTCATGCTTCCCGAAAATGAACCCGGCTCCAGCATCATGCCGGGCAAGGTGAATCCCACCCAACCCGAAGCAATGACCATGGTATGCGCCCAGGTACTCGGCAACGATGTGGCCATCAACATCGGCGGTATCAGCGGCCATTTCCAGCTCAATGTTTTCAAGCCCCTGCTCATCTCCAACCTCCTGATGTCGGCCAGGCTGCTCGGCGATGCCTGCGTTTCATTCAACGACAACTGCGCCATCGGCATCGAACCGAACATGGCGGCCATCAACAAAAATCTCGAAAATTCCCTGATGCTGGTTACGGCACTCAATCCCCACATCGGCTATGACAATTCTGCCAAAATAGCCAAGAAAGCACACAAGGAGCATAAAACCCTGCGTGAAGCCACCCTGGAACTTGGTTTGCTGACCGATGAAGAATTCACCCGCATCGTTGATCCTAAAAAGATGACAGGACCCAAATGAATGACGAATGGCGAATGACGAATGACGAATGATTGATTAATTTACGATATACGATTTACGATCTACGATTTACGATATTCGATTTCATTACTCCATTACTCCATTACTCCATTACTTTGTCACCCTGTTACCTTGTCACCCTGTCACCTTGTCACCTTGTCACCTTTTTCCTTAAGGGTATCCGGTAAAACCAGCTTGTCTTTTGACTCTTCATACAGCTTGGCAGCCTCTTCCCTGATCAGGTCATCGAGGGGCATTTTCAGTTTGACCGATCTCCTTTCAAGGACATCGAGAAACTGGCGGTCCGACCTGATCTGGTTAAGAAAAAAGGAAAGGGTATCGGATGTATCCTGTTTTTTGGGGGTTGCATATTTATCGCGGCCGAAGACCATGTCCTGTTTCAGGTCGACCATCCTGAAAATAAATGCTTTGCGGACTGTGTCGCGGCCCCGCGTGATGAACAGGGTATCGGATGGAAGGACCATATCGAACAGGTTGCCGTATAACGCCACCGGATCTTCATAGTCATCGCTCAGGGCGATAAAATAGGCGTCGCTTCCCTTCTTGAGATTTCCGCGCAGCTGATCTATCCAATGGTACTTATGGATGCGCTCTATCTCCCCGAGGGCATATACCGGATTACGGTCATTGTGAGCCAGGTAATAATCAAAATTGGCCGCGGGGAACCACCTGAAGGTAATGATCGGCGATCCCTTGTCGATAAGAAAGTGCTCCTCATCCCATTTTACCATTGCCTGGAACTTCGTACCGAGTTGCCTCCATCCATACATGTCGAGAGAAACATCATCGATTTTCATTCGCTGGAGCGGGATCCAGCCAAAACGGATCTGTCCGACCCCGGTTACGGCTACCGTTATCAGGAACGCCAGGGATATGACTACCGGTAAAGGAACAAGGCGCATTTTTGATTCATTCATCTTTGGTTCTGACAGCCAGGCCGCTGCGATCAGGATGAGACCCAGGTAACCCGGTCCGGTCCAGTGTGGCAGGGTGCTGCGGAAAAGTGAAAAAGAGAGGAACACCAGGATGAGCGGGACACTGGTCCACAGCAGGATGCGCTTGTAGGAGACCTCAATGAACTGTTTCCTTCGGATCAGCGCGATCAGCGAGCCAATGATGATTACCACATTCACCGGGTTATTATAAAAAAACTGGCCCGTGACTTCGGTGAGAAAGTAGAGTGGCTGGAACCCCGATTCGGAAATCCCGATCCTCTTTTCATGAAAGGTAAAACTGATAAAATCATTATCGATGTTCCAGAAAATGACAGGAAGAAACAGCATGATGATGATCAGGAAAAAGGCGTAGGTCTCCTTGGCCATGAACCATCTCCGGTTATATAAAAGAAGGTACATAAAGGTCCCGGCAATCAGGAAAACCGAATGATATTTCGATAAAAGGGCCAGGCCGGCGGTGACCCCTGCGAAGAAGAGATAATTCCTGCTCTCCGGCGCTGTATCCTGGTCAGGCAATGATTTTATCAGGCAATAAAGCGTGACCAGCCAGAAAAACACCTGGGGGGTATCGGGGAGAATAAAGATCCCGCTCAGGATGAATCCATAAAAGGAGGCTGTAAATAAAAGGGCGGCGTACAACCCGGTGAGCGGGCTTTTAATCTGCCGGCCGATCAGGAACATCATTCCCGTACTCAGCGTTCCCAGTACCACGGAGGCCAGCCGTATGAAGAATTCACTGTCGAGGAACAGGTTCAGGGTAAAGAACTGGATCACGAAGCCAACCATGGGGGGATGGTCGAAATGGCTGAGCGCGGGAAATTTCGCATAGGTCCAGTAATAAACCTCATCGTTGCCCAATTCAATAAAGCCGGCAATAAAACCACGAACCACCGCCGAAACAATCAGCAGGATGATCAGCGCCCAGTATATTTTCCTTTCCGACGGCATAAAAATCTATGAAAAAACTACCCTGTTACTGATGAACGATTTATTTTTGTCACGTGTCACGCGTCACTTTTTTTTTACAAAGTTATCTTTTTTACCAGAAAGTTAACAGCAATTTCACGTTCAGAAGGGCCACAACAGCTCCAACCCCAATTAACATGATCTTCGTGGTAAGTGTATTCACATATTTCCCCATCACCTTTTTCGAAGAGGTGAGATAAATTTGCAGGAAGATCGTGAAGGGTAGCTGGATGCTTAACACCATCTGCGAAATGATCAGCCCCTGGTAAGGATTCCGGATGAGAAAAATGACAGGCAGGGCGACAACCAGCGAAATCATCACGCCCAGCCTCGAATGACTGTCACGGATGTCGTACGGTTCCCCGAACAGGCCGGCAAAGATACTGCCACCTGCCATACCCGAGGTAATGGTGGAGGCGATTCCGGCAAAAAGCAGGGCCACGCCAAAAACCACGGCCGCATTGTTCCCCAGCAGCGGGGTCAGGATGCGTTCGGCCTGTTGCAATTCATTTACCGGAATATGGTTTGTAAAAAAAGAGGCCGCTGCAAGCAGGATGATCGCACTGTTGATGGCCCATCCGATGAACATCGAAAAGAGGGTGTCAAAAAGTTCATAATCCAGCTGGCGCTTGATCACCTTTTCATCTTCCAGGTTCCACTGGCGGCTCTGGATGATCTCGGAATGCAGGAACAGGTTGTGCGGCATGACAACGGCGCCCAGCACGCTCATCACGATGATCATCGATCCCTGAGGGATGGTTGGCCTGATCCATCCGATCCCGGCAGCAGCCCAGTTGATGTCGACCAGGGTCAGTTCATACAAGAAGGAGAGCCCGATGATGGAAACAAAGGCAATGATGAACTTCTCAATTTTCTGGTAGGAGTTGGTAAAAAGCATGATGATCACAAAAGCAAAAGCCATGATGGCCCCCGCCGGGATTGGTATCCCTAAAAGCATGTCGAGTGCAACGGCAGCGCCCAGGATTTCGGCCAGGGAGGTGGAAACGGATGCTCCCATCGCGGTTAACAGCACGGTTCTCGATACCCAGGTCGGCGTATACTTGTTGGCAGCTTCCGAAAGACATAATCCGGTGGCAATGCCCAGATGGGCTACATTGTGCTGGAGGATGATCAGCATGATGGTGGAGAGGGATACCATCCAGAGAAGTTCATACCCGAATTCTGAACCTGCTGCAATGTTCGAGGCCCAGTTGCCCGGATCGATAAATCCAACCGTGACAAGCAGGCCTGGTCCGATGTATTTCAGAATATCCAGCCCTCCGAAACGGGGTTTATGATCGCTCCTGCGAAGATCCTTTATAAAATTCAGAAACATGATCTTTCGGGTTATAGAACCGTAAAATTAGAAAAAAAGCAGGGTCAGCCTGCCGAATAAATTGCAAGCACGGAGATTAAAATAATTTTTATCGATAAATATCCTGCATTTAACTTGACAAATCCATTTTTTTAATTATCTTGCATCAACAAAAACAACGCACGATGAAAACACGTATTTTATTATTATTTGTTGCTGTAGGCCTTACGTCTGTAGTGTTTCTCTTGTCTTGTTCGAAAATAAAAGAACTGACAGCCGTGAATGTCACCTACCAGATGCCTCGCACAAATTTCCTCTTCACCCCCACTTCCCTCAAAACCGGTGAAGAAATTCTGTACTCTGCCTTTGTCCGTATCAATGTGGACAGCCTCCTCAATGCGTATGGTCTCTCAAGTGGAACGGTTCAAAACCCGGAGTTTACCCAGTTCATTCTAACCATCGACACCCCAGCTGAAGCCAACTTCGGATGGATGCAATCGGTAAGGGCCGTCGTGGCCGACAATTCCGGTTTTTCACCTGAAACCCAGATTGGCAGTGCTGTTAACAACAGCGGAACCGGGAGATCCGTGACTCTCACCGTAAATAACAGCAACATCCCTTTTGGGAACAATGGGTTTTACCTGCGCATCTATGCCACCTTGTCCGGCCCAATCCCGTACGACTGGCTCCAGATGTACTTCAACTCCACGCTGACACTGACTTTGCAGCCGATCTGATTACAAAAGACCGTTTTAATCCGTTTCAGCCAGATGCTTGTCCGGCTCGATGTGTATATGGACATAAGACCTTGGGATGGTCTCGTTGATCTGTTTTTCTATCTGGTGTGAAATGGCATGTGCCTTTTCCAGCGCAAGTCCCTGTTCGACATGAATGGTCACCTCGATGAAATTCTCAGCGCCGGCCGTTCTCACTTTTAAGTCATGGTAACGAAGAATCCCCTTCGATTGATTCAGGACCGCCTGAAGACGTGATACCAGGTCGGCAGGACTGCGGTCGAGCAGTACATCGATGGCCCGTTTTCCGAGCTGGTAGGATACGCCCAGCACAATCAGCGCCACGGCCAGGGCGGCGACTGAGTCGGCAAAATAGAATTTAAAATGCGCGAGGATCAAACCAATCAAAACCACGGCCGAACTCCAGATATCCGTTGAAAAGTGAAGCGCATCAGCCTCAAGCGCCTGGCTGTTATACTTGCGTGCTACCCGGTAAAGCGCCCTTGATCTCAGCACATCTATAACAATGGAGGTGATCACCACGATATAACTGAAAACGTTCACCTCGATGTGGGTATTCCCGCTCACCAGCCGCTGAACCGCTTCATAGATGATCCATGCACAGGTGATCAGCAGTAAAAAGGTCTCAACCAGGGCTGAAAAATTCTCAATTTTCCCATGACCGTAATGATGGTGTTCATCAGGGGGCCGGTCAGAGATCCGCACTGAGAACCAGGTGATCACGGCCGCTACAAGATCAAGGCCTGAGTGAAGCGCTTCGGAAAGCAAACCCAAACTTCCCGTGAGGATCCCGATCACAAGTTTAAAACCCGTCAGAAAAAATGCCGCGATGACCGATATTCCTGCCACTCGCCTTTTCTCTTTTTCCATTTTACTTTCCATACTTAGTCCCCGTCTTTATCAGTTTCTCCTACTTGTTCTGTCTGCTCTTTTTCACCGGCCGGAATAGCCTGGTACCACCGTACATATACGAACACCATCAGTGACAGGACAAACCAGAACACTGTAAATATTTTCTGTGATTGGGAAAGAACCGCTGCCGGTGCCTTGATGTTCTTATACCCGGTGAAAATGGACCAGATCGTGCCATTCTCCCGGTGAACCAATGTATCAAGAATAATTCCCGTGAGATGTATCCCAACCAGAATAAGGCAAAGATGAACCACCACTTCATGAAACTCTTTGAATAGTTCATTTTCGGCCCCTGCGCTGATCCTGATCCCAAAAATACCTGTTTCTGCGGAAGCAAAAACAAGCATGCCCGAAATGGCAGATAAAAATGCCGTCAGGAGAATCAAAAGCATGATGACCGATGCCAGGGGATTGTGACCAGGATGTTCTGTTTTACTTTTCCTCATGTCGGTGATAAACGACTTGATCGCTGCCGGGGTGAGCGGGAAATCGCTGAAACGCGCATACCTTGGACCGGTAAACCCCTGAATGATCCTGAAAATGATGAGCATCCCGGCAAAAACACCCAGTGCACCATGCCAGTTCATTGACTCCTTTTCTCCGCCAAGAATGAATGCCATGGCAAAAGAAACAGCCAGCAGCCAGTGAAACAGGCGTGTAGGGAGAGTCCAGATGTAGGTTTTCATGGGAGCAAATGTAAGGATTTTTTATACATGACTCCGGTAAGTGTTTGAATCTACATTCCTCTGCCTCCGGTAAGTATGCCATATACTCCCGGCATTACCCTCCTCATCAGCGCGCCTGTTCCCACGGCAAATGCAATGAGGATTACAGGCAATAAGATAAAGCTGAGCAGCCGGTATTCAGGCACATGATGTAGCAACGGGAAAAGGGCCTCAATGGCATAGGCGACCAGCGGGGCATGCATTGCATAGATGATGAAGGAAAAAGCAGTGAGCCATACAAACCACTTATGTTGCATGAACCACTTCACCAATCCGTTACAACCAAACCACGCCGTGATCAGTCCGCTGAATATGACGAGTTTATGCAGGATGATCAGGACGGGATATATGGCATTGCCCATTACCGGCAGACCATAGAATGCCAGCAAAGTTTTTATTGCCGCCAGCACGATGAACCCTACTCCCCACCAGGCAGGCTTCGCCCACCGGGCATGGGTATCAATGCTGTAATTGGTCTTCTGGATCCAGACACCCAGTGAGAAAAAAAGCAGGCCCTCTCCCTCGATGAACACAAATCCCATGGTCCCCAGCCACATAAGAAGGGCGAAAATGAAAAATATCCATTTTGCTACCGGATGCGCAACACACCAGCGGATGCCGGGATAAATGATATTGTAAATGAGGAGTACGCGCAAAAACCACAACTGGTAAGGAACCGGGATAAGTATCCATCTACCCAGCATCTCATACCAATGGTAATCATGCAGCAGGACACGGTGATCGTCAATTCTTACAATGTTTGATGCAGCAACAATATCCCTGGTGTATGGGAATAATTCAAGGAAATAAGTGAAGGCAAATCCCAGGGCACTCCAGATGAGGTATGGCAAAAGCAGGGTACGCAGTCTTTTGCCGGTACGTTGCCGGTATGGCCGGTAATCATGCAGTGCAAACAAAAATCCCGAGATGATGAACAACATCGGTATGCGAAAGCGGAAGATCCCGTTGGCCAGGAAATATTCGGTGAAGGTGGTGATGTTGAGCGGTTCACAAGGCAGGGTCCAGGGCTGCATGTAGCGTTCGTGAAGGTTGTAGCCATGCACGAAAACGAGAAGGAACATCGAAAGGAAGGACCAGAATTTAAATTTCCGGCTGTTAAAATCTGAAACCAGGGCAGGTGGTTGCGTAGCAGCAGACATCATTGTAGCTGTTTCATCGTTCACAAAATTACACTTAATATGGATCAACCCAACGGCGTTCTGATGCCGCCATCGAATTAGCATCCCATCAGGGTTATTGTTTTGTACTTTTGTAAAAACACAAAGGCCATGAACAGGTTAAATACTATTTTCCTTACATCAGTTTTCTTTCTTTTTTCCCTCCAAGCCTTTACCCAGCAACCTTCGGGGCAAAAACCAACCGAGATCATTATCCTCCATGCAAACGACATGCATGCAAAGATCGACAACATGGCTAAACTGGCTTACCTGGCCGACAGCCTGCGCCGGTTTCACGCCGATGTATTCCTGGTGGCCGCGGGGGATAATTTTACCGGGAACCCTGTGGTTGACATGATCCCTGATAAGGGATATCCGATGATCGACCTGATGAACCGGTGCGGTTTTGATGTGAGTGCCGTCGGCAACCATGAGTTTGACATGGGACAGGATTTTCTCAACAAAAGGCTCGACCAGGCGAAATTCCCCTTCATCTGCTGCAATGCCGATGCCTCCGGAGCCATGGTCCATCCCTTCAGTCCATACCTGGTGCTTAACACCAAAAACGGGATCTCCATTGCGCTGCTCGGGATAATCCAGCTCGATGAAAACGGGCTGCCCAGTTCGCATCCCTCCAAAATGACAGGCATCCGGTTTACCAGCGGCATAGCCAAAGCCAAAGAATATACCTGGCTGAAAGAGCGGTACGGAATCCTGGTCGCCCTTTCGCACCTGGGGGTGCTTGATGACAAGGTGCTGGCCGATTCCATTCCGCAATTTGACCTCATCATCGGGGGACATTCGCATACACTGCTTGAACAACCGTTGATGGAAAACGGGGTCATGATCGTCCAGGCGGGATCGGGACTTAAATACATCGGCAAGACAACGTTGCAGGTTGAAAACGGACATGTCATCAGCAGGCAGGATGAGGTGATCCCGCTGTCGGTCCTGAAAAAGGAAAATCAGGAGGTCAGGAAACTGATCGACCGGTACAACGACAACAAGGAATTCAGTAAGGTGATCGGTGAGGCTGAAAAGCCGTTGTCAGGTCCTGATGAATTGGGAAGCCTGATGACAGATGCCCTTACCAGCCAGCTCAATGTTGATTTCGCTTTCCAGAACAGGGGTGGGATCAGGTCGTCGGAAATGATAAAAGGGGATATCACCCTGAAAGATCTCTACAAGCTTGATCCCTTCAACAACCAGGTGGTAATATTCAAAATGAATGCCGAAGAGATCAGGTCGCTGATCTGCTATGGCTATAAGCTGGAGAAGGATATCGACCTCCAGGTTTCGGGGATGACTTACACCCTCACCGACAACGGAAAGGGCCTGTGTGCAGGGGTTACGATGAACGATAACACAGGCAAGCCGCTTGATCAGGCCAGGGAATATACGGTGGCCATGAACAACTACATGGCGGTAACCTATAAATTCGATCACCGGGACCCTGGGTCCACTTCATCACTCACGACTGCCGAAGCGCTGACAGGTTACCTGGACAAGGTAAAAAAGGTAAATTACAGTGGTGTGAAACGGGCCGTGCTTATTACACAATAGCCCGCTTTTTTTTCCCTTCTGTTAACATAATCCTAAAAATCGTATTTTTACCTCATGAAGCAGGTTTCCGTAATTATTTCCCCTGAAACAATAAATTAGCTTGACCATGGAAGATTTTATCAAAAGATCAATAAGCCTTTCAGATGCGGAGCGTATGGCGCAGGCTGCCATGGCAAAAGCCAGGGAATTGGGAATGTCAATTGCCATAACAATCGTCGATGAAAGCGGGATCACAAAACTCTTTACCCGTATGGACCATGCGCCGCTCATTGCAGTGGATGCCTCCAGGAAAAAAGCAATCACTGCTGTTGGCTTCAGCCTTCCAACCGGCGAGTCATGGTTCGGATTTATCAAGGATGACCCCATCATGCGGGAAGGTGTGCATGATTTCCATGACTTTATACTGATGGGTGGAGGAATGCCCATAATTTCGGACAACCAAACGATAGGCGCCATCGGCATCAGCGGCGGACATTATTCAGAAGACCAGAAATGCGCCCGTGCAGCGCTTGATTCATTATAAAAATTTGCCATGTTAAAGATCTCTGATCAGCTGGAAGTTCTTAAAAGACTGAATGAATTTTCGCAACGATTTGCAAAGGTAACCACCCTCGAACAGCTTGCCTCCAGTGTAAGCGAGGTGATGGAAGATTTGCTTGATATAGAATCTTCAGGCCTCTACCTGTTTGACTTCGATGAGAAAAAATTCAAACTTCTGATCGCCAAAGGATTCACGGACGAAGAACGCGAAGACGCAGAAAAGACCGCCATGGACAGGCACCCCGGCCATGTATTTAAAACCGGGAAAAATCTGAATATTCCGGATACCGAAAATGACCCGGAAAAACTGAGTATCTCTTCCAAACGCAGTTTCGTGGTGCGCTCACGGCTCTATGTCCCGGTACTTAACGGCACCCAACCCGTAGGCGCCCTGGGTATCGTGAGTTCTCAGAAAAAAAGCTTCAGCGAGGAATACGAGGTTGTTCTCTCATTCATCGCCAACATTGCAGGCGGAATTTATGCCAACATCCTGAATAATTCCAAACAAAAACTAACACACGATTACCTGGCGGCCATTACCATACGACTTGAAACCCTCATTAAAAACCTCCAGTCTGGCATCCTGGTCGAAGATCAGGACCGCCGGATCGCGCTCATCAACAAACGTTTCTGCAATCTGTTCGGGATCCCTGTCGAGCCCGATCTGCTGCTGGGTTCTGACTGTTCCGATTCAGCTGAGCAATCAAAAGGGATGTTCGCCAACCCCGGATATTTTGTGAGCCGGATTGACGAGATCCTGAAGGAGAAAAAAACGGTGACCGGCGAGGAAATTGAACTCACCACCGGACAAATTTTCGAACGCGATTATATCCCCATCTTCAGGGAGGGGCAGTTCCTGGGAAACCTTTGGCAATACCGCGACATTACAACCCGCGTATCCATTGAAAAGGATCTGCGGAAAGCCATGGCCGATGCACAGTCGGCAAACCTGGCCAAGAGCAGCTTCCTGGCCAACATGAGCCACGAAATCCGGACCCCGCTCAATGCGGTGATCGGTCTCTCACGGCTGATGCGGGATACAAACCTGAACACCGAACAGAAGATCCTTAATGACAAATTGCTGATCTCCGGTGAGAATCTGCTCGGCATCATCAACGAGATCCTCGATTTTTCAAAGATCGAAGCAGGCAAAGTAGAACTGGAAAACATTCCCTTTAACCTGAAAGAGGTTCTTGAAAAAGTGTATAGTTTCTTGTCCCATGCAGCCGAAGAGAAAACCATCTCCATCACTGCCTCCATGGATGTACCCTTTAAACGGGCTGTTCTTGGCGATCCGATCAGGCTGCAGCAGGTCCTTACCAACCTGGTGAACAATGCAATAAAATTCACCTCCGATGGGCGGGTTGACCTCTCCTGCAAACTCGTTAAAAAATCGATGGGCAAAGCATCCTTTCTCTTTGCAGTAACCGATACCGGCATCGGGATCAGCGAGGAAAACCTGACGACGATCTTTGAAAAATTCAAGCAGGAGGATGAAAGCGTGACCCGCGTCTATGGCGGCACAGGGCTGGGACTGGCGATCAGCCGGCAACTGGTCGGGCTGATGGGCGGCGAACTGCAGGTTGAAAGTGAAAAAGGGAAGGGAAGCAGGTTCTTCTTCACCCTTGAATTTGCAACCACTGATGCAGCCATGCTCCGCGAGGCGCATCGGAAAATCGCCATCGACCCTGAAAAACTCAGGGGAAAGAACATCCTCGTGGTCGAAGATAATAAGATCAACCAGTTTATCGTCAGGTCGATCCTTGAAAAATGGAACATCATCACCGATCTCGCCTCCAATGGGAAGGAGGCCATCGAGATCCTGAAACTGAAAAAATTTGATCTGGTCCTCATGGACATGCAGATGCCCGTCATGGATGGATGCAAGGCAACCCAGATTATCAGGAAAGAGTTGCACGTTTCTACCCCGGTCATCGCGCTCACGGCTTATGCTACCAAAGATGCCATTGCCCAGGCGCTTGATTCAGGCATGGATGGGTACATGACCAAGCCTTTTGAGGAAGAGACCCTCTTCAGCCACCTTCTGTCTACTTTCGGCATCCCGCCTCAATACATCTCCGACGATGAACCCGGGTCAGTTTCAGTGGCCTCGGGGGTTGCACTGCAAAACGTACAGTTTGATCTGGGGAAACTAACAAAGTTGTTCGGCGACGACAAAGCCGCGATCATCGACATGATCGAACAGTTTATTGAACTCACTCCTGAATATGCTTCGGCTGTCTACAAAGCCTATGAGCAAAAAAACATGGAGGAACTGGAGAAGGCTGCCCATAAAATTAAATCCAGCCTTGAGATCCTTGCATCGGGAAACATGCGGTCAACCATCGGCCTGATCAATGAATACGCCAGGAACCGGGAAAACAATGAGAAGTTGGCCAACCTGATGAAACACCTCAGCGAGAATCTCCCGGTTTTGCTTAACCAGCTCGGTGAAAAGGTCCTGGAATTAAAGAATGAATAACGGCCCGCAAACCACTATTTTACCCAGAGTAAGTGAATGAGTTGGGCAACCTCCGAATTTTGAATAAAGGGCCCGCGCACACTATCCTGTTCATCGGCAAAGTCGCGGTAGTGTTCACTACCCGCCCCCTTTGCAAAAAAAGCGATCAGTGAATTCGTATGATCCGTTGAGTTGAAATTCATGAGAGGCAGGTTTCCTTTTCCTTTGGGGACCAAGGGAAGAAAAGGCTTTTCTCCCCAGAGCAGCCCGGTTTCATGATCGCCGGTTACAATGACCAGCGTTTCGTCCCAGTTGCTGTTCCTGTCCACCCACTCAACCACCTTGTTAACAGCATCATTAAAAAAGTTCATCTCTTCGATCAGCCTCCCTTTCTGGTTTGAATGTGAAGCCCAGTCGGTTGCCCCTCCTTCGATCATGATAAAAAAACCTTTGGGGTTATTGTCAAGAACATTCAGGGCGCCACACACCATCTCTGCCAGCGTGGGAACTGTTTCAACAAAAGGGGTGAGATAGGCTGTTGAGTTATTGGTCTCCCCGTTTTTCATCGTCCGGCCCTGCTGAAGGGTAGAATAGATCCGGGGACAGCCCAGCACCCTGACGGGAGTCCTGCCTTTTTGCAAAGCCCGAAAGTCGTTCAAATCGCGAACCACCGTCCATGGATCCGGTTTGCCATCGCCATTTACATCACGCACCGTCTTTATCTTTCCCTCAACGGCAAAACTGATCCTTTTTCCGCTCCCTTCGGTGAGTTCCCTCCAGAAAAGGCTGTCACCAACATATTTTGTCTTATTCCATTTCTTCCCAACCGGCTTCCCATCGTCATCATACATCGGGTCGCCGCAACCCATCACCACATCACAGCGGCTGTCGAGCATCATTTCGCGTGCGATCTGCGCATAGTTTGTCCGTACCAGGTTATGGGCGACAAACCCTGCCGGCGTTGCGTGGCTGAATTCAACGGAGGTGACAACCCCGGCCGATTTTCCCAGCGATTTGGCCCATTGGACCAGGTTTTCCAGGGTATCATGGGCCACCGACATCCCGATGGAATTGTTATAGGTTTTAACGCCGGTGGATAATGCCGTGGCAGATGCAGCCGATTCGGTATAATTCCGCTTCAGGTAAGCCGTATCTTTCCAGGCCATGGAGGGATTGTACCCGGTTGCATAAAAATTTGACCCGGGGTTGTTGGCCACATATTCACCTGCCTTGGCCGGGTAATGTGCCATGGCCAGCCTAACCGGAAATTGTTCATAAACCTGATGATCAACCCCTCCGTAGTTATCCGTGGCTATGATATGGTTATATCCCATGCCGTCGGCAAGGAGGATGATGATGTTTTTGGGATTTGGCAGGCACTTCCGTTTCAGTGCTTGTGCAGAAAGATCCTCACCGAGGAAAAAAAACAGGAGGGATAGTAAGACTAAAATGCGGATTGATCGATTCATTCGGGCTTCCTTAATGTAAATTGAGGCTATAAAGATAAGGGATATTGCATGACCCAGAACCTGTCATGCAGTATCCCCCATTCATCCACCATTTTCGGCAATTCGTCGAAAATGAATTCACATATCCCCCTTCCCGGATTAATTTTGGCAGAAATTCAAACCCCATGGAAACCCTCTCCCACATCATTGCATCATTCGATATCTTTCAGGTTATCCTCAATGCATTTCCCCATATATTCAATCCAATTTTTCAAGCCTTCCAGGGCATCTTTCTTGAGCTCTTCCATGTAATAAAACCCATGGTCGTCGCCCATCCGGGTATCATTTCAGGTGTGGTGATCTTTCTCATTGGCTACGGAGCTGCAAAGGCAATCGGGCAATTCAGGAAAGTTCCTATTTCTTCTCCTCAGCCTTCTCAACCACAGTCCCTTTGATCCAGAGAATGGTCGGCTGATCACTTGCATTGGTCCTGACCGTAATTGTTTTGGTGAAGGGGCCTTTGGCTGCAGCATTGTAGGTTGCTGAAATGGCCATGGATTTACCTGGCATCAAGGGGTCTTTTAAATAACTCAGATTTGTACATCCGCAGGAGGCTTGAGCTGAAGCAATGATCAGCGGTTCGTTCCCGTCGTTGGTCAGGTTGAACTGCGCAGAACGCGGAATACCCTGGGGAATGTCGCCCATGTTGTTTTCAGTGACATCCCAGCGGGCAACCGGGCCGTTTACTTTAGCTTTTACTTCGGTTTTGCCGGCAGCGGGCGCGGTTTGATTCTGGGCATTGACCTGTGAAAAGATAAATGCGGCAGGCAGCAGGATCGCAATCATTAATTTTTTCATGGATGTTGATTTATGGTTTATGTTTATCAATAATTTTGAACTGTATTTGACGGTGCAAATATCTGTCATCCTGCGATGAATGGGTTGAATGAAACGTAAAATTGCACGGTCCGAATGTAAAACTGTGTTAATGAAATGTAAAACCGCAGCAACTCCTTTGAAATATGCCTATTTTTACCATCCTCACGGGATGGTCGTCTTTGAAGTCGGGGTAACCGGCATCTCAGTTTATTCATGATCCCATTCCGGAGAAATTCCTATGAGGCATAAACAGGTTCGTTCAGTTGTGTTGCTTGGCGCAATTTCCATCATCGGGATCATCGCAGTTCAACTCTATTTCCTAATCCAGGCCTGGGATATCAGGGAAAAGCAGTTTCACCAGACGGTGATGATCGGGCTGAAGAATGTAGCTGAAAAAATCTGCACCATCAACCAAACGGCCCTGCCTTCGGGAAACCCGGTGAAACAGATCACCTCCAACTATTTTGTTGTGGATGTAAACAGCGTGATCGACGCCAACATCCTTGAATTTTACCTTAAAACGGAGTTTGCAAAGCTTAATTTGCATACCGATTATGAATATGCCATTTATGATTGCCATACCGATAAAATGGTTTACGGCAATTATATTTCGGTAAGCGGGTCAGGCAAGCCGGCCACGCTCTCCTTCTCCCTGCCAAAGTATGACCGGTATATCTACTATTTCGGGGTGAGGTTCCCGGCGCTCCGCAACACCCTGGCCGGCGATATGGCTATCTGGTTCTTCTTCAGCGCCATCCTGCTCTTCTCCATAATCTTTTTCGTCTATGCCATGTTTGTCATCCTGCGCCAGAAGAGGTGGTCGGAGTTGCAGAAGGATTTCATCAACACCATGACGCACGAATTCAAAACGCCCTTGTCAAGTATCAATATTTCGGCCGACGTGATCGCGCAGCCAAATATAGTTAATGACCCGGAGCGGCTTCTCACCTATGCCTCCGTGATCAAGCAGGAGAACAACCGGATGATCAGGCAGGTCGAAAAGGTCCTGCAGGTGGCCAAAATCGAAAAGCAGGGCATCGAGCTGAAAAAGGAGACCCTCGACCTGAACAGCCTGGTTGAGACCGTTGCAGAGACCTTCAGGGCCAATGCCGGCGAGGGCGTTCAGATCGAAACCTCCCTCGATCCCGGCCTCGTTCACTTGCAGGCGGATGTGCTCCACATGACCAATGTACTGTTCAACCTGCTCGATAATGCAGTGAAGTATTCAGGGGAGAAGTCGCACATCATGCTGATCACGGCAAACGGGCACAAACAGGTTACCATGACTGTCAGGGACAATGGCCCGGGAATCAGTCCGAAATACCAGAAGCACGTCTTTGAGAAATTTTTCCGGGTTCCCTCCGGCAACATTCATGACGTAAAAGGGTTCGGGCTGGGGCTCTATTATGTAAAAACCGTATGTCGCGCCCATGGCTGGAAAATACGGCTGTTGAGTGAACCGGGTCATGGCGCTGCATTCAAAATCATGATCCCCCTTAAAAAATAAACCGGATGAAGAAAAAAGCAACCATTTTGTATGTTGAGGATGATGAAACGTTGTCATTTGTCACTCGCGACAATTTGGAACTCAAAGGATATGAGGTGGTTCATTGCATGGATGGCCTCTCTGGTCTTGAAAAGCTGGTATCGGGATCCTATGATCTTTGCATCCTCGATGTGATGCTACCGAAAATGGATGGTTTTACCCTGGCAAGGAAGATCAGGGAAAAAAATGATCACATCCCCATTATCTTTCTCACGGCAAAATCGACCAGGGAGGATAAGATCCAGGGACTGCAGCTGGGCGGCGATGATTATATCACCAAGCCATACAGCATTGAAGAGCTGGTATTGAAAATAGAGGTTTTCCTTAAACGCAGCCGAATCTATCCTTCCGAAATCATCACACCCGGTATTCATCACCTGGGCCTGTTCATATTTGATCCGGTCAACCAGCAATTAAAATTGGGGGATCAGCACATCGGATTGACACACAAGGAATCCGATCTCCTTCTGATCCTGGCCGGCAATCTGAATAGCATCATCAAACGCGAGGTGCTGCTGATGAAGGTCTGGGGCAACAACCATTTTTTCTCCAGCCGCAGCCTCGATGTCTTTATCTCACGCCTCAGGAAGCTCCTGGCCCCCGATGGACAGATCAAAATCGAAAATATCCACAATGTCGGGTACAGGTTATCTGTTTCATCCATGCTCCCGTTGCAAAAAACTGACGGATAATGGCAGGTTGAATGAAAAATTTGTATATTAGATGAAAAATAAATAAACTATGGAAACCTTTGAAAAAATTCTTGTGCTGAATAATGAGTTCGAGGCAAGTTTGCTCGAGGAGGTCCTCACCGATCTTAAAATACCGCATGGCATTGTCACTTCAGATGATACGGCCCTGGGCGGGATCATGGAAATGGAATTCGGATGGGGTTATGTGGAGGCGCCTGCCAAATACAAGACCGAGATTATCAGGGTTTACCAGGAGATCACGAAAAAGTGAGATCGATTTCATGCAAGAGGTAAAAGATTTTTTTGAAATACTGCTTAACTCAGAAAAACTGATTCAATATGGCGGACTTACGCTCCTGTTGGTCATCATTTTTGCAGAAACAGGACTGGTAATCGGATTCATTTTTGCCGGGGATGCCTTGTTGTTTACAGCAGGTTTACTTTGCGGTAATGAACTTTCTGTAAACATCTGGCTGCTGGTCATCAGTGTGATCCTGGCGGCCGTTGCCGGGAATGTGGTCGGGTTTTTAACGGGAAAGTATTTCGGACATAAACTGCTGATAAAAAAGGATAACTGGTTCTTCAAGCAGCGGCACCTGGATAAGTCGATGGCCTATTATGAAAAATACGGGGGAATTGCACTCATTGCCGGCCGTTTCATTCCGGTGATCCGCACCTTTGTTCCCATCCTGGCAGGCACGATCGAGATGAATTTCTGGAAGTTCAATGTCTATAACATCACAGGTGCGGTTTTATGGGCAGGCACCCTGATCCCGCTGGGTTACCTGGTCGGAAAAAAAATTCCGGCCTCCGTTGACAACATTGAGTATTTTGTCCTGGGAATTACCCTGATCACCATGACCATCCTGATCCGCGGTATCGTCAAATTCAAAAAAAAATCCGGGGATCCCGGTCAGAGTTAAAAAACAGACTATGCGCCCTTATTATAAAGTGTTGATCCTGGTTTTGTTGTTTACGGGCTTTGGCCAGGAGAATTCTGCACAATCCATCAGGTATTATTCCCCTTTCTCCCTTCCCGGCAATTCCACCGTAAAACGATACGATACCCTGCAGGTCAGACTATGTTACAGCCTCGACAACACCACCACCATCGGGGTCATATTCCGCTACTGGCTGGTCGACATGTGCGTCGGCATATTCAAAAACAACCTCAACAGGGAGCTGGCTGCCTCCTTCGATACGGTGAATGTAACCGATTCGACCCGGTTCTATTTTTACCGCTCCCCTATTTCTTCCGATGGAGTGATCATTATCTGGGAGTCGCGTTACGAATTCGATTCGGAGTTGCGCGCCTACCTGTTCAAAGACGGGACCGTGAAAAAGATGGGGAAAATCGATGTGGACCTGGATAATTCCGTTGTTCCGAATGTCAGTTATCCCGTTTCAAAGATCGGGATCCGCACCGATGGAAAAAAGATCCAGTTCACATTCAGGGAACCCCTGAAATTCCGCATCAGCAATTCCATAGCCCCGGAAGACTTTTATTACATGTACGATGGAGTGAGTCAGCTGATCCCGGTAGTTAAAGGGAAAGCCATGAAGCCGGTCTGGTAATCCAATATTCTATTGTTCTATTGTTCTATTTATACCGTAATCTCCGGGATCTCTCCCTCCACGATAAGCCTGCCTTCAGTGGCCCTGATGATCTGCTCCACCGAAACGCCGGGGGCCCGCTCGATCAGTTTGAAGCCCTGCGGCGTCACATCCACGACCGCCAGGTCGGTCACGATGCGTTTTACAACCCCCACACCGGTGAGCGGAAGGGTGCATCGCTTCAGCAGTTTCGATTCCCCCTGGGGATTCGTATGCATCATGGCCGCAATGATGTTCCGCGCCGATGCCACCAGGTCCATTGCACCTCCCATTCCCTTGATCAGCTTTCCCGGGATCTTCCAGGAGGCAATGTCGCCGGTATCGGAGACTTCAAATGCTCCGAGTACGGTGAGGTCAATATGTCCGCCGCGGATCATGGCAAAACTGGCCGCCGAATCGAAAAAGGCGGCCCCGGGCACCGCGGTGATGGTTTGCTTCCCGGCATTGATCAGGTCCGGATCCAGTGCATCTTTCGTCGGGAATGGCCCGATACCCAATAACCCGTTTTCCGATTGGAGCACGATCTGCATTCCTGCAGGAATGTAATTGGCGACAAGTGTCGGGATCCCGATCCCAAGGTTCACATAATAACCATCGCGCAGCTCCCGTGCGATCCGTTTTGCTATTCCGTTTTTATCCAGAGACATGGGCGAATGACGATTTACGAATGACGAATGACAAATGACGATTTATTTTTTATTCCTTTTCGCTTGTTGTGGCGAATTCGATGCGTTTTTCATAGTTGGTTCCCTGGAAGATCCGCTGAACAAAGACCCCGGGGGTGTGGATGTGATTCGGATCGAGGGTGCCTGCGGGGACCAGCTCCTCCACTTCGGCAATGGTGATCTTACCGGCGGTGGCCATGGACTGGTTGAAGTTGTTGGCAGTGTTTTTATACACCAGGTTCCCGTGGGTGTCGCCCTTCCAGGCTTTTACAATGGCAAAATCGGCCTTCAGCCAGGTTTCTTCGAGATACATCTTGCCTTCGAACTCCCGAACCGGCTTGCCATCCGCCACTTCGGTGCCAAACCCGGCCGGCACCCAAAAGGCCGGGATTCCCGCCCCTCCTGCCCTGATCCGCTCAGCCAGTGTTCCCTGGGGAATCAGTTCCACCTCCAGTTCCCCGCTGAGCAGCTGTCGTTCAAACTCCTTGTTCTCCCCCACATAGGAGGAGATCATTTTCCGTATCTGGTGACGGCGCAACAGCATGCCAAGTCCGAATCCGTCAACCCCTGCATTGTTCGAAATGCAGGTAAGACCCGTAACATCGCTTGCGGCCAGTTCGGCAATACAGTTTTCGGGGATTCCGCACAGGCCGAATCCGCCCAGCATCAGGGTCATGTTGCTGGCAATCCCTTTGATCGCCTCCCCTGCATTGTTAACTACTTTGTTCATCTTTAAATAAATCTCCCACAAATTTATATTAATTCTAAATAAAAACAATAGTTTTGCAAAAAAGTTTCATTATCCACTTATTCTCAAATTATTCCTATGCTATTCACACCATATAAACTTGGAAACCTTGAATTAAAAAACAGGGTTGTCATGTCGCCGATGACCCGCAGCCGTGCCATCGGGAATATTCCGAACGATCTCATGGCCACCTATTACAGGCAGCGTGCCAGTGCCGGGCTGATCATCACCGAGGGCGTTTCTCCCTCCCCGAACGGGCTCGGATACACCCGCATCCCGGGAATCTTCAGCGAAGCCCAGGTTGACGGCTGGAAGAAAACCACCGGGGCGGTGCATGCTGCGGGAGGAAAAATATTCATCCAGTTCATGCATTCCGGCCGCGTGGGTCATCCTGAAAACCTGCCTGCAGGGGCTGAGGTGATCGCCCCGTCGGCTATTGCATCTCCCGGCCAGATGTACACCGATACCATGGGTCTTCAGGATTTTCCAGTTCCGCGGGAGATGACGGCCCAGGATATCCTCCTGACCAAAAAAGAGTTTATGAAATCGGCCATCAATGCCATCTCTGCAGGTTTCGACGGGGTTGAACTTCACGGAGCCAACGGGTACCTTCTCGAACAGTTCATTTCACCGGTGAGCAACCAACGGACGGATGAGTATGGAGGAAACATCGAAAACCGGTGCCGGTTCATCCTGGAGGTAGTGGCTTTGGTTGGTCAAGCCATCGGGATGGATAAAGTGGCGATCCGGCTTTCTCCCTACGGCGTGAACGGCGGGATGAACCACTATCCCGAAATCGATGAAACATACAGTTATCTGGCTTCCCAACTGGACAGGCTGGGAATCCTTTACATTCACGTCGTCGATCACAGCGCCTTGGGCGCCCCGGAGGTTCCGCTCACGATCAAACAGACCATCCGTGAGAAAATGAAACATACCCTGATCCTGTCGGGAGGGTATTCGAAGGAGAGCGCCGAACGGGACCTGCAAAACGGGCTGGCCGATCTGATCGGCTTCGGGAGACCCTTCATCACCAACCCCGATCTGGTGGAACGGATGACCAACAACTGGGAGATCAACACGATGTGGGATTTTACAACCTTCTATACCCCGGATGAACACGGGTATACCGATTACCCATCTTACCAGCCCTCCTGAAGCTGTGTTAAGAAACGTTAAATTCCTTGACATCCCATTCATTTAGGTTATATTTGTTCAACCAATTTAAAATCTAAAACAACCGAGAAAAGAGTTACACCACCATTTTGATTTTATGTCATGTTCCGCTCATAACGGAGCATGTTTTAAAGCCGATGGCTGATCCGGGATCTCTGAGATCTCTGGACGATTCAAATCGCTGATGCGACACCGCCCTGCAACCAGGGCGGTTTTTTTATGGGGTTAGTTTTGGTTCCTGCAGAGAAGGAGCACCAACAAGCCATCCTCCCTGGTCACCTCCTCCCGGTCCAAGTTCAATGACATGGTCGGCGTGTGCGATGATCATCGGGTCGTGCTCGATGACAAGGAGTGTGTTCCCCTGGCCGGCCAGTTGACGGAACAGCACAAGCAGGTATTCGATATCCCGGAAATGAAGCCCGGTTGAAGGTTCTTCAAACAGGTACAATGTTGAACCCTTCACGGGCTTCATCAGTTCAGCAGCCAGGGTAAGCCGCTGCGCTTCGCCCCCCGAAAGACGGTCAAGCGGCTGCCCCATCCTGAGATATCCCAGTCCTACCTTTTCAAGCATCCCCGTTTGCCGTGAAATATGGGGATGATCCTCAAAAAAGAGGGTGGCCTCTGCAAAGGTCATCTCCAAAACTTCGGCAATGCTCTTCCCCATGTAAGGGCAGGCCAGGATCCCGGGCCGGTACCTGCTCCCCTGGCATTGCTCACACACCATGGTCACATCCGAAAGGAAATCCATCGACGTCCGTATCTCCCCTGTGCCTTCGCAAGCAGTACACCGTCCCTCCCTGCCGAGGTAGGAAAAAGCGCTTTTCCCGAAGCCCAACTGCCTGGCTGCGGGCTGTGCAGCAAACAGGTCGCGCACGGGATCAAAGATGCCGGTAAAGGTGGCTGGCGTGGCCAGTGCAGAACCAAAGCCGGTTCGCTGGTGAACGGAGACGACCTGGCTGAAGTGGTCAAACCCTGATATGAACGAACATCCGGCCGGATGTTTCTTTTCCCGGGAGGCCAGGATCACGTCGAATAACAGGGTGGACTTTCCGCTGCCCGACACCCCGGTGATGGCGATGATGCCGCCCGAAGGTATTTCGAGATCAAATCCCTTCAGGTTGTTGGCAAAGGCATTCCGGATGGTGAGACCGGGCATCAGGATACGATGATTTCCCTGTTGGGCATCATGGTTTTCTTCTGAAGCGGATATGGCATACTGAATACCGGGCCACAGCCAGGGCCCGGTTACCGAGGCCTGGTTTTGCATGATCTCAACCGGTGTTCCCGTTGCGACCACCCGGCCGCCCTCCTTTCCTGCTCCCGGGCCCATATCGATCACGTGATCCGCTGTAAGGATCACATCCCGGTCATGCTCCACGATGATCACGGTGTTTCCTGCCTCCCGGAGTGACCCGATGAGTTTCATCAGGTTGGCGGTATCCCTGGGATGAAGCCCGATGGTGGGTTCATCCAGCACATAGGTGATGCCGGTAAGGCCGGAGCCAAGCTGGCTGGCCAGCCTGATCCGCTGGGCCTCTCCGCCCGACAGGGTGGATGATAAACGGTCGATGGTGAGATAAGATAAACCAAGATCTGAGAGGAATTCCAGCTTTCGCAGTATTTCACCGATCAGCGGGGCCGCCGTTTCGGTTTCCAGCGGCCCGGAAAGGTGCTGCTGCAATGACCCGAAGTATGTTACCGAAGCTGATACCGGGAGTGCGGAAATTTCCGCAATGTGCTTCCCTCCGATGTGGTATAAAAGCGCTTCGGCCCTGAGCCTCGATCCATAACAGGAGGGGCACGATTCGGATTTCATCAGGGCCAGCATGCTTTCGCCGCGGTGGTCGGCATGCTTGCGCTTGTACTCCTCATTGACCAGGTTGGCAAATCCCTTCCAGGGACCATTGAAATGATGTTCCCCGGTGCGGTCATCGCGCCTGAACTGCCAGGTAACATCATACTGCTCCCCGCCCGACCCGTTCAGGGCCAGCTCTTTTGCCTCCGGCGGGAGTTCAGACCAGGACAGGCCAAAGTCGAATCCATGACGAAGGCCGGCAGCCATCAGCGTCGGAATATACTGTCCGTAAGGGTCGCCGTAGAATTTCCCCGTTTTGGTTCCATCCATGGCGCCATCAGCCAGTGGCCTTCCCGGGTGGGTGACCAGTTTTTCAGCATCGCAAACGATCCGAAATCCCAGTCCGTCGCAGTGCGGGCAGGCACCGTGCTGGTGGTTGAAGGAGAAAAGGCTGGAAGAGACGTGATGCGTGACGGGTGACGCGGGACCAGGGTCGTGACGCGTGACGCGTGACGCGGGACCAGGGTCGTGACGGGTGACGGGTGACGCGGGACCAGGGTCGTGACGCGTGACGCGTGACGCGTGACCAGGGTCAGTTGTGGAATTATTATCGTTATTTTCTATTTTACCGATCCTTGAAAAGAGAAGCCGGTAGTTGTCGTAGATCCCGGTCATGGTGCCGACTGTGGAACGGGGATTCCGCCCGGCACCTCCCTGGTCGACGGCGAAGGTGGGGGTGAGACCCGATATCTCTTCAAAATCAGCCCGGTCTTTCATCCCGATGCGCGATCGCACATAGGGAGAGAAACTCTCCAGGAAACGATTCTGCCCCTCCGCAAAAACCGTGTCAAATGCCAGCGACGATTTTCCGCTTCCCGAAACCCCTGTGATTACCGTGATCTTATTGTGCGGGATCTCAACGGATATGTGTTTCAGGTTGTGGGTGGAAACACCCTTTAGAGAAATGGAATGACGATTGACGAATGACGAATGACGAATTTTGAAGTTTTTTCCTTCGGAAACAAGGGTATCATCATTTGAAAATTTTCCGGTAATTCCGTTCGATATCCGATCATCGACTTTTGTAGTTCGCAATTGGCTCCGCCGAGCTCCGGTTCGTAATTCGTCATTCGTCATTCGTAATTCCCTGAGGGCCTGTGCTGTAGCGGATTTCTCACAAAGGACCATCTCCTCCGGTGAACCTGAAAAAAGCAGCCGCCCTCCCTCCCGGCCGCTTCCGGGGCCAAGGTCGATGATGTGGCCGGCCGCGGAGATAAAACCAAGGTGATGTTCGATCACAATCACGGTATGTCCCTGGTCGATGAGCCGGCCGATCGCCCTGAGCAGGACCCCGGCATCCGCATTGTGCAGGCCAGTGGTCGGTTCATCCATGATGTAAAGAGTGTGTTCCGGTGAAGGTTTGGCCAGTTCGGCAGCCAGTTTGATGCGCTGTGCCTCCCCGCCGCTCAGCGTTGAGGAGCGCTGCCCCAGGGTAAGATATCCCAATCCAAGTCCTTCCATTGTTTCCAGGTAACGGAGGATCTTCGGTTCGCCCGAAAAGAAAATCAGTGCTTCCGACACGGTCATCTCCAGGACATCGAAGATGCTTTTTTCCTGCTCGTGGATGCGTATCTCCAGCGTTTCGTTGTCAAACCGCCGGCCTTCGCAGGCCTCGCATAAAACCTCCACATTTCCCATGAAATGCATGCCCACCTGCTGGTAGCCGGCCCCCTGGCACAGTTCACACCGTCCGCCCTGTGTGTTGAATGAAAATCGGCTTTTGTCGTACCCCCGGCTGATCGCTTCAGGTTGCCTGGCAAAGAGGTCGCGGATGGAATCAGAAAGACCGGTGTAGGTGGCCGGGTTGCTCCGGGGGGTGCGCCCGATCGGCGACTGGTCGATGGATATCAGCTTGCCGATGGTTTCCCATCCTATGATCTCCCTGAATTTCCCGACATTTTCTACTCCCTGCTGCAGTTTGTTTTTCAGAAAGGCGCCCAGGATGTGGTTGGTCAGGGTTGACTTGCCGGCGCCCGATACGCCGGTCACCACATTCAGTGTGTGAAGCCTGAATCGGACATCGATCTCCCTGAGATTGCGGGCGGAAGCACCCTGAACGGTCAGGAATCCCGGTGCGGAATTATGCAGTGCAGGCGATTCAATCTTTTCCAGGCCATACAGGAATGAGAGGGTCCGGCTTTTGCGGATCTCACTCTCCGGCAGTTCACGGGCCTCCTCCAGGGTGCCGTTAAAAAGCACCTCTCCGCCATGGATGCCCGGTCCGGGACCAATGTCGATGAGCCAGTCGGCCTGGCGGACGAACTCCTCCTCGTGTTCCACCACGATCACCGTATTTCCCTGGTCGCGGATCTCCTTTAAAACACCCAGGAGCCGGCCGATCTCCTGCGGATGAAGCCCGATGGAGGGTTCATCGAAAATGCAGATCATCCCGCTCAGCCCCATCCCGGCCATGGTGGCCAGCCGGAGACGCTGCGATTCCCCGCCCGACAGTGTTGTCGAATCGCGGTTGCAGGAGAGGTAACCCAGACCCAGCCTTTTGAGCAGGCCAACCTGCTTCGACACCCGGACCAGGATGGGATCGGCGATGCTTTGTTCGGTGGCGGAGAAGGCGATCGTACCGAGCGCCTGGTCAAGTTCATCCAGCTGAAGGTCAGCCAGCGCCGCTATGTTATATATCCCGGCCTCCGGCTTTGATCCTGTGCGTTCAGTCCTTTCACCAGCCCGATCGTTTCCCGGGATCCCGCCAATTTCGACGGAGAGCGCCTTCTCATTGAGCCTTTTTCCATCGCAGGCCCTGCATTTTCCGCTGCGGACAAAGCGCAGGATGTTCCTGTTGCGATCGCGCTGCAGGATGGCCTCCATCACCGGAAGGATGCCTTTGTAATAGCCCAGTTCACGCGGTTTGGCGGTGATCCCGCTCCATTTCATGCGCGATTCGAGGGGATGTTTTCCGAAGGGGATCTCGATCTTATCGCTCCCGAAAAGTACGATGTGTTTCTGTTCGGGGGTGAGATCCTTCCAGGGAATGTCGATGTGAAAGCCTTCGGCCCGGCATACCTGGTCAAGCACATCGAGGGTCACCTGCGAATATATGATGTACCCGTTGGGCGCCGTGATTACGAGTGCCCCTTCGCGCAGGGTCAGGTTTTCATCGGCGATGAGCAGTTCCGGGTCGAGAAAGTCCTCCACGCCCAGCCCTTTGCATGCGGGGCAGGCTCCTTCGGGGGAGTTGAATGAGAAAAGACTGCGGCTGAGCTGAAACGGGGACTCCCCTGCCCTGGGGTGGCCGGTTCGGGCAAAGAGGAGCCGGAGTGCATCGTAGATGCCTGTGATGGTCCCGACGGTGGAGCGGGGGTTAGAGATCCCCGATTTCTGATCGAGGGCGATGGCCGGCGAGAGTCCTTCGATCTTTTCAACCTGCGGTTTCTTCAGTTTGCCCATGAACTGCCGGGCAAAGGAGGAAAACGAGCCCAGGTAGCGGCTTTCGGCTTCCCGATACAATACATCAAAGATCAGGGAGGATTTTCCCGAACCCGAGACCCCTGTGACCACGATGAGCCTGTTCTTCGGAAATTCAAGGCTCACCGAACGGAGGTTGTGTTCGGAAGCATTGATTATTTTTATGGTATCGGGGTGGTTCATGGGGCCAATCTCCCGGCAAAAGTAGAGACTTTTTCGCACCGGGTCAGGAATCCGTCAAAACCATGACGGATTTTTTACTATTTTTATCATTGATTTTTATCATGATGGGCTATTTCGCGAAGTATCTTATTCTTTTTTCGTTGCTGGCAATCCGGTTGCATGGCCAGGTATTTACTGGAAAAGTAATTGATGCATCAACAGGTCATCCTTTGGAATTCGTCAGCATAGGGGTTGTTGATACGCCTGTGGGAACCATTACAAACGAAAAAGGAGAATTCAGATTAGCCTTCAACGGGACATCATCAAAAGCAATGGTCAGGATCTCGATGATTGGCTTCAGGGCACAGTCATTTCCGGCAGAAGAGTTGTCCGGAAAAGAAAATGTCATTAAACTGATCAGCGAACCCATTAATTTGACAGAGGTAACCGTCAAACCATTTTCAGGTAAACTGAAGAAGGCAGGGACAGCGGATTTCACCAGGCCAGGCCAGGTTTGCGGATGGAGCGGAACCGAGTTCGGAAAGGGATCGGAGGAGGGTTTGAAAATAGCCCTGGGAAATGAATATGTCCGATTGAAAAGTCTGCATATCCGTGTCTGGATGCAGAGTTTTGACACCGGTTTATTTCGGCTTCACATCAGGGATATTGTGAGTGATCTGCCTGCCAACGAGCTGCTGGATAAAAATGTTTTTATATCCATTACGAAAAAGTCAGGATGGGTGGATGTTAGTCTGAGCCCCTATAACCTTGTTTTCAAAGGGGATGTAGCCCTGACCCTGGAATGGATAAAGGTAATTGGAGCGCATGATGAACGGGTGGTACAGTTCAGCGGTTCAAACCAGCCAACCGCAAACATTGTGCTTTTTAACGTGAAGGAAAAACAGGGATGCTTTTATAAAAAAAACGCAAATGAAGATAAATGGACCCGTACCAGTACAAATAGTCCAAGTTTTTATCTGATAGTTCAGGAACATTGAAATAACCCCGACCTTTGAAGGACCGGGAACCGGAAATCAACCAAAGAGACAAATTCAAGAAAAACCTGAAATTTTATTGGAGGCAAATAATGTCATTTCAGTAAAGCCAAAGACCTTTAACCATGTATTAATGGGAGTAAGACATTCATGAGACCAAGAATAAAGATCTGCTGCATCGGCAGCATGGAGGAGGCCATGACGGCCATCGGGTTTGGCGCCTCGGCCATCGGGCTGGTCGGCAGGATGCCAAGCGGGCCCGGTGTGATTGCCGATGAACTGATACGCCGGATCGCTGAAAGCGTACCGCCTCCCATTGCCACATTCCTGCTGACCAGTGAAACATCGGCCGACAAAATCATCCTGCATCATGCAATTGTCCGAACGAGTACGATCCAGATGGTTGACAGGCTGACCCATGGCTCCTATCAGCAAATCAGGGATGCGTTGCCTGCGATAAAGCTGGTCCAGGTGATCCATGTAACCGGAGAAGGGTCGGTGGATGAAGCGCTTGAAGCTGAAGGCAGGGTTGATGCCATCCTACTCGACAGCGGCAACCCGGGTCTACGGGTCAAAGAACTCGGGGGAACCGGCCGGGTCCATGACTGGAAATTAAGCCGGAAAATCTGTGAACAGGTTCGGATCCCGGTGTTCCTTGCGGGCGGGCTGAATCATGAGAATGTAAGGCGGGCCATTGAGGAGGTTCAGCCTTTTGCCATCGATGTATGCAGCGGAGTAAGGAGCGGCGGACTGCTTGATAAATATAAACTGGAACTGTTTTTTAATGCTGCCAACTGCTGAACCATGACGAAAAGAGTCTTTGCACCCGGGTGTGCCCTGATGTTGTATAAACCGGAACTTGCCGCCAAACTGCACGACATCCTGGATAAAAACCTGGGTCCTGTGGAGAAGATGATGGATTGCTGCCACCATGATCCCCTGGTTGCGACTGAGACGGAGGTTATCAATGTCTGTCCCGGATGCGACAAGCGCTTTGGCAAGGATTATCCGAAAACATCGACCATTTCCCTTTGGGAAATACTGGCTGAGCAGGATTTTTTCCCGTTCCCTGATCACCACGGAAGGCAGATGACCATTCTTGACGCCTGTCCTACCCGGAACAATGAAAAGGTGCACGCCGCAATCAGGATCCTTCTTGAGAAGATGAACATCAGCCTGGTGGAACCGAGGAACACCCGTACCAAAGGAACCTGTTGCGGGGATAGTTTTTATGGGGTGATCCCAACCGAAAAGGTGAAGGAGCAGATGATCAAACGAAGTTCGGAGATGCCGTTGGAGGATGTGGTGGTTTATTGCGTATCCTGCATCAAATCGATCCATATCGGCGGCAAACATCCGCAATACCTGGTCGACCTCCTCTTTGCGGATGAAACCCTCCCAAAAACCTTTGAGCCCGACGACTGGCACCGTGAGCTGGCCGAATATATGGAACAGCACTGATAAACCCGCCTGTTTTACGCCTGATGGAGGGCAGATTTCTTTTTTGATCTGTTTACCTGCACAGGGATACCCACCGATCATCCGATTATTTATCAACAGAAGGTATACCTTTTCAGTTGAACCGGATTAACCCTAAAGGAGGGTCAGGTGAAACATGAAAACCATTGAAATTGCCCCAATCACAGTTGACGGGAAGGCCCGGATCGGGTTGTTCTTCAGGTATGATCCTGCGCTGATAGGGCATGTAAAGCGCATACCGGGAGCCCGATGGGACCCGAAACAAAAGTGCTGGCACCTGGCCGCTGTGGCTGGCATGGCTGAGAACCTGGTGATACGGTTTCATGATCTTGCCGCCATTGTTTTGCGGGAAAAATCTTCGACAGAGGAAATTCATCAGGAACCATCCCGGTCAGGAAGGGCCGATGTTCCTGAAGAGTACTTAAAGGTGATGCAGCTGAAACAATACAGCAGGAAGACCATTAAGACCTATACCATCATGTTCCGGATGTTTATGAGATACTATTCAGATCATGTGTTGAACCAGATCACAGGAGAGGAAATCAGGGATTACCTCATTTATCTTTCCGAAGAAAAAATGGTATCGCAGTCCTATCAGAACCAGGCGATCAATGCCATCAAGTTTTATTATGAAAAGGTTCTTGGCCAGCCCAGGCAATCCTATTATCTGCAGCGTCCGCGCCGGGAGGTACGCTGGCCATCTGTATTAAGCGAAGAGGAGGTTCTGCGGATCCTTAAGCAGGTTCATAATCTAAAACAAAGGACCGCTTTATCTGTTATATATTCAGCCGGACTCAGGATTGGCGAGCTCATCAACCTCCGGTTGGAGGACATTGACACCTCCATGGCACAGATTCGGATCCGGCAGGGCAAAGGCAAGAAAGACCGGGTATCGGTATTATCACCGAATATTTTAAAATTGTTAAGGCAATACTACAAAGCTTACAGGCCAAAAGTGTGGTTGTTTGAAGGTCAGTATGGCGGGCAGTATTCGGCTGGGAGCATCCAGACGGTTTTCAGACGGGCCAGGGAGATGGCGGGTATCAGGAAGCCGGCAACGGTACACACCCTACGGCACAGTTTCGCCACCCATCTTCTGGAGCGTGGGACCGATCTGCGGTACATACAGGAGTTGCTGGGACATCAAAGTTCCCGGACCACTGAGATTTACACCCATGTCACAGAGAAGGGATTCAGGAATATCATCAGTCCGTTTGATAATCTTAATCTGTAAAAAATATGCTTAAGTGCCGGCGAATTATTTTTTATTGTAACTTCGAAGTGCATTCTTTCAGCCAGGTTCAATAGATTTTATTCATACAGCACCTGATTGAAGAAACATTTCAATCCATTCCGAACAATATATCAATGTGTATAACCTCAACATCACACTTGCGCCTATCCGCATATTATTTGTATGCTAACCTCAACCTTAACCTAAAACCAAGTACAAAATAACCTCAACAGTTGCGGTTACGCAGTCGTTAGTGGCAAATTTTTTCTTTGATTGGCAACCAAAATAGCCTTGAAAAATATAAATCGAAACGACTATTTTAAAAAATAAAATCTAAATCAATCATGGATTTTTAGAAAATTAAATATTCCAACTTTAATATCTGGTAGATATGAATGATTTAAAAAATGAAATTTCACAACTTGAAATGAACCCAAAAGCTAAAAATCAGACTAAACTGAGAAATGTATTAAATCCATTAATGATTATTTTTGGCGCTCTCGCTGGATTTTCTTCTGGTCACTTAGATAATGTTTATGGAATATTGCTTTTTTCAATTTCACTTATTGCATTAGGGATTATACTTTATCTTTATTATTTTAAAAAGTAATATGATTATTGACTTTGGATTTATAAACCGATTCAGAGTCAAGTTAAAAAAAATCTGCCACTAACATGCCGCTAACCGCAACAATGCTAACGCAATGTCGCTTTTCAAAGGCTTTACCTTTGCTGCGTATAGCGGCCCGGCGTTGGCAGTAATGGCAGAAAAGTGCTACCTTTACAAAATGGAGAACATAAAATCAATAATTGAATATTTATATGATTTAGAGACAAAAGACCCTCTATTTGTAGCTGGTGATTGTCTCAAATTACTTAAGGAATTCCCAGATGAGTCTATAGATTGTGTGGTAACAAGCCCACCTTATTGGGGACACAGGCAATATAATGGTGGTGGTATCGGACAAGAAATGACATTTGTGAATTACATTGATAATCTGTGTCAAATAACAAAGGAAATTCATCGAGTTCTTAAACAATCTGGTTCTTTTTGGTTGAATTTGGGCGACACTTATCGAAATAAAAATTTGATGGGGATCCCATGGAGAGTAACCTTGAAAATGGTTGATGAGCAAAAATGGTTTCTACGAAACAGCGTCATCTGGAATAAACATAAAGGTGGTTTGGATAGCAGTAAAGATAAACTTAGGAATATTCATGAAAATATCTTTTTCTTTGTTAAAGATGTACAAAAATACTATTACGACACTGCGAATATTAGGTCCGACGCCAGAAAAGCAATCGTCAAAAATGGTGCTGTAGTATCAGCGACAGGAGTAAGTGGAATAAGATATAAACGACAAATAGAATTATCTACTGCCTTAACAGAGGATGAGAAAAAAAATGCATTAAATAGCCTAAATGGGGTATTGTCAAAGATCAGATCAGGCGAGATTTCAGATTTCAGGATGATAATTCGTGGACAACAAAGGGCAACACATTCGGATTCTGAGAAGGTATCTGGCAGGGCAAAAGAGTTAATTTTGAAGGGATTTTACTTTTTATTTTATCATCCAGATGGAACTATGCCTGGTGATGTATGGGAAATAATCCCTGAAGATACTCAAAAAAGGAAAGATCATTATGCTGTCTATCCAGAAGACATTTGTTTAATTCCAATTCTTGCCTCTTGCCCAAAAGGAGGTGTTGTTTTAGACCCTTTTTCTGGTAGTGGGACTACTTCACTCGTTTCGACAAAACTTGGTAGAAAATCTATCGGAATTGATATTTCAAAAGACTATATAGAATTTTCAAAAGAACGAATATATGAGTATAAATACGAGAATAGCGGAATTTTTCAATTATTCGACCAAAAATGAAAATGTTAATTGGAAGGATGTTTTATCAAACCAACATTGCCTTTATCTTGGAAAGAAATGCATTAAAATAAGAAAAAGTTCTCCCAATATTTCAATAGGAACCTGTTCTGTGAAATATGGAAAGGAAAATCAAGAAGTAATAATTTGTCCACATAGACTTATTGAGAAAAAACAAATATTCATCGATTGCTTTCATCTGCTAACATCACACGAACCGGGAAATGAACTTCATATAATCCCAGAAATCAGTATACCAGGCGGTAGTGTCGATTACTTTCTTGCTTCCGTTTTCAAAAGAAGAATTGTTGACTTTGTCGGCATTGAACTTCAAACACTTGACACAACTGGTACGGTCTGGCCTGAAAGGCAAAGATTTATTACTGATTTAAACCTCGTAGAGGAACCAGAAGAAGGATATGGGGACAAACAATATGGCATGAATTGGAAAATGACAGCAAAAACGATTCTTGTTCAACTTCATCATAAAATTGACACTTTTGAACACTTAAACAAGCACTTGGTGTTAGTTCTTCAGAACCACATGCTTGACTACATGAAAAAAGAGTTTTCATTTACTCATTTAAATAAAATTCCAAAATTAGGCGATCCAATGCATTTTCATTCATATCAGATGGTTTTTGGAGAAGACAAAAATTATCATATTTCTTTGAATGAACGCTTAAGCACCAATAGTGAAGGTATTGCCGCCGCAATGGGCTTAAAAGCTGAAGCAAAAATTGATCTTGAACTAATAATCAAAGCATTAGAATCTAAAATTTCTCCGACGACTTTATTTTCTATATAATGCCACTACTGCCAACAAGCCTTTAAAACCAATGCTGATAAGGGTTTACTGCTTAGCGAAAGTTATTACGGCACATGGTTTTACAGGCAAACCGTTATGGGCAACTTATTAAAACCACATACCATGAAAAACCTTTTACTTTTTATTACCGTAATCTTGACGCTTTCGTCAATGGCACAGAAATCTGATTATTATCCATTGCCAGACAGTAATGCTCAGTGGAATATGCATTTTTCATTGATGGGTTACCCGGGACCTGCACATGAAGAATTTTATTCAATCATCATTTCAGGAGATACTATTATTAATAGTCTGTCATATCAAAAATTAATGATTCCTTTTGTTCAATCATCAGGAAAATCGACAACCTCATTGATTACTCCCGGATATAAAGGTGCAATCCGGCAGGACACTTTAAACAGAACCGTATTTATTGTTCCTCCTGCTAAAGTTACTGAACAACTGCTTTATGATTTCTCAATGCAGGTAGGAGATACGGTAAGAGGATATATTGAAACCAACACCAATCCCAAAGATGTTGTTGAATCCATTGATTCTGTTTTAGTAGGTAACAACTATCACAAAAGGTGGAACATAAATTCCAATTATTACATTTCTTTCATCGAGGGAGTCGGATCGACTTATGGGCTTATAGAATATTCTCCAGGTGGGGTGGTTGACTGGGCAGATATCTCCACAACCTGCTTTCGACACAATGGTATTATCTTATATCCCGATACCGCAACCAATTGTGAACTTATTACTTCAATACTTCCAGGGGATAAAAAAATAGATGGCTTTAGAATTTATCCGAATCCTTCTCATGGTTCATTTACTGTTGAATTTGACAAATCAATGAATATTGAAGAAATCCGTCTTACCGACTTATTTGGGAGGATAATTCTTAAGCAGCAAACAAGTAACCTGACAAAAATTGAAATTGGTAATTTGCAAGACCAGACATACATCTTGACAATAATTAATAAAGATTCCAAAACCTCAAATAAAAAAATAATAAGCTGCCCATAACGAGCCGTCAGCCGAGCAATGCGGGTGATTTTCGGAGGCTGGCATTCACCGAACCTACCAGCAGCCGTGGGAAGGAAAAGAAACAACAAGTAAAACCCGCACTGCGGCTGCCGGCGGGGCGTTAGGCAACATTAAAATTAATGAGAAGCGTAACCTTCATTTTAAATTTCTTTGTTTTCATCATCAAACCAACTTTCAATAGTGTAGAAGAAACTGTTATATTTAAAATTTCAAATACGCTCATATTATTAATATTCAACATATTAATAGGAACTATAGCCATTTACCTAAATCTAAATTTTCTTAACATACAAAATAAACTAAGTTATCAGCCCATCCCTTTCCCTCTTGGAACTACTGCTCTTATTGTAGTAGCAATGTTTATTGGCCCAATAATAGAAGAAATGATATTTAGATTACCATTGAAGTATTCA